>OQVZ01000744.1_pt1 | contig 12389 bp, 10 predicted proteins | sample 1691571 | NCBI WGS metagenome assembly OQVZ01 (sample SAMN03418261, study PRJEB22391) | human gut metagenome | biome: human-gut; feature: organic feature; material: feces | host: Homo sapiens | place: Tanzania | collected 2013-01
TTCATGCAGAACATAGTCAATGTCGCGGACCGCTTCCGCCATCGGCAAGCCGCTCAGCCCGTATGCAATCACGAAATACGCGGACGAGCTGTTCGCGGGAAACTTTCACGATCTGTACGGAATCGACACCGTCGGTCTGCGTTTTTTCAACGTCTTCGGACGCCGCCAGGATCCGGCCGGAGCATACGCGGCGGTCATTCCGAAATTCATACAATGCCTGATGCGCCACGAACGCCCCGTCATCAACGGCGACGGCTCATTCAGCCGCGACTTCACCTACGTTGAAAACGTCGTTCAGGTTCATGAACTTGCGCTTCTTGCGGAAAAAACGGAAGCAGTCAATCAGGTCTACAACGTTGCATTCGGCGAGCGTACCACGCTCAATGAACTGTTTGCATATTTGCGCGAGGAGCTTTCCGCATTCGATCCGGAAATTTCAAAGATCGAGCCGGTCTACGGACCGGGGCGTTCCGGAGACATTCCGCACAGTCTGGCGGATATCGGGAAAGCGGAAAAGCTCCTGGGCTACGCGCCCGAATACAGTGTCCGGGAGGGGCTCAAGCAGGCCGCCGCCTGGTACTGGTCGAATTTAAAATAAAAAAGGTTGAAATAATAAAAAACAAAAGGGACGAAAAAGGGTGACAAAATGACGGCAAAGAAGAAAAAAGTATTTGTCTCGGGATGTTACGACATGTTGCATTCCGGTCACGTGGCCTTCTTTGAAGAGGCCGCATCCCACGGAGATCTCTACGTCGGGCTCGGTTCCGACCAGACGATCTATGAACTGAAGGGACGCAGGACGATCAACTCCAATGCGGAACGGCTCTACATGGTCAAGGCGCTTCGCTGCGTCAAGGACGCGTGGATCAGCTCCGGAAGCGGGCTGCTCGACTTCGAAAAAGAACTCCGGGAACTGAAACCGGATATCTTTTTCGTAAATACGGACGGGTACACGCCGTCGAAGGAAAAACTCTGCAAAGAACTCGGAATCGAACTGATGGTCAGCAAACGCCTGCCGTCAGCGGGACTTCCCGCGCGCTCCACGACATCGCTGCGCCAGGAATGTCGCATCCCGTACCGCGTCGAACTCTGCGGCGGATGGCTTGATCAGCCGGCGGTCAACTCGGTCTGTCCGGGATCCGTCATTGTCATGTCGATTGAACCGACCGTTGAATTCAATGACCGGGCGGGCATGGCGACGAGCTCGCGCAAGAAAGCGATCGAGCTCTGGCAGACCCAGTTTCCGGTCGGCGACCGCGAACAGCTCGCGCATCTTCTGTTCTGCGTGGAAAATCCGCCGGGAACTAAGGCGGTCAGCGGATCGCAGGATCAGCTCGGACTTCTGCTTCCCGGACTCAACAAACTCAATTACGACAACGGATACTGGCCGGTTTCGATTGAATCGGTCACCGATGACGCCGTTTTGAATTTTATCGCGGACAAGCTCTGGCTGGTTGCGCTCCCCCAGCGTCAGCGCGACTACGACGTGCTTGCGAACACCAGCGTCAATCCGGTGAGCGCGAAGAAACTCGCGGATGCGACGGAGCGCTGCTGGCAGGCGATGCTGAACGGCGACGCCAAAGGCTGGGGCGAAGCGACACGCACCTGTTTTGAAGCCCAGCTTGAAATGTATCCGAACATGCTCACGGCAGACGTCTCCGAAGCGGTGGAACGATACCGCTCCGGGGCGTACGGCTGGAAACTCACCGGATGCGGAGGCGGAGGATATCTCATTCTCGTTTCCGACCGGGAGATTCCGAACGCCATCAAGGTTCAGCCATGCCGGAACATTTCCTGAAAAACACCGTCGGGGATTGTCTCTGACGGTTTCAATACCGAAAGGACATAAGGAATGAAAAAGGCTCTCATCACCGGAATCACAGGTCAGGACGGTTCGTATCTGACGGAACTGCTGCTGGAAAAAGGCTACGAAGTTCACGGCATCATGCGCCGCGCCAGCACATTCAACACAGGACGAATCGACCATCTGTACAAAGATCCCCATCTGGAAGGCGTCCGCCTCTTTCTCCACTACGGAGATCTGACAGATTCCAGCAATCTCAACAGACTGATCGAAAAGATTGCCCCGGAAGAGATCTACAATCTCGGTGCCCAGAGCCATGTCCGCGTCTCTTTCGACGTTCCGGAATATTCCGCCGATGCAGACGCCCTCGGCGTGCTCCGCCTCCTCGACGCCGTTCGCGAAACCGAAGTCAACGCCCGTTTCTACCAGGCCTCCACCTCCGAACTGTTCGGTCTCGTGCAGGAAGTCCCCCAGCGCGAAACAACGCCGTTCTACCCGCGCAGCCCCTACGCCGTCGCCAAGCTCTACGGGTTCTGGATCACAAAAAACTATCGCGAAGCCTACGGACTCCACGCCTCCAACGGCATTCTCTTCAACCATGAATCCCCGCGCCGCGGCGAAACATTTGTCACCCGCAAAATCACCATGGCCGCAGCAAGAATCGTACGCGGTCTTCAGGACTGCTTCTACATGGGCAACATCGACGCCCGCCGCGACTGGGGCTACGCCAAAGACTATGTCAAGATGATGTGGATGATGCTCCAGCAGGAAAAACCCGACGACTATGTTGTCGCCACCGGGGAAATGCACACAGTCCGCGAATTCATTGAAAAGACTTTCGAGCACGTCGGACACCCGATCGAATGGAAGGGCAAAGGCGTGGATGAAGTCGGAATCGACACAAAGACCGGGAAGACCGTCATGCGCATCGACCCGCGCTATTTCCGTCCGGCGGAAGTGGAACAGCTCCTCGGCGATCCCGCAAAGGCGAAAAAACAGCTCGGCTGGGTTCCGGAAGTCAAATTTGAACAGCTGGTCAAAATCATGATCGAAGGCGACCTCCGTCTTCTTGACAAACCCGGCTACGAAATCGGTTTCTGAACGGAGAACGGACATGATTGACAAGAATGCAAAAATCTTCATCTGCGGTCACCGCGGAATGGTCGGCAGCGCCTGCGTCCGCAAATTCGAAAAAGAGGGATACACCAACATCCTGAAGCGCACTCATGCGGAACTCGACCTCCGCAACCAGGCGGCGGTAAAGGATTTTTTTGAAAAGGAAAAACCGGAATACGTCATTCTCGCCGGAGCCAAAGTCGGCGGAATCATGGCGAACAAACTGCACTGCGCGGAGTTCCTGCTCGAAAACCTCGAAATTCAGAACAATGTCATCATGCAGAGCTATCTGAACGGCGTGAAGAAATTCTGTTTCCTCGGATCAAGCTGCATCTATCCCTGCCAGGCGCCGCAGCCGATCAAGGAGGAATACCTGCTCACCGGTCCGCTGGAACCGACCAATGAAGGATACGCGCTCGCCAAGATTTCCGGCTACAAACTCTGTCTCTACCTCTCGAAACAGTACGGCTGGCCGACTGTCAGCCTGATGCCCTGCAACCTTTACGGAACAAACGATACTTATGATCTGGTGAACGGACACGTCTTCCCGACCTTCGTCCGCCGATTCGTGGAAGCCGCGCGCGAAAACCGCCCGGAAGAAGTCCTCTGGGGAACCGGCAAGCCGCTGCGCGAGTTTCTGCACGTGGACGATGTGGCGAATGCAGTCTACTATTTCATGCAGAACCGGAGCGAACCGGAGGTCATCAACATCGGTTACGGTTCGGACATCACAATCCGTGAACTCGCGGAAAAAATCGCGAAAGCCGCCGGATTCAAGGGAGAACTCAAGTGGGATTCGACCAAGCCCGACGGCATGTACCGCAAGCTGATGGATTCCTCAAAAGCCCGCTCGCTCGGCTGGAAGCCGCAGATCACGCTTGACGAGGGAATCGAGCGGACCGTGAAGGAGTTCGCTTCCGGAATCGGAAAGCTTCATCACGGCTGAAACAAAGCTGAGAAAAATGTCTGATTCAAGCAATGCAAAACGGATTGCGGAGAATACGGTTATTCTCTACATCCGCATGATCATCCTGCTCGGAATCTCTCTCTACACCTCCAGAGTTCTGCTGGAGGTGCTTGGAGTCGAAGACTACGGGATCTACAACATTGTCGGAAGCATTGTTGTTCTTTTCTCCTTCCTGAGCAACTCGATGATGAGCGCGACTCAGCGTTTCATTGCGTTTGAAATCGGACGGAAAGACGGAAACGTCTCTCATATTTTCCGCTGTTCTCTGGCGCTTCATGTTCTGCTGGCGGCGGTATTCGGTGTTCTCTCCGAAGCGGTCGGCGTTCCGGTGCTCAACAAGGTGCTGAACATCGAAGCGTCCAGAATGGCGGCGGCGAACTGGGCATTCCAGTTCTCGCTCCTGGTGTTTCTGCTCCAGATTATCCGCGTCCCGTTTTTTGCGCTGCTGATTGCATATGAAAAGATGGGAGCCTACGCGTTTCTGAACATTCTGGAAGCCGTCACAAAACTTGCGGCGGTTGTTGCGCTCTGCCATATTCATGCGGACAAACTGATTCTTTTCTCCGGATTGTATTTTGCCAGCCAGGTGCTGATGCTGATTCTGTTCTGTCTCTGGTGCAGGAAACTTTTCCCGCAGATTTCGTTCACCATGCTGTTCCGGAAGGCGGATATTCTTCAGCTCTGTTCCTTCTCCGGCTGGAGTATGCTGGGGAGTTTTGCGAACATCCTGAGACAGCAGGTTGTAAACCTTCTGATCAATGTTTTCTGCGGAGTCAGGATCAATTCAGCGGTCGGCGTTGCCCAGCAGCTGAGTTCTACTGTATTCAACTTCGTCGCCGGCTTCCAGACCGCGTTCAATCCGCCCCTTATCAAAAAATATGCGGAGAAGGAATACAAGGAACTGTTTCAACTCATTGCAGGCGCCTCAAAATATTCGTTTTATCTGCTTTATTTCTTTGCGCTTCCCCTGCTCTGCACGGCGCCGTTCGTGTTCGGGATATGGCTCAAAGAGGTTCCGCAATACACGATTGAATTCTGCCGCTGGGAAATCATCGGAATGTTTTTCGACGCGCTCTCCGCGCCGCTCTGGACGACTTCGCAGGCGACGGGCAGAATCCGGGGATATCAGATTCTCATGGCCGCAATCATTGTGGCGAATCTCCCCGCGGCGTATCTGATTCTGTTTTTTCACCTCTCTCCGGTCTACATCTTTGTCGCACGCGCGGCCTTCAACGTCCTGGCGTTCGCCGCACGCATTGTGTTCCTGCGCGGACAAGTGCGTCTTCCGGTGTTTTTCTATCTCAGAAAAGCCGTTCTGCCGATTTTCGGAGTCGTTGCGCTGACTCTTCCGCTTCCGCTGCTCTGTTCTTCCGGCGAAATCGGCTGGGGAAAATTTCTGCTGACCGGAACTGTCTGCGCGCTATCGGTTCCCGCGGCGGTTTTCTTTGCCGGGATGAACACTTCCGAACGCGGACTTCTCAAAAGTTATCTCGTTCAGAAATTGACCGGAATCCGCGGCAGATTCAAGCGGGTGTAAGCAAATTCTTTACGTTCACATGCTTGAAAATATCCGGAAAAGTTGTATAGTAGGGGTACGGAGGATGTGACTGATGAAGAGGATTACCAGCAGCGTTTATACATTTGAAAATATTATCCGCGGTCATTTTCTATATGTGGACAAAACGGAACATATCTGGAAGCTGGTTGCGCCTCCTCAGGAAATGTATTTTCTCTCCCGCCCCCGCCGCTTCGGGAAATCCCTGATGATCTCCACGCTCAAAGCCCTCTTCGAGGGACGCAAGGAGCTGTTTGACGGACTGGCGATTTCAAAGAAGAATTATGACTGGAAACCGTATCCGGTCATACATTTTGACCTTAACGGCTGGGATTTTCACGGGCTGAAAGAAACTCGAAACAGTTTGCGCGAACTGGTCTTGGAGTGCGCTCAAAACCATCAGGTTTCTCTGAACGCGACAGAACCTTGCGATATGTTCCGGGAACTTATCCGTGCATTATCTTCAGAAAATCAGAAAGTCGTCGTTCTTATTGATGAATATGACAAACCTATTCTGAACAATATCACAGCACCCTACGCACAAGGTATTCTGAACGAGCTTAAATCATTCTACTCCGTTATCAAAGCCTTTGAAAACACTCTGCGCTTTGCTTTCATCACCGGCGTGACAAAATTCTGCCATGTCTCCCTGTTCTCCGACCTCAACAACCTGACGGACATCACCATGCGCGCCGACTACGCGACCATGTTCGGGTACACGCAGGCGGAACTGGAGCACTATTTCGGCGACCGCATCGAAGCAACTGCGCAAGCGCAGAAAATTCCGGAGGACGAACTCAAACAAAAACTGAAGACCTGGTATGACGGCTACTGTTTCGAGGAAAACTCCGAATCTGTCTACAACCCGGTTTCCATTGCAAAATTCTTTGAAAACGACGGAAAGTTCGACAACTACTGGTTCGCAACCGGGACTCCCTCCTTCCTCATGGAACTCGCAAAGAAAACCGATTTCAACTTCGAAGATGCCGTATCAAAAGCAGTCCCCGGTGTAACATTCGATTCGTTCGAAATTCACAACATCGACCCCGTAACCCTGCTGCTGCAGACGGGATACCTCACCATTAAATCCAGTGAAATCCGGTTCAACAAACGCTGGTTCTGGCTTGACTTCCCGAATGAGGAAGTCGCTGAATCGTTCAGCACATATCTGCTGAACAGCTACGTCGGCAAAACCCGGCGCGAAGTCAGCAGTTTCTCCGCGGATCTGGCAACCGCTTTTCTGGAAGGCGATTTGAAACAGGCGAGAAAAGTTCTCGAAGCATTTTTTGCAGGTGTACCCTACACGATCCACAAAAAAAGCGAAGCGACATTCCAGTCCATCTTCTACGCGATATTCCGTCTGCTCGGATTCAATATCGAAGCGGAATCCTGCACGAACGACGGACGCATTGATGCGGTTGTCCAGACGGACGATCATATCTATCTCTTTGAATTCAAGCTGGATGAGGACAACTCCGCATTGCCGCAAATCAAAGAGAAAGCCTACTTCAGAAAATATCTTCACTCTTCAAAGAAAATCACTCTGGTCGGTGTCAACTTTGATTCAGAAAAAGGTCAGCTTATCAACTGGCAGACCGAAGACCTTGCTGCCGTATGAAAATCTGTAATGAAAAACTCTGTTGCGGGTGCGGCGTCTGCAAAGTCGTATGTCCGCAAAACGCCATATGCATGACTGCAGACGAACGCGGTTTTCTTCATCCGGAAGTTGCGGAAGAACTGTGCGTAAACTGCGGACTCTGCAGAAAGCGCTGTCCGCTTCTCTGTGAAAATCCAAAACCGGCCCCCGGCGTCTTCTCCAGTTATGCGGCATGGAATAAAGATGCAAAGGAACTCAAGGAATCGACCTCCGGCGGAATCTTCTGGCTGCTCGCAAAAGAAATCCTCGCGCAAAACGGCGTAGTCTTCGGCGCGGTTTGGACGGAAGACTGGAAGGTTCGCCACACGTTCGCGGAAACTCTGGAGGATGCGGAAAAACTCCGCCAGTCCAAATACATGCAGAGCGAAACCGGCGATGCATATCTCCAAGTCCGCGACTTTCTCAAAGCCGGACGCAAAGTTCTGTTCTCCGGAACGCCCTGTCAGGTGGCGGCTCTGCGAAGTTTTCTCGGAAAACCGGAACCGGATCTGCTGACAACCGACATCATCTGCCACGGAGTCCCCTCCGCCGCAGTATTCGGAAGATACCGCGCGTATCTGGAAAAACTTCATCATGCGAAAATGACATATTACCGTTTCCGCAACAAGGTTCCGAGCTGGGCGGACTGCAAGAACGAAGCGCGTTTCGACAACGGAGAAATCCATGCACCCGAACTCTTCGAAGATCCCTATTTCACGGTCTTTGTTCAGAATCTCTCCCTGCGTGAATCCTGCTATTCCTGCCGCTTTGCGAATGCCGAACATCCGGCCGACATCACGATTGGAGATTTCTGGGGATTCACCCATAACTCCTTCCGGTTCTTCCACTATCAGCGCGGATGCTCGTTCGTCATGGTCAACACCGCGCGGGGCGCGGAAGCCTTCCGTAAAATCGCACCGCAGCTGGTCTGCACGCCGCGGCCGGTTTCGGAAGCCGCAGGAGTGAATACGAACCTTCTGCATCCGCAGCCGAAACCGGAAAACGCGGAAATCTTCTGGAGCCGCTTTGCGGATCCCGCGTTGAATTTTGCGGAAATCTGCAACGGCTTGACCTCAACGAAAAATCTTTCGGGGGCCGCATACAAGCTGCTGATGTTAAAAGCGAAATACCGTTTTCTCTTTCCCGTCAAACTCATCCGCAGGCTGCTCCGCCGATAACAGCAAAGGATCCACATGCACCCTCTGATAAAAAAAATTCTCCGTCCGCCATACCGGATGATTGTCGATTTCTTTCACGACTGCCATATCCGCCGGCAGACAAAGACTCTGGCGAAGCTTCAGTCCGGCAAAAAGCGGATTTTCTATCTCGGCGTTACCATGCATTCGAACCTCGGCGATCTGGCGCAATACCACTGCATCGGCAAATGGCTGAGAGCAAATTATCCGGAACACGAAATCGTGGAACTGGAAGCGGAAACCGTCGTTTCCAGACGCTTCGGCTTCATGGATCTTTTCCGCAAGGCGCTGAAACCGGACGACCTGATTTTCTTCCAGAGCGGTTACACGACGCAGGATCTCGGCGGGCTCCACGACGAAATGCACCGTCTGATTGCAACGGAATTTCCGGAGCAGCCGATGGTCATGATGCCGCAGACCGTCTTCTTTGTTCATGAAGAGAACCGGCGCAGGACGGCGCTCGCGTGCAACCGGGCGCGGAAAATGCTCTTTCTCGCCCGCGACCGCATTTCTTTTGAGCAGGCCAGAGCCATGTTCCCCGACCTCGCGGTTCATCTTTATCCAGACATCGTCACTTCGCTGATCGGAAAATATCACTTCGATTCGCCACGCAAAAAAGTGCTCTTCTGCTGCCGCAACGACGGAGAAAAGAAGTACTCCGACGAGGAAATCGCGAATCTGCGCAAAAAACTTGCGGCGTTCGTTGAAACGGAACTCTCCGACACCACGGTTCCCGTCAGAGCGACGGAACTCCGCAAACATCTCCGGCATTATCTGGAGGAGATTTTCAGGCGTTATTCCCGATACCGCGCAATCGTCACCGACCGCTACCACGGCACAATATTCTCGCTGATTGCGGAAACTCCGGTCATCATTCTCAAGACGACCGACCACAAGGTCATCACCGGAGCGGAGTGGTTCCGCGGAGTCTACGACGACCGTGTTTACACCGCGGAGACTCTCGACGACGTCGAGCCGATTCTCAGGAAGATCCTTCAGAATCCCCCGCAGGGAAAGACGGATGATTATTTTGAGCGCAATTACTATCGGAAGCTCAAAGCGCTGATCGAATCCTCCATTTTCGCGAAGGAGGAAAAATGAAGGTTCTGTGGATCACAAACATTCCGCTTCCGGATACCTGCCGGGCGATGGGATGGGACGCTCCCGTCACCGGAGGCTGGATGTCCGCACTCGCCGGATTCCTGACCGGAGCGCGCCCGGATCTTGAACTGGCAGTCGCCTCAACCGGATCCGTCGGGGAACTTGTGGAAAAAGAGGTCGGCGGAATCCGCCGTTTCATTCTTCCGCAGGCAAAACGCTCCGGATGCTGGAAAGCGATTCAGCAGAAGCTCGCGCCCGAAGTCATTCACATTCACGGAACCGAATACGCATACGGGCTGGAGTGGATCCGCGAATGCGGGAACGCGCATGCCGTTGTCTCCATTCAGGGACTTGTTGAGGTTTGCGCCCGCTACAGTCTCGGAGGGATCGAACGCGGCGAGCTGAAAAAATACCGGACCCTTCAGGATTATCTGCGTCCATCGCTTCTGAAACTGCCGCAGCGGATGGCGGCGCAGGGACAGCTCGAAATCGAATACATGAAAACATGCGGACACTTCATCGGGCGGACCGAATGGGACCGCGTGCATCTCTGGGCGGTCAACCCGTCGGCGAAGTATCACTTCTGCAACGAGATGCTCCGCGAACCGTTCTATCATGCGCACTGGAACCGCTCCGAATGCGAACCGCACACGATTTTCCTCTCGCAGGGAGCCGCTCCGCTGAAGGGACTGCATCAGGTGCTCAAGGCGATGCCGCTGATCCTGCGCGAGTTCCCGGATACGAAAATCCGTCTCGCGGGCGGCAATATTTTCTCCAGAAAAACGCTGCGGGAAAAGCTGAAATTTTCTCTCTACGCGAACTACATCGCAAGCCTGATAAAACGTCTCGGACTCCGGGCACATTTTGAAGCGCTCGGACTCTGCCCGCCGGAACGGATGGTCGCGGAACTGAAACGATGCAATGTGTTCATCTGTCCCTCCAGCATTGAGAACAGTCCGAATTCGCTCGGCGAAGCTCAGCTGACGGGCGTTCCGTGCATAGCCTCCTACGCCGGCGGAATCCCGGATTTCGCCGCAGGCGGCGCCGCCCTGCTCTACCGCTTTGAAGAAACGGAGATGCTGGCTGCTCACGTCTGTTCTGTTTTCCGCGATCCGGAACTGGCGGAAAAGCTCTCCGCAGCGGGCGCGGACGCGGCGGCGAAACGGCACAACCGCAATGCGATCTGCGAAGAGATGATGCGGATTTACAGGGAGATCGCCGGATAATGCCTCCGATTCTTTACATGCTCTGCGCAGTTCTCCTCCATGCGTTCGGAGAACTCTTTTACTACATCTTCCATATGGCTGCGTTCTATGCACTGTTCTCGCTTGTCAGCATCGGTCTTTTCCTGTACGTAGTCTGGCGGGGACGCACGAAAAAAGAGCCGGTCTGCACCCGCCTCATCTCCTTCACATGGGTCGTGCTCTGTCTGATCCAGTGGGGCGTTCTGCTCCGCGTGTTCAACAGCGACTGGGAGATTTTCGAAGACATGAGCACGAGCGGAATCATCAGCTACATTCTGTGTTACAAATATTACGTGCTGAGTCTGCTTCCAATTTTTGCGTTCCGGCAGGAGCTTACGCCGGAAACGATGCCGCGGCTGGCAAAAATCGGAATTGCAACCGGAATCTGCTTCCTCGTACTCTTCCTGATCAATTCGCCGTATCTGCTGCTCAGCTCGTACGACGATGTGGAACTGATCGGAATGGACGACACTCCAAGCGTCCGGTTCCTCGCCAACATCATCATCACAATCGGAATGCTGAACATTTTCCTGATATTCTTCTCGCCGTATCTGCCGAAATCATACAATCTGTTCAACTTCGGAATCTGGTTCATAGCGTTTGTCATGCAGCTCCGCGGCGCGGGCCGGACGGGGATTGTGTATTTTGTCATGCTCGGTCTGCTGGCGTTTTATCTGCGTTTCAAACTGCTGAAAACCGTTCTCCTCTGCGCGATCGTGGCCGGTGCATTGATCGCGATCGACAGCTACACCGACTCCCGCCTGTTCGGGCATATCATGGAACGCGGATTGGAGGACTCCAGATCCAGCATCAATGAGTATCTGATGGACGACCTTGACGAAACTCCGGACGACTGGATCATCGGGCGCGGCCTGAACGGCAAATACTTCTGTCCGAAGTTCACCACCCCGGTTCCGACCTGGCGTTATGAAATCGAAACCGGCGTCCTTCATCTGATTCTGCGCGGAGGATATCTCTATCTGGTCTTCTTCATCCTACCGCTGCTGCTGTGCGCCATTTACGGATTCTTCGGGAAAAACCTGTTCTGCAAAGCGGCGGCGGGACTTCTGCTGATCCGAATTGCAATGCTCCTTCCGTTCGGTCTGCCCGTCTATTCCGTGGCCGACGTCATGACCTGGTTCCTTGCGGGTCTCGCCTGCTGTCCGGGAATCCGCAATGCGACCGATGAAGAAATCCGCAGGAAATACTTCCGTTTTCCCGAAAAGAAACAGCTGGAATCAAAGGAGGTTCAGGCTTCATGAAAATACTTGAATTTCATTACTGGCAATGTCTGCACTCGATGATTTCCGGAACGTTCTGGACTCTCTTTCACCGCATTTACAGCCGCCTGACCGGAGTGGAACTCGGAACCGGATGCAGATTTCAAGGGAAATCGGTGTTTCACCGTCTGCCGGAAAGCCGGATTGAAATCGGGAAAAACTGCATTTTCAATTCCGCCCCCGCATCCAATCTGATCGGCGTTTCCGCTCCCTGCATTCTGACGACTCTGAATTCCGGAGCCGTGCTGGAAATCGGCAACGAGTGCGGCTTCTCCGGAACGCGTATCGCCGCGGCTCTGCACGTCCGCCTCGGAAACCGCGTCCGCTGCGGCGCAAACACCGTCATCTGCGACACCGACTGGCATCCCGATGATCCCCGCGCCGGCAAAGACGCCCCCGTCGTAATCGAAGACGGCGTCTGGCTCGGGCTCGGCGTCGTCGTTCTGAAAGGCGTGACCATCGGCGCCGGAGAATGCGCAGATCAGCTGTC
>OQVZ01000745.1_pt1 | contig 12385 bp, 9 predicted proteins | sample 1691571 | NCBI WGS metagenome assembly OQVZ01 (sample SAMN03418261, study PRJEB22391) | human gut metagenome | biome: human-gut; feature: organic feature; material: feces | host: Homo sapiens | place: Tanzania | collected 2013-01
GCCGGTGCAGGAATCTGGGCAGGCATCAAGGGCGAAGGATTGATGGCAAAATTTTTACAGAATGAATCTTTAAAGAGGCAATTGCAAGAGACAGAACATTGTATTTTAGCCGAATGTGCAGTAAAGGATAAAATTTGGGGGATTGGTCTTTCTATGGGTGATCCAGATAGATTGGAAATAAGTAAATGGAAGGGACAAAATTTGTTGGGTTATACATTAATGATGGTGCGAGATTGGCTATAAAATCCATTTTCTTGGGAACAGCGTAAGTTGAATGATGTAGCAGAATTCAGCAAAGGAAGTGGCTATTCTAAAGGTGATTTGATTGAGTCTGGAACACCAATTATTCTATATGGAAGATTGTATACAAAATACGAAACGAGCATTTCAGATGTTGACACTTTTGTAGAAGCAAAAGAGGGTTCTGTATACAGCAAAGGTGGCGAAGTTATTGTACCTGCGTCAGGTGAAACAGCAGAAGATATCGCGAGGGCTGCAACTGTTGAAAAATCAAGGATTTTGCTTGGTGGGGATTTGAATGTTGTGATGCCAAATGAGAATATTAATTCTGCTTTTTTGGCAATTTCAATTTCAAATGGAAATCCACAACGAGAACTAGCCAAAAAGGCGCAGGGAAAATCAGTGGTTCATATCCACAATGAAGAGATAAGAAATCTAGATGTCTCTTTTCCAACAAAGGCAGAGCAGGACAAAATTGCTGATTATTTTCAGTCCCTCGACCATCTTATCACCCTTCATCAGCGTAAGTTATAAGTTAAGCAAAAATAAAAAGGAGGAAGAAAATGGTTTTTAATAAAGAATCAGATTTTGAAGAAGCCTTAATTAAAATATTATCCGAAAAAGGCTGGGAAAAAGAAGTACTTAAAAACTACTCAGAAGAGGATTTACTGCGAAATTGGGCAGATATTCTTTTTGAAAATAACCGTGATATAGACAGACTAAATGATTATCCACTGACAGATGGCGAAATGCAGCAGATTCTGGAACAAATTGAAACACTCAGAACTCCATTAAAATTAAATGGATTTATTAATGGAAAAAGTGTTTCTATTGTGAGGGATAATCCGGATGATAAATTACATTTTGGTAAAGAAATCAGCCTTAAAATATACGACCGTCGTGAAATTGCAGCAGGACAGAGCAGATATCAGATTGTACAACAGCCTAAATTCCCAACTAAGTCGAGTGTGTTGAATGATCGGCGTGGAGATTTAATGTTGCTTATTAATGGTATGCCTGTAATACATATTGAATTGAAAAAAAGTGGGGTACCAGTAAGCAAGGCATATCATCAGATTGAAAAATATTCACGGGAGGGTGTATTTAGCGGATTGTTTTCTTTGGTTCAGATTTTTGTGGCAATGGAACCTGATGAAACGGTTTATTTTGCTAATCCTGGACCAGATGGTAAATTTAATTCTGATTATTATTTCCATTGGGCAGATTATAATAACGAACCAATTAACGAATGGGATAAAATTGCGTCTACACTGCTTTCCATTCCGATGGCACATCAGCTGATTGGTTTTTATACGGTTGCAGATGATTCTGATGGATTGTTAAAAGTAATGCGTAGTTATCAGTACTTTGCAGCAAGTGCAATATCAGATAAGGTGGCAAAAGCAAAGTGGGAAGGAGACAATCAGCTTGGTGGTTATATCTGGCATACAACCGGTTCGGGAAAGACAATGACTAGTTTTAAGTCAGCACAGCTTATAGCCAGTTCAAGAGATGCAGATAAAGTTATTTTTCTTGTAGATAGGATTGAGCTTGGCACACAATCATTAAAAGAATATCGTGGATTTGCAGATGAAAACGAAACTGTTCAGGCAACGGAGAATACAGGTGTGCTTATTACCAAATTAAAAAGCTCGAATCCGGCAGACACACTTATTGTTACTTCTATACAGAAAATGAGCAATATTAAGGAAGAAGCTGATGGTCTGAATACATGTGACATTGAAACTATTAATAAAAAACGAATTGTATTTATTATTGATGAATGTCATCGTTCTACATTTGGAGATATGTTAATTACAATAAAAAATACATTTCCAAAAGCAATGTTTTTTGGTTTTACAGGAACGCCGATTCATGAGAAGAATGAAAAACAAAAGAATACAACGGCAACAGTTTTTGGAAATGAGCTTCATAGATATAGTATTGCAGATGGAATCAGAGATAAGAATGTGCTTGGATTTGATCCATATAAAGTATTGACTTTTAAAGATAAAGATATCCGCAAAGTTGTTGCGTTGGAAAAAGCCAAAGCAAAGACGGAGGAAGAAGCAGTTGCGAATCCTGATAAAAGTAAGATTTATTATAAATATATGGATGCAAGTCAGGTAAGCATGACAGGAGATATTGATAAAAAAGGTAATTATATAAAAGGAATTGAGGATTATATTCCGAATGTTCAATATAGAACAGAAGAGCATACTAAAACAGTAGTAACAGATATATTGGATAACTGGATAACATTAAGCCATAATAGTAAATTCCATGCGATATTTGCAACAAGCAGCATACTGGAAGCAATAGAATATTATCGTTTATTTAAAAAAATGAAGCCGAAATTGAAGGTTACAGCACTGTTTGACTCTAATATAGATAATAATGGCGGTGTTGCATTTAAAGAGGACGGACTTGTTGAAATAATTGAAGATTATAAGAAAAAATATGGTCAGGAATTTTCGATTGCAACATTTCCAAAGATGAAAAAGGATATTGCGGCTCGTCTGGCACACAAAAAGCCATATGAGAGAATTGCAAGTGAGCCAGATAAACAAATTGATTTGCTTATTGTTGTAGACCAGATGTTGACAGGATTTGATTCTAAATGGATTAATACTTTATATATGGACAAAGTTCTTCGGTATGAGAATTTAATACAGGCATTTTCAAGAACTAATCGTCTATTTGGACCAGATAAACCATTTGGAACAATTCGTTATTATCGTAAACCACATACAATGGAAAAGAATATTAATGATGCGGTAGAACTTTATTCAGGTGATAGACCATTGGGATTATTTGTCCAGCATTTGCCTGAGAATTTGGAAGAGATGAATGGGATTTTTGCGGAAATATCAGAGTTGTTTGAAAATGCAGGAGTAACTAACTTTGAAAAGCTGCCAGAAGACAAATCGGTTTGTGGAAAGTTTGCAAAGGAATTTAATAGATTAAATAGTTATTTAGAGGCAGCTAAAATACAAGGGTTTAAATGGAGCAAACCTTCATATGTAAATGAGAATACAGGTGAAATAATTGATGTCTGTATAGACGAAAAAACATATTTAATTTTAGTACTTCGCTATAAAGAACTAGGTGGTAACGATGTGGGAATGAGTGATGTCGATGCACCTTATGATTTGGAAGGATATATTACAGAAATTGATACAGGTCTGATTGATTCAGATTATATGAATTCCCGTTTTGATAAATATATTAAATTGCTTTATGGAGAAGGTTCAACACAGGAAACTGTAGATCAGGCAGAAACAGAATTGCATAAGACATTTGCAACACTTTCTCAGGAAGAACAGAAATATGCAAATATTTTCCTGCATGATATCCAGCGGGGAGATGTAGAAGTGACTGTTGGAAAATCATTGAGAGATTATATTAATGAATACATGTCAAAAGCGAAAGATAACCAAATTCATCAAATATCCTTTGCCATAGGTGTGGATGAAGAAAAACTTAGAATTATTATGGACTTGAAATTAAATGATACAAATATAAATGAGTTTGGTCGGTATGAAGAGCTAAGACAGACTATTGATAAGAATAGGGCAAAAGAATATTTTGAAAGAATTGAAGGAAGAAAAATAATACCACCTAAAGTTAATATTAAAGTTGACAAGTTGCTGCGGGAATTTATTATCAGAGGTGGCTTTGAAATTCAGATGCCGGAAGAGTATAAGTAGTTAGGTAAGATAAGAATATTGCACTAATCGGATGATATATTATGTTTATGTCAGCGTAAGTAAATTCAAAATGGAGGTAACTTATGCTAACGGATATGAACAATCAGGTATTTTTTTGCGATTATTATAAACAATGGGTGGATGTGTACAAAAAGGGTGCGATAAGAGAAGCAACCATGTCAAAATATTTGATGTCCCAGAAATGGATTGAAAAATTAGCACCCGAATTAAAACTATCAGAACTGACGAGAACTGCTTATCAGAAACTTTTAAATGATTATGCAAAAGAGCATGAGAGACAGACAACACTGGATTTTCACCATCAGTTAAAAGGAGCAATTCTGGATGCGGTAGATGAAGGAATGCTGGAAAGAGATCCAACAAGAAAAGCGATAATAAAGGGGAAAACACCAAGAGCAAAGAAGATTAAGTATTTAAATCAGTTTGAACTGCATACATTAATTGCCAATTTAGATATAAAAGAAGAAGCTAACTGGGATTGGTTTATTCTTTTGGTGGCAAAAACAGGAATGCGATTCTCTGAGGCTCTTGCTATTACACCAGCTGATTTTGATTTTGCAAGACAAACATTATCCATTAGTAAGACTTGGGATTATAAAGGAGAAGGAGGATTTTTGCCGACAAAGAATAAGTCTTCGGTGAGAAAGATACAGATTGATTGGCAGATAGTAGTTAAGTTTTCAGAATTAGTAAAAGGATTACCGGATGATAAACCGATTTTTGTAGGAAAGTCCAAGATATATAATTCTACAGTAAATGATATACTTACAAGGCATTGCAAAAAATGTGGTATTTCTGAAATTTCAATACATGGACTCCGCCACCCGTATGTCAAGCCCACGACAAAAAAATTTATAACTTTTTTTGAGGCTTTCCGGGCAGCCATATAGCCACCCGCAGCTCTTTCATACGGCACTCATGCCTCCTTTCCCGATTCGTCTATTCCCAAGAAATCCTGCGTCACATATTCAATCTCAATCCGATTCCCCGGAAAAATATAAACCTTACTAATAAGCCTGTCAATCAGGGCTTGTGTCAGGGTGTCGGCGCTGCCTACTTCCCGGACAATTTCCCGCTGTTTCAGCTTTGCCTCATAATCACTCTGTATCTGTTTGGTCTGTGCGGTAATAGCAGCATGGACATTTTTTGCCTGCACCAGCTCCGCATCATATACCGCCTTGCGCTCCTGATAGGTTTCCAGGTCAATCTCTCCAAGCGCATACTGTTCATAAAGCTGCCGTTTGCTGTCCTGGATAGAGTGCAGCTTTTCTTCATGCTCGGCCTGCTGGATCGTCTGCAAATCCAGCTTGTCCTTGCTGCTGTCAATCCCCAATGCCGGCCCCATCTGTGCACGGGTCGTATCAAAGACCACCTGCTCCAACTCCGACATTTTGACCTTTACGCCATAACAGGGAAGTTCTTTTGCTACCTCGGAATGACGGCAGTAAAACCATGCCCCGTTTCTAAGTGACATGGCATGGTCGCAGCAGCCGCAGAATACTTTCCCGCGGAGAAGGTAGTCACGCCGCTTTTTATTCGGAAGGGAAAAACGCCTGATCGAAGCATTGGCTTTCTCAAACAGCTCCATGCTTACGATTGCCGGGTGGTGGTCTGGGATTTTGAACCACTCGCTTTCATCTTTTAGCTGGACACGCCGGCTGCCGATTTCCCTGACCTTGCGTTTCCCGATTACATAGGTACCGATATACCGCTGATCCTCCAGCATCCGAAGGACTGTTGAGCTGCTCCAGACGCCATGCGTCCGGGAAACATTATAGTGATCCTTGCCTTTACTTTTCCGGTATTCTCCAGGCGTAGGGATGTTCATGGCATACAGTTTTCTTGTAATCTCGGCGGCTGTATTTCCGTCAGCCGCCCATTCAAATATCTGCCGGACAATCCCTGCAGCGTCCTCGTCCGGCTCCATACGCCCGTCTGCGCTCTTGCGGTAGCCATAAGGACAGATAACACTCTGATATTCTCCCCGGCGCATTTTCGCATATTTGGCGCTTTTCGTTTTCATGGACATATCCCGGCTGTAACATTCGCTGATAAGGTACTTAAAGGCAACGTCAATCCCGCCGGTATCGCCTTTGAAATTGGCGGTGTCAAAATCATCACTGACAGAGATAAACCGGGTGTGGTAGAGGGGAAATACCCGCTCAATGAAATATCCGGTTTCAATGCTGTTACGGCCAAACCGGGAGAGGTCTTTTACGATAATGCAGTCAATCTTCCCGGCCTGGACCATCGTCAAAAGTTCCTGTACCGCAGGGCGCTCAAAATTCGTACCTGTATGGCCGTTATCAACAAATTCCAGCACTTCGCCGTTATCCCATTCCGGCAGCGACATGGCCTTTTCCCGGAGGATCAGTTTTTGGTTGGGAATACTCAAACTTTCAGTCTTAAAGTCCTCCACGGACAGACGGATATAAAGGGCGATCACATATTTTTTGTGCATGGTTCCACCGCCTTTCCCTGAAATTCATTTTTGAACCGGAACATTACATGGATATTCCGCTCATGGTCGATCTCGATCCGCTCGATGAGCCGTTCAATCAGCTCTGCCGTCAGCACATGGTCCTGTGCCAGCGACTTGGCATCTTTTTCCATTTCCCGGTAGCGTATAAGCTGGCTGTCCAGAACATCCATAGATTTTTCGAGCGCTTCAATCCCACCGGACAGCTCATGGATGGATTGTTCATAACCTGTTTTTAATTCAAAATATTCCTCGCCTGTCAAAATGCCCTGTACAAAATTTTCATACAGTCCTTGGATCAGCAAACGCTTTTTCTCGATTTCCTGCCTTTGGGTTGACATCTGAGCTTTCAGCTTATCTTTTTCCTGTTTCTGTCTTGCCTCCAACTGAAAGAGAGGGAGGGACATCCCAAGGGCAACGGCCAGCTCTTTTTCCAGAATAGATGTAACCGTAGCGATCAGTTCCGTTTCCGGCATCCTCACGCCTTTACAGCCTTTTTGCTGTACCCGGCTGTTGGTAAGGCAATGAAAATGGTAAACATCCGGGCCTTTTTTGCGTTTCTCCCGCTGCCGGTGAAGGCTCCTGCCGCAGTCTGCACAGAATACCTTTCCTTTGAAAATATTCGGGGTATAGGGTTGTTTGGAAACCGCCCGGCTTTCCTCACATACCTGTTTCCGGTATTCCTGCACCGCTGTAAAAAGTTCCCGGCTAATGATTGGTTCATGGGTGCCTTTCGCAACAATCAGGTTGTCCTCGCCGGCTTTAACCTGCTGGTGGTCTACAATCTTTGTCTTGCCCTGCACTAAATCACCGGTATAGACTTCGCTTTCCAGAATCTTCATCACTGTGCGGGTCTGCCATTTACCGCTCCCGATTAGGCCGGGGCTGGTAATCTCACCGGTGGATTTTTTGTAATGGCTAGGCGCCGGAATCCCCATCTCGTTTAAGTTAAGGACAATCCGATTCAGCGAAACCCTGTCATGTGCCCATTCAAAAATCTGCTTCACCACAGGGGCAGCAGTTTCATCAACCAGTAGCTTATGGCAGTTATCCGGGTCTTTCCGGTAGCCGTAGGGCGCCCGCCCGCCGATGTAATCGCCGTCTTTCATGGCCTGCCGTGCCTGGGCTTTGATCTTCCGGCCAATATCCAAAGCGTATGCCTCGTTTATCATATTCTTCAGCGGGAGCATAATGCCGCCGTGGAGATTGCCGGGGTCTGCCGTATCAAACTGGTCCGTCACCGCGATAAAACGGACATTGTGGGAATAAAAATACTGTTCAATGTAGTAGCCGGTGTCAATGGAATTACGCCCTAACCGGGAGAGATCCTTGACGATCACACAGTCAATATGACCTGCCTCAATATCCGAAAGCATCTGCTGGAAACCGGGGCGGTGGAAATTCGTGCCTGTCGCCCCGTTGTCGATATAGGTATCGTAGACAACGAAATCCGGCTTGTCCGCCAGGAAGTCATTCAGCACCAGCTTCTGGTTCTCCACGGAACAGCCGCGTTTCTTGTTATCTTCCACAGAAAGACGGATATACAGCGCCACATGCACATATAAGGACGGGGCCGGCATGGAAACCACCGCCTGTTTCCTGCTCTTTCTTGCCATTTAGCCCACCTTCCTTTCTTCATTATGCGCGGCAATCTGTTCCGCCAGGGAAACCGCTTTCTGGTATTCGTCCTGATAGTTAAATTCAATGTGCAGCTCGTCCTTGCCCATGACCCGTATGCTGCGGATAAGCTGCATGACCGCCCTGCGGTCAATATCCTCCATTGTGGAGAATTGCATGAAATGGTTGATCCAGCGGTTCCGCTCGCTGCGGTTCTCCAGTACGTCCGTCAGCTTTTCGTTCCACTCGGCGATTGCTTTCTGCAGCAGCTCAATATCCGCATTGTATTTCCGCTTATAAGAAAGAAATTCTTCTTTGGTAAGGATCCCGCTCACCAGGTTTTCATAGAGCTTGGCTTTGAAGCCTTCCGTCTGTGCCACACGTTTTTCATTTACCCTGATCTGCGCGGCGTATTCCTGGGCCAGCTCCCGGTTGATACGTTCCTGGCTGATACTGGACAGCAGAGCATCCAGGGAGGCGACATTCTCAATATGGCCTTTTAAGCTGTCCTGCACGCACTCGATCAGGTCAGATTCCTTTACCATGACAGAGGATGTGCAGCCGTTCTTTTTCCCGGTCGGGCAATAGTAATAATGGTATTCCTTATCCTTATAGCGGTTGGTCTTGCGGGTCATGCGGCAGCCGCAGCAGCCACAGATTAAAATGCCGGAGAACAGATATACTTTGTCTGACTTCGGGGAGGTCCGGGTGTCAATCCTGCGGAGCCGCTGCACCAGGTCAAAATCATGCTTCTGTATGATGGCTTCATGGGCGCCCTCTACCCGGATCCATTCAGAGGAAGGCTTATCCTCACGCTCTTTCAGTTTGAAGTGAGGCGTGGTCTGCTTTCCCTGAACCAGCGTTCCGGTATAGGTTTCATCCTGCAAGATACGGATAATAGTAGTAGCGGACCATTTACAGTCCTTGCGATCCGTATAGCCGCCTTTTGCATGTGGCATCCCATTGTTCCGCTTATATGCCAGCGGGGAGAGTACGCCCATCCAGTTCAGCTCGTCTGCGATATGGGAAGCGCTGAACCCCTCCAGACGCTTTCTGAAAATATCCCGCACCACATTGGCGGCATATTCGTCAACTTCCAGGCTCTTATGCTTATCACCGACTTTTATATAGCCGTAAATCGTAAAGGCTCCTACAAAATCGCCGCTGCGCCGTTTCACTTCCAGGGCGCTCCGGGTCTTGACGGAAATATCCCGGCAGTAAGCCTCGTTCATAATGTTTTTCACGGAAACCGTGAGGTCATCGGCAGCATCGTTTTCCGTGTCCACGTTATCGTTGATGGCGATAAAGCGCACACCGTAGGCCGGAAATACCCGGCGCATATAGCGGCCGGTCTCTATGTATTCACGTCCCAGGCGGGAGAGATCCTTGACAATTACACAGTTGGCCTCGCCCTGTTCAATCATACGCATCATTTCCTGAAATGCCGGGCGGTCAAAAAGGACACCGCTGTAACCGTCGTCAATCTTTTCTGCCACGACCTCAATCTCCGGGTGCCGGGCAATGTAATCATCGATCAGCCGCCGCTGGTTGGCGACGCTGTCGCTTTCCGTCGTCTTGTCATCGGTATAAGAAAGACGGATGTACTTGATTGCTTTGTAAACCTGCATAAAAAAACACTCCTTTCTTTGCGCAGAAAAATCCCCGCAATTCAAGAAGTGTGGCTGTGCCGTATTCAATTCCTTTTCCGATTCTTATTCTACCACGCCATTGCGGGAAAGTCAGCCCCTTTCCTGAAAAAAATCTGGCCTACCGCAGAATCCCTTTGATACATTCCTCCAGGGTGGCGCCTCCTGCTGCAAAGCTGGCCTGTACAGTAAAACGTCCGCATTTAAAGCGGTAGGGATCCTTGATCTGCCGTACAAATTCCGTGATCCGTTCCTCACGGGAAAGTTCCTTATTGACGGAAACTTCCCGGATGTCAACCAGTGCGCCGGTACCTCCGGCAGCAGTCATATTTTCCATGATACCAACTCCTTCCTGAAAATTTCTGATTATCAAAACCACATGAATAAGTCGGGCCTGCGCTCTTACAGTCACAGACCCGGCCCATTGTATCTGATTTCGATTAGCTGCCGTATTTGCCACGCCCCCCGGCAAGCCCTGAATAAACAGGGCGGGACTGTTACAGGCTGCGGATAGCGTCGCCGCATCATAGCCCCGCATACGCCGCCGCTTTGCCAAAGCAAGCAAACGCCGCAGGAACTCTCCCCAAGTCTTTAGGGAGCCGTGAGGAAGTACCATTATGATCTGTGCCGTCGTCGCGTCCGGCCTGCCACAGCCGGTTTCGTGGGTTGCGTTTATCGCTCGGACAGCCTGAATCCATCACCTCCTTAGGCTGCCTGTCACCGCGCCGCCCCATTGCCGCTCGGAACACAGAATGAAGTACCTGTAACAGCGTGTATTCGGTTGTCAAGGAGCAAGCGAGGGGCGTGGCAGTTATGACAGTTTTTCAGTTGGGGCGGGCGGCTGCATGTGCGCCGCCACACCCGCCAGGCTTGTCCCGCCGAATTATGTCCCTCTACTATACATTTCATTTTCGGGGGCAAAGTTGCCGTCTGTCAGGATATTTCTTTCAGAAATTTTTCCAGACTCCGCAGACCGGCATTGATAGAGCGGGTGATTCTGCTCTTATGAGTGCCTTCCGCTTTTGCAATTTCCGACTTGCTCATACCGAGAAAAAAGTGTGCGTAAATCCGGTTCCGCTGTTTTTCAGGCAGAGAGGCAAGCGCCTGATATAGCCGGGCATTTTCCTCTTTTTGTTCCAGAATTTCAGCCGGCGTCAGGACGATCACCAGCGCATCACGTTCCACACTGGCATCGTAGTCCAGAGAAAAATATGCCTTATGCCGGTATGTACGCAGAATATAGGAAGCCTCCGCCAGTTTGTATTCCCGAAGCAGATCCGCCACTTCGTCAGGCACTTCAACAACAGTATCCTGTATATAATAGGGATAGTAATCTTTAAGATTGATTTTCTTCATAGTAAATTCCTCCAATTTCGATTTTTTAGTTGACAGGCAAAATCGAAATCAGAGGGTGGGGAACGGCAGCCGGGACTGTCACACTCGCATTTTCTAAAACAGGGTACAAAAAAACGCGCCTGCAAAAACACAGACGCGCACCAAAACAGAGCATTGTAAAAGCATACTGGAATATGCCGGAATTTGTATTTTTCTGTCGAACCAAAAAACCCCGCAGTTCTTTGACGAATTGCAGGGTCTAATAATTGAATTCTCGAATAAAGACGCGGACTGAGCCCGTAAGGTACTTTCCATAGCATTCCAGATTCTCCCTCCCCGAAAGGAGGAAGTAAGCAAGCTTACTTACAGCAGGTCCCCTTTCTTTGAGGGCATTATATATGGGGAAATTCCATATCCTTACCTGTTTTATCCTATTTCCAACCAAGATGACCGCAAGTTTTGGCATTAGTAGATAGTATTTGTGTAATTAGGACAAAAAAGAACAAAGCCACAAGATAAAACATACCTTGCAGCTTTGCTCATTAAGTATCAAATTTATATCCTACGCCAGTCACACTTTTAATGTAATCCGGCACATCCGGCGAGATTTTCAACTTTTTCCGCATATTACTGATGTGGTTGTTGACAGCTTTTCGTGAGTAGTAGGAATAATCCTCATTCCACACAATCTCAATAATCATCTCATAGGTGAATACCCGCTTGGGATTTTGGATCAGCAATGCCAGTATATCAAATTCTTTAGCCGTCAGATCGACAACCTGATTTTGAACCCGTACAAGTCTTTGCTCCAGGCATACATACAGATTGCCCTCCTGAATCTCAGTTAGCAGTTGGCTGTTATTGTGCCCTCGGATATATGAAGTGAAACATGGTACGCAGATTTTCTCATACTCTTGGACAAACTCTGTCAAATCTTTTTTCTTATCAGCGTTAAGAACTGCAAATAACTTCTCACCTATCTGTCTGCCGGATTCGGATATATCCAGAACAACTAATTTCCCATACTACCACCTCCACACTCATTCCTTCACTTAAATTTATTACATTTAGCAAATTATCTTTTCTGAAATAACATAGTCCTAAAGATAGAAGTAAAAACAACTACCAGTATTGAATGGACTTTTTACCTATATGAAGACTTGATTATATTGAACGCATGTTGTTTTGAATAAATTTACTACTTATTTCGTATCATCAATTTTCCGCAAACTGGGTAGCAAAAATGCAGTGAGGGCAACTATTATGATACCTACTCCACAAATCACAAACCATTTCTCAACTCCAAACTTCTCGGCCAAAGGTCCGGAAATGAGAAG
>OQVZ01000748.1_pt1 | contig 12357 bp, 7 predicted proteins | sample 1691571 | NCBI WGS metagenome assembly OQVZ01 (sample SAMN03418261, study PRJEB22391) | human gut metagenome | biome: human-gut; feature: organic feature; material: feces | host: Homo sapiens | place: Tanzania | collected 2013-01
CGGAACGACTCCATGAATGGGATGTAGGTAAGGGTGTCTGTAGGGTTGGGGAACAATGCAAAGTTGGTGATGAACTGGTTCTCGGTTGCAATCTGAAGATTGTACCCGGGTTTTGTCAGCCCGTCGTTTATAGCATCCTCCTTCATGTGCATGAATGTAGCATCCTTGTCGGTCTTTGAATAAGAGTTGCGGTCACCGAGAGTTTCAAGATGCCGGTCATATTCAGCCAGTTTCTCGCTACGTTCCTTGAGTTCCTTGGCTAACTTGCGCCTCTTTTTCTTTTCTTCCTTGTCAATTTCCACTTGCGGGTCGGACAGCGAGGCATTAAGTTCTGCGGATATTTCGGCAAGTTGTGACGGAGTGAATTCCACCGTTTCGTCTGTCTTAGTGTTGTCTTGTGCTATGCAGTCGTCAACCTGGGCAAGCAGAGCCTTAACCTTGTCCATCAATCTGGCACGGTTACGCTCAACTGTCTTACGCCAGACAAACGTATACTTGTTGGCTTTCGACTCTATCTTCGTACCGTCTACATACTCCACGTCGAGGCTTACATAACCTTTCGTTGCAAGAATGAGTACGAGCTGTGTGAATATGTTATTGATCTCGTCCTTCAGACGGTTGCGGAAACGGTTGATTGTTATGAAGTCCGGTTTTTCATATCCTGCCAGCCAGATGAAATGAATGTCGCGCAGGAGCAATTGCTCTATACGGCGACATGAATAGATATTGTTCATATAGGCATAGATGATGACCTTGAGCATCATGCGTGGATGGTACGGACACCTGCCCATACCGTTGTATAATTTGTTGACAGAACTCATGTCAAGATGGTCCACAATGCTGGAAACAATGCGGACGGGGTCGTTTTCCGCAATATTTTCATCGATTCGTTGCGGAAAAAGAACCATTTGGTTGGTGGTATAAGAACGAAAGTGTAACTTTGCCATAGTTAAATTTTTCTATGGTCTAAAGTTACAACAACTTTTAGACATAGCAAAGCCCTGGCTTGTGAAAGTCAGGGCTTTGTGATTTTTTAAGAATAAGAGAGTTTTGACACACCCTCCTCGTAGTTCCAGTACCACTTCAGTTTTAATTAGCTGGTACTGGAGTTTATTACGGCTGGTACTGGAGTTTATATTAGCTGACATTGCAGTAACACTCAATTGGTACTGAGGTTAAACTAAATTGATGTTTTTGAGTATTGCCGCTCCCTCTTTGCTTGTTTATGTGTTCTCATTAGCAAACTTAGCGAACGGCACAACCTTAATGTTGTATCCGTCCTTATTTATTTCCCTCTCATCGTTGTTGGTGATGATAATGAGATTGTTGCATTTCAGCTCTTCTGCACATTCTATGAGACTTGTAACCTCGCGCTTCTCCGTTTTGGGCGAAGTCATATCATAGCATACCTGAATCAGCTGATTGATGTGTGCGCCGTTACGCGTAACGAAGTCCACTTCCCGGTCGTTGCGCGAGCGATAGTAGAACAACGAAGTCTCTACCTGGAAACCCTTACGCAGCAGTTCCACGAACACCTCGTTCTCAAGTAGGCGCCCAAGATTCTCGCTAATATTAAAAGCCTTGGATGTTACGAAACCGTTGTCGATGACATACACCTTAGTGGCAGCCTTCTTCATCAGTTTCAGTTTGTTGTTGAAGCGCGGCAAGTAGTAGAACAGATACGGCTCGTGCAGATAGTTCATAAACTTGCGTGTTGTCGTGACGCTTGTCATTGACAGTTCCTTGGTTATATCGTTGGCAGAAAGCGGGTTGCAGAAGTTGGACAGCAGATAAATAGCGAGGTTGTTCAGATCGCTTATGTTGCGTATGTTATGGCGTTTTGCCACATCCTTCCATATTATAGAGTCGAAAAGTGTAGACAGATAGCTGCGTGTGATGCTGCGCATGTCAATGGTCTCGGGATAACCGCCGTTGCGCAGGTAGTCGTCGGCTATCACGATAGCCTCTGCTTGTTGCGCATCGTTGTTGGCATTGCTGTTGACGCCTTTCCATTCCATTGTTTCAGCGAGGCTGAACGGCAGCATTTCCACTTGCAGGTATCTGCCAGTGAGTACAGTAGCCATTTCACTGCTCAGCATCTTGGCATTGCTGCCCGTGATGACGAGATTTTTGCCACGGCGGTACAGCTTCGAAACCCACACATCCCAGTCTTTCAGGTTCTGCACCTCGTCGAGTAGCAGGTATTCGTAGTCTGGATACACCTCATCAAGAGTGCGCATCACGAGTTCCTCGTCCCAATCAGACAGCAGAAGATTGTCATCGAAGTTGAGATAAGCAAAGTTTTTGCCTTGCAGCATCAGCAAGGCGTATGTCGATTTGCCCACACGTCGAGGACCGGTGATAAGTTTTATCATCGGATTGGCGAGAAGAACAGCTGTATCTGTGTTCGACTTGCGTACAAGATAAGGTCGCGCGAGCAGTTCATCGCGTTCCTTGCGCTGATTTTGTATGATTGTGTTCATATTTGCTCTTTGTTTAGTTGTCGTTTACAATGGCAAATATACAGTTTTTTATCCAATAAATGCGTTGTAGTGGATAAAAAAGCCGGTTTTTATCCAGTATAATGCAGTTTAGTGGATAAAACTGGTAAAAATATTGGAGCAGTAAGCCTCACTTTACACATATCTATATATTATATATCGGGGCGCAATTGGGCTACGGAAAAGCATAAAGATATAGTTTTCTTGAAAAAATATTGAGAAATAATTGACATCGCCTGCGCAGAACAGTACCTTTGCAAACGTGATCTGGAACACAACACAAAAAGAAAAACACAAAGTATTAACCAAATCTAAAAAAGAAAGGAAAACACATTATGGCGTACAGGCAATGATATAAGCGCTACGCGAATTTTGAATTTTGAATTGCGAGTTTTCAGAAAAAAGACGTATTTTTGCACGCATAAACATAATTGAAATATAAATAACACATACAAGGAGAGATTATGAGAATAAGATTCTTGAAGCGCATGGCATGTCTTTGGGTTATGTTGTGCGTGTCGTTGAGTGCCGGTGCGGTGCTCAAGGAGAAAAACCTTAATTCGACATTGTCGGTGCTGCGCGCCGAACTGGAGACGACGTTCAACGAGCAGCGCAAGAACATGGTGCGCTACACGGTGTATGCCGAGACGCAGCACAAGCAGATGATAAGTCTGATGCAGCGTAGCGACCAGGTGGCGCTGATGCTCTACTCGCAGAAGCAGGACTTCACATTCGATATGACGTACGCCTGCCATGAGGCTACGGAGATGTACCGCGAGTTCAGCAAGCGAAGCATGCCGTATAAGAACATCATGAAGCGCATGGACTCGGAGCTGACGCGCTACAAGTATCTGATAGAGACGCTGAGCAAGATTCCGCCGTCGATGAGGCGCATGGTGCGCAGGGACAGTGTGCAGCAGGCGCCGAAGTTCATCTTGGACAAGAACGGAAAGCAGCGCAAGCTGCCCTTCATGCTCGACGGGCAGGGACTGCACGACCGCAAGGCGTGTCTGGACTATGCGCTTGCGCTCTCGCGCAATCTGCAGAACATGCGCAACAGTGTGGAGAAGGACGAGCAGCACTACCAGCTCATGTCGGCGAAGCTGAAGAAAATGAACGACTACGCTATTCAGCGATATAACGACATACAGCACACCATCTTCGTGAACGGCGACCAAAACTATCTGGAGATTCTGAAGAATATGCCGATGCAGTATCACTCGGCGAAGGCTGACGTGAACGAGAAGTACGACGAGGAGAAGGTGAAAAGCGCCGACGGCGGCGAACGTAAGGTATACTCGCAATGGCGCGGACCTATCGTGGGCGGACTGAGCGTGTTCGTGCTGCTGTATATGATGCTTGCCGGCATGTTGAGCAACGTGCTGGTGCGCTGGCTCGTGCCCAAGCGCTTCCGCACGGAGGAGTTCATGAAGAAGAAGGTGTGTCTCATACTGTTCGTGGCGATGTTCATCTTCGCCGTGTCGGTGATGGTGGCACGCACGTTCATGTACCATAACTTCTTCCTCATGGCGTCGAAGCTGCTCATAGAGTACGCATGGCTGCTCTGTGCCATCTTCTTCTCGCTGCTGGTGCGTCTGCCGGGCGACCAGATAAAGAGCGGTTTCCGCATCTATGCGCCTATAATGCTGATGTCGTTCATCGTCATCACGTTCCGCATCATCTTCATACCGAACAACCTCGTGACGCTCATCTTCCCGCCCATACTGCTCGCGTTCACCGTATGGCAGTGGCGTGTGGTGAAGCGCCATAATGCTAACATTCCGCGCTCGGACATCTTCTATACATGGATATCGCTGGCTATAATGGTGTTCTCTACCGCCTCGGCGCTCTACGGATACGTGCTGCTGTCGGTGCAGGTGCTCATCTGGTGGATGTTCCAGCTGAGCTGCATACAGACCATTACGTGCGTGTACGACATACTGGCGCAGTACGAGAAGCGTTATCTGGCGCATAAGATACACTCGGAGGCTGAGGCTGAGAAAGCGAAGAAGGGGTCGGTGCTGAGCATCATCACCAAGAGTCACAACAAGCACATCAACGTAACGTGGTTCTACGACTTCGTGTACATGGCGTTGGTGCCGATGATAAGCGTGTTCTCGGTGCTGCTCTCAATATGGTGGGCGGCAGACGTGTTCGACCTGACGGCTACGGTGTGGACTATATTCATGTTCGACTTCCTGAACGTGCCGGGCGTGGTACAGCTCTCGATAGGCAAACTGGTGATGGTGATGTCGCAGTTCTTCCTGTTCCGCTACATCAACTATCTCGTGAAGTCGCTATATCATAAGTACCACAAGTCGAAGGTGGTGGTGAACGGCAAGCCCAACTTCACGCTCGCCAACAATATCATAGCCATCTGCTGCTGGGGTCTCTACTTCATCATATCTATCAAGATGCTGAAGATTCCGTCTACTGCTATCTCCGTAATCTCGGCTGGTCTGGCGACAGGTGTGGGCTTCGCCATGAAAGACCTGCTCGAGAACTTCTTCTACGGCATATCACTAATGACCGGACGTGTGCGCGTAGGCGACTACATAGAATGTGACGGCATACGCGGAAAGGTGGACAGCATAACGTATCAGAGTACGCAGATCATCACCGGCGACGGATGCGTGATAGCCTTCCTCAACAGTTCGCTATTCAGCAAGAACTTCAAGAACATCACTCGCAACCACTCATACGAATGGGTGAAGGTGCCGGTGGGCGTGGCGTACGGCTCGAATGTGGAGGAAGTGAGACAGATGCTCATAAAGGCAGTGAACAATCTGGAGGAGAAAGCGCCCGACGGCAGAGACGTGATAGACCTGACGCGCCCGGTAAGCGTGGTGTTCGACGACTTCGGCGACAACTCGGTGAATCTCTTCGTGACTTATTGGGTGCTTGTCGACTACAAGTTCAGCAAGACCGGTCAGGTGAAGGAGGCAATATACAACACGCTCAACGAGCACAACATCGAGATACCGTTCCCGCAGAGAGACCTGCATATCATATCGCAGTAGTTTTGATGGGGGAAATAACAAAAATGAGAGTCTTTCGTGTCGTTTTGTACTAAAAAACTAAAAAAGAAAGGTCTATTTGTTGATTGTCTCAAGTAAAATGTATAATTTTGCTGACAAATTGTAATCATAGACAAAATTTCATTATAGAAGATGGACAAAATTGACAATCTAGACAGAAAGATACTTAGTATTCTCTCTAAGAACGCACGCATCCCATTCAAGGATGTAGCTGCTGAGTGTGGCGTATCACGCGCCGCAATCCACCAGCGCGTTCAGCATCTCATTCAGGGTGGCGTAATCGTTGGTAGCGGCTTTGAGGTGAACCCGAAGAGCGTAGGCTACAGCACATGCACATACGTAGGCTTGAACCTCGAGCGCGGTAGCATGTATAAGGACGTGGTGAAGCAGTTGGTAGACATACCCGAAATCGTGGAGTGCCACTACACAACCGGTCCGTACACAATGCTGCTTAAGGTGTATGCTTGCGACAACGAACAGCTCATGGACCTGCTCAACAACAAGATGCAGATGATTCCGGGCGTGGTGTCTACAGAAACACTCATATCGCTCGACCAGAGCATCAAGCGCGAGATTCCGGTACACCTTGAGGACAAGAATGAAGACTAAGCGCCGCGTTGCGTACTGAATAAACAAACGTCTCCCACAGAGATTACATGACACACAGAACAGACTATACTTCTGCAAAGGAGCTGAATGTCGGAGATTCTATGTGTTCTGTGAACTCTGTGGGAATATTTTTATAAGTATGGAATCATTTAACCTGAACAAGCATCTCGCCGACTTCTACGACAACAAACCGAAGACCAGCCAGCGACCCATTATAGGCATAACAACCAACTACGAGGGCGTCGACGCTACAGTGCGCGACCGCTACTACCGTCAGATTATAAAGGCAGGAGGTACGCCGGTGCTCATTCCGCCAGTGGCAGACCGCAACGTACTGCTCGATACGCTCGAAACTATCGACGCTCTGCTGCTCACAGGCGGCGGCGACTTCAATCCGCTGTGGGCTGATGAGGAGCCTTCGCCTGCGCTGCATAACATCAACAACGTGCGCGACCTGCCCGAACTGCTCATAACCCGACTGGCGTTCGACCGGCAGATTCCGATGCTGGGCATCTGCCGCGGCGTGCAGACACTTGCTATGGCGCTCGGCGGACGGGTACACCAGGACATCTCGCACGATCCGACAAACTACCGACACTCGCAGGATGCCGACCGTTCGGAACCGACGCACACCGTGGAAATAGAGAAAGGCAGCGTGCTCTATAATATATATAATAAGGAGAAAATATTCGTCAACTCGTTCCACCATCAGGCTGTGGCTGCGCCGGGCGAACGCTTCAAGATAACTGCGCGGGCGCTCGACGGCGTGGTTGAGGCTATAGAGAGTAACGAACATAAGGCTGTGCTCGGAGTGCAATGGCATCCGGAGTGGCTCGGTGATGACGGACTGCCGCTCTTCAAGTGGCTTGTGGAGGAGGGCGATGTGCTGCGACGCGCAAAACTGTTCCACCAGCGCAACCTCACGATCGATTCGCACTGCGACACGCCGATGTTCTTCCCGCAAGGCGTGTGCTTCGACCATCGCGACCCAAAAGTGCTCTACGACCTGCACAAAATGAACGAAGGCAGGACGGACGCCGTGACGATGGTGGCATATCTGCCGCAGCCTAAGCCGGAGGAAACTTTCGCCGATGTGGCGCCGTTCGCCGTGGACACACCGAAGGCTTACGCCGACCTTATCTTCGACAAGATTGACGAGATTGTGCTCAGCGACTCGCGGTACATCGCCTTGGCGCGAAGCCGTGAGGACTTGCTGCGCAACAAGCGCAATGGAGTAAAATCGCTGATGATTGGTATAGAGAACGGTCTTGCTATAGAGAACGACTTGCGGAACGTGAAGCACTTTGCCGACCGCGGCATAGTATACATCACTCTTTGTCACAATGGCGACAATCAGATATGCGACTCGGCGCGCCGCACTCTCAATACTCACGGCGGCGTATCGGCGTTCGGCGCTGAGGTGATACGCGAGATGAACCGCTTGGGAGTGATGGTGGACATGAGTCATGCCGGCGAGAAGTCGTTCTACGATGCGCTGGAGATATCGGCGAAGCCAATAGTATGCTCGCACAGCAACAGCAAGGCGTTGTGCGACGTGCCGCGCAACCTCACCGACGACCAAATGCGAGCCCTCGCTGCAAAAGACGGAGTATGCCAGATAACACTCTACAACGGCTTCCTGCGCACCGACGGCAAAGCTTGTATCAACGACGCAATGCTCCACCTCGAACATGCCATCAACGTAATGGGCATCGACCATGTAGGTCTTGGCACCGACTTCGACGGCGACGGTGGCGTGCCAGGACTTGCCGACGCCTCCGAACTGATAAACTTCACAAAAGAGCTGCTGCGCCGCCGCTATTCGGAAGAAGATATGGCGAAGATATGGGGCGGCAACTGGCTAAGAGCGCTCGAAGCAAACAGAAAGTTATAGCATCTACAAAGGTGTTTTTGCAGAAACATACTACATTAATATTAAATATATAATATGTTTTCGTAGTTATGGCCTCTTTGTACGTCTTTTTATTGCCTGCTGCTGTTGGCGTTTCGTTATTACTTGGTCTGCGCTCGATGGTAATATTCTCAGCTTTGGCAGGGCTTGTCAAGTAAGCTCTCTTGATGCGGAGCTCGGATTTTCCATCGGCAGGGATGAAAGTGATATTCTTTCTGGTGCTAGTGAAGAGGTAGTTGTATCCATTGCCATCGTGTGAATGTATCTTGCTCACTTTTGCGTTCACTTTGAGCAGATTTTGCTTTTGACGTTTGAATGTCGGTGGCTCGTTGGTGGCTGTCAGTGAATACTCTGTGTTGGGTTTGCCTCTTACGATGACTCCCGTTTGGACAGGTATTACATTACCCACCTTGACAAGTTTTACGAGATGGCTCTCACTGCCGGGGATGATGCCGTAGGCTATCAACCCAACTGGTACGGCTAGGTTTTCACCGGAAAGGTTGCCGAACACGGCGTAACCGTCTGCTCCGGTCTTCACCATATAGTAGTTCCAGTCTTCTTCGGCTGTGTCGGATTCGTTCTTTGGGTCTGCAATAACAGCCACTTTACCTTCATTTTTGGGAAGATTGATTTTCTTGATAGCGATATACTTCTTCAAGATGTTCGCCTTATACATCAGCTGGGCTACCAACTGAGCATTGACCCTTGCACCGAGTTCATTGGTGTGGGTACTGCCACCTGCAGGAAAGAATTGCTTGCAACCTTGTGGTCCCCATGATTCCATGTATTGTTTGCAGGCTGTAGTAAGGTCGAGACATTGTACCTTTAGGGAGTCTGCTACTTTTTTCATGTGGTAAGGATAGTCGTAGGTGTGGTCATTCTCATCCACGCCATGTGCCTTGCCATTGTCTATACGTCCGAGGCGTGAAATCTTGGTGCCCTCGAAGAGCTTGCGGCAAATGGATGTCACAAGGATAGGAGTGGCACCAAGCTCACGCGTCTCACATATAAACCTACTTAAATATTCGCGATAAACATCAGTCGCTACTGATTTCTGGTCGTTATGGCCGAATTGAATGAGGACATAGTTCCAAAAAATGACGGAAAGATAGCCATTGTTGCCTGTCCTAAGAATGATTCCGATTCAGCAGAAGAAGACTGGAACTACTATATGGTAAAGACGGGAGCCGATGGTTATGCCGTATTCGGCAATCTTTCAGGCGAAAACCTCGCAGTTCCAGAAGGTCTGATTGCCTACGGCGTGATTCAAGGCACAGAGAGCAACCTGGTAAAACTCGTAAAGGTGGGCAACGTGATACCTATGAACGTAGGGATTATCGTAAGAGGCAAGCCCAACACCGAGTATTCGCTTACAGCCACCACAGAAGCTCCGATGTTCAAGCGTCAAAAGCAGAACCTGCTCAGGGTGAGCGAAAAGACAGAAGCCCTCAAAGCCAAGGAAAAAGGCGGCTATAACTATCTCTTTACAAGCGAGAAAAAGAAAATCACCTTTATCCCTGCCGATGGAAAGACTTCGCTGCGCATCAAGCGAGCTTATCTGGTGAGTCCAAACAAACAGGAAAGCATCACCATCGAGCGCAGACAGAACAACGGCAACGCAACAGCCAAATAGAAAGAATAAAATCATTTCACGTGTCACATATATAATACTCAGAACAATGAACAAGAAAACTTTCATGATTCAAGCCATCCTTGCCGCTTGCTGCATCGTTACATCCTGCAGCAGCGACACGGTGGATGGCGACAAGGAATATTTTACTCGTGGGCAAATAGCCTATACACTGGAAGATGAAAGCAAGATTTTCTTCTTCGACAATGGGGATGGCACTGCCATGGTTACCTACAACCGCAAATATCCCATACAGCTCAACGACAACAACCAGGCAAAACTGACCACCTACGCAGGATCAGTAACCATCCCAGAGACTTTCACCGTGGATGGAAAGACTTACCGGGTAACCAGCGTAGATGAGATGGCTTTCGCCAACAACACTACGCTCACCCAACTCACCCTTCCGGAAACCATTACCACCTTCGGACAGGGTGCATTCGCCAACTGTTCGACGATGACAGCCGTCAACATCCCTGCATCCATCCAGGAAATCCCAGGCGCCTGCTTCGCCCAATGCAAGAAGATGGAAGCCTTCACCCTGCCAGAGCAGGTGAAGACCATCGGCAGCCTGGCATTCGCCAACTGCGCCAAGGCAAGCAAGATAGAGCTCAACGAGGGCATCACCACCATCGGCGAACGTGCCTTCCTGGGTTGCTCAGCCGTCAGGGAAATCACTCTGCCAAGCACCGTCAGCAAGATGGGCGGCAACGTTTTCTGCAGAGCCAGCAAACTGACCAAGGTTCATGTCAAGGCAACAACCCCTCCGGCATTGCAAGATTCCCTGGGCGATTATATTTCGAAGGCTACACTCTATGTGCCTACAGGCTGCAAGAGTGCATACGAAGCCGACAAACTCTGGAGCAAGTTTAATACAATAGAAGAAGAATAAGTCATGAAACATATATTATTCACCCTACTCTTAGCCTCAGCCAGCATCTCTGGCATGGCACAAAACACAAAGACCATCCATGGTGTCATCACCGACGGAAACGGCGACCCGGTGATTGGCGCCACCATCAAGGTGGGCAAACAGGGCACCGTTACCGATATGGATGGCAAATACACCCTGTCGGTTCCTAATGGCACCCACCAGGTGGAAGTTTCCTACATCGGAATGAAGACCAGAAAGGTCAACATCAAGGGCAACCAGGCAAGCGCCACCCTGCAGGAAGATTCCAAGATGATGGACGAAGTGGTGGTCATCGGTTATGGTTCCGTGAAGAAAGGCGATGTAACCAATGCCGTAGCCAAGGTGAAGGGCGACCAGCTGAAAGACCGCCCTGTGAGCAATGTGGCAAGCGCCCTGCAAGGAGAGTTGGCTGGCGTTGAAATCCGTACCACCAGTGGTGCACCAGGCAGTGGCGTTCAGATTAACGTGCGTGGTGCTACCTCTATCAATGAGAGCGGCAACTCGAATCCTCTCTTCGTGGTAGATGGTGTTCCTATGGACGACGACTTCGACCTCGTGAACCTCAACCCTCAGGACATCGAGAGTATCGAGGTATTAAAGGATGCCTCCTCCAGCGCCATCTACGGAAGCCGCGGTGCCAACGGTGTGGTTATCATCACATCCAGGAAGGGTAATGATGACGGCAAGGTGAGAGTAAACTTCAGTGCCGATTATTTCCTGAGCACTCCCGAGCGATATATGGACATCATGAGCCCTACAGAATGGATAGAATGGAGAAAGAAGGCAAACAATACGCGCTACGTCAACCAATATGGATTGAAGGGTGCAAAGGAGACAGATACTTACGCTGAGCGCATCGCCATCACCGGCGGTGTGAGCGCAAATTATGTGAACGACCCTCGTTGGGACATGCCGAACTATGGCGGTCTGTCACTCATCGACTGGCAGAAGGAAATCTTCCAGACTGCTCTTGCGCAGAACTACAATCTCTCTGTTTCATCAGGCAACAAGACCAGCAACTTCCGCGCTTCTCTGGGCTACGTCAACCAGGAAGGTATCGTGATCAAGACCGGATTCGAGCGCATCAATCTCAAGATGAGCGCCCAGACCACCATCAAGAACAAGCTGACCCTGGGCTTCGACCTGGCACCACAGTTCACCGTTACCAAGGGTGGCAATGTGGACGGCAAGGGCAATACCGCCCAGCTGGCTCTGACCCTGGCTCCTGTAGCCGAAGCCGAAGCAGGACTTTACACCAGTGCCCAGCCATACACCCGCTATCTGTGGGCAGGAAGCGCAGTGAGCCCTATCGCCAACATGGAGTATTCCAGCTATCGCGACGAGAAGATCCGCCTCAATGCATCAGCCTTCGCCCGCTATCAGATTCTTCCGGAACTTACTGCCGAGGTTTTGGGCAGCTGGTTATTCGTCAACAGCGAGCGTCATCGCTTTACCCCAAGCAGCCTCAACAGATATTGGGCTTCTTATCCTGAAGGATATTACAGCAACGGAAACTGGACGGGCAGTCGCAGCCATAAATATCTGGGACAGGCAACAGCCACCTATAACAAGGATTTCGGCAAGCATCACCTCAACGTGGTGGGCGGCTGGTCTGTAGAGATGACCAAGGACGGAAGTTCTTTCGCCATTGGTGCCACACAATATCCAAACAACGCCCTGAATGGCGGTTTTTCGGATATGACTACCGTTACCCTGAAAAATGTATCTGCCGTTTACAACACAGAAGATCGCCT
>OQVZ01000749.1_pt1 | contig 12352 bp, 8 predicted proteins | sample 1691571 | NCBI WGS metagenome assembly OQVZ01 (sample SAMN03418261, study PRJEB22391) | human gut metagenome | biome: human-gut; feature: organic feature; material: feces | host: Homo sapiens | place: Tanzania | collected 2013-01
CCTATACTCCATGGCTGCTTTGCGAGAGGATGAAGCTGCGGGATGAGGCAAAGACGGTGTGCCCGGATTGCAAAATTGCCCTCATCGTGGATTCCAACACCGAAAAACAGGCGGCGAAGGACATCCGGGAGGCCAAGAAAAATGGTATCATCGACCAGTTTTTCTACGGCTCGATGACCGCTGAATACCTGATGGATCAGATTTACGCGATGTAAGGACGACATAAGAAAGGTGAGGTGAAGCACAATGAAAAAAAGAAAATGGCTTAGCCTTCTGCTGGCAGTGATGATGCTCGTATCAGCAGTGCCCTTCTTCCCGGGGACGGCCGATGCAGCAGATGGCACGGTGGTAGAGGTCTCCACCTGGGCGGAGCTAAAAAGGGCACTGGAATATACGACAAATTGCTCGGTGGTGAAGGTGGTTAAGGACATCGAAACAAAGTCCCTGAGCGGAAACACCGGTCTGCATCAGACCGACATCATCTTCATGTCGATGGCCATGGACAAGGCTGCCGAACTGAAGAATTCGAAGGTGTTCAACATGATTGTGCTGGGCGGACTGCTCAAGGTGTGCCCCATCGTCAGCACCGACGGATTGAACAAGGCTTTGTTCAAGACTCTGCCAGAGCGCCATCATGGCCTCATTCCTCTCAACATGAAGGCTGTAGAGGAAGGCATGAAGATAATGAAAAAAATGTAGCAACGGCTACAGCAATAGATTTTTCTATTGAACTTAATTTTTTATAACTCTCTAATTAATTATTGTGGGGGCGGGGTGCAGTGATGCAGTCCGCCTCTTTTGGTTGATATAAGCACATTAAAATGAACCTATAATTGATAAATCGTAAATTTTTATAGACTTTTTTTTAGCATTTCTTTTGTTATTTATGATGTTTTTGTATCTTTGCATTCAGTAACTATTGTAAAGAACTTTTTGACAAATATTGCTAAAACGATAGTATTACGAGCTTAAAGTTGAATTTTTGAAACATAATCACTTAATATGGATGAATGCATGAAGACAAACACTTTGGGTGTATCCTGCGGAAGAATTCTTGAATCCGTAGGTATGCGAAATCTTGTTTTGGGATGTGCCATAGCTTCCTTATTCCAAATGGGGGGGGTAAATGCGCAAGCCCAAAATGTTAATGGTACGCCTCAATCTGCCACCACAGCTAAGGGGCAGATGTATCGAGGCGTTGTAATAGACGATGAGGACCAGCCGCTACTTGGCGTTAGCGTTAAGGACAAGCACGGCAAAACCTTGACATTGACTGACCAGACCGGTGAATTCCGCGTCATGTTGCCTGCGGGCGAAACCACACTTACGTTCTCGTATGTGGGAATGAAGCAGCAGAAGATGCGCATGTCTACCGGCAAGAAGAATGTCATACGTCTCCAGGCTGATGCCAACGCTATCGGTGAGACAGTTGTTACGGGTATCTATTCGCGCAAGAAGGAGAGCTTTACTGGTTCGGCAGCATCCTATCGTAAGGAGGAACTCAAGGCCATCGGCAACCAAAACGTGTTGCAGAGCCTTTCGGCACTCGACCCTTCGTTCGTCATCCTGGAGAACAATCTCGCAGGTTCTGACCCTAATGCCAAGTTGAACATCAACATCAACGGTACTACAAGTATCAATGGTCTTTCAGATAAGTACGGCAACGATCCTGATCAGCCGCTCTTCATTCTTGATGGTTTTGAGACAACACTCCAGCGCATCTCCGATATGAGCATGGACCGTGTTGAGAGCATCACTATTCTTAAGGATGCCGCATCTACAGCCATCTACGGTTCGAAGGCAGCCAACGGCGTTGTAGTAGTAGAGACAAAGAAGCCAGAGGCAGGCAAACTGCGCTTCACTTACAATGGTAGCTACAATGTGAGCTGGGCTGACCTGAGCGACTACAATCTTATGAATGCCAGCGAGAAGTTGCAGTTTGAGAAACTTTCTGGCTATTACGGCCGTCTCGACGAGAATGGCGAGATACTTGATGACCTTAACCGTGCTACATATTATAATAGGTACAAGAATGTAGTGGCAGGACTCGATTCCTATTGGATGAGTGAGCCGCTGCGCACAGGATTCTCTCACGACCATAGCTTCAATGCCGAAGGCGGTGACTCAGCCTTCCGTTATGGTCTGACAATGCGCTATCGTGACAATGGTGGTGTGATGAAGAATTCTGACCGCCAGAACATCGATGGCTCTGTAGACCTTTCTTATCGTATCGACAAATTCAACTTCAGCAACCAGACAAATATTTACTATACCAAGACCGACAACAATGTCGTGTCGTTCAGTCAGTTTGCACAGGCCAACCCTTATTATTCTAAGCGTGATGCCGACGGCGAAGTGTATAAGGTGCTCGAAAGCTACGAGACCCTCAACGGTACACAGTATGTATACAACCCGTTGTGGAACTATCAGCAGAAGAGCTTCAACCGTGGCGACGAACTCCAGTTCAACAACAACTTCAATGTCGAGTATCGTCCGATACCCGCCCTGCGTCTTAATGCACGTTTAGGATTTACCACATCGCGTGGCAAATCTGAAGTGTTCCGCTCGCCTTACGACACTTCGTTTGCAGCAACCGAGGAGGTGAACCGTGGCAACTACACACGCTCCGACAACAACAATACAAGTTGGGACGGCAGCTTTATTGCAAGCTATGGCGGTATGACCGGACGTCACACCTACAACCTCGTAGGCGGTGCACAGCTGTCAGAGCGCAATGCTACAAGCGCATCCAACACTACACGTGGCTACATCAGCGACAAGTTCTGGAATCCGAACTTCTCTAATGGCTATGCCGAGAACAGCCGTCCGTCGTCATCAATTACCAAGACACGCTCAGCCAGCTTCTATTTCAACGGCAACTATGCTTACGACATGCGCTATCTGCTCGACTTCAATGTACGTACAGACGGTGCTTCGGTGTATGGCATCAACAATCCGTTCTCAACCACTTACTCTGTAGGTGTGGCATGGAACATCCACAATGAGCACTTCTTCAAGCGCAACAAGTATGTGAGCAACCTCAAGGTGCGTTATACATTCGGTAATCCAGGCAACCAGAATGTCGACGCCAAGCTTGCCAACAATGTTTACAATTACTACACCAGTTATCCCAACCCGTTCGGTCTTGCAGCCATGGTTTCGAAGTGGGGCAACAACGACCTGAAGTGGAAGCGCACGCAGACCCACAACTTCGGTTTGAACGCACTTATGTTCAACAATCGCCTGTCGCTCACGCTCGACTACAACATCCGCAAGTCAGACCCTGAACTCATCTCGGTAGAGCAGCCTACATCTACAGGTGTATCGTCTATACCTATGAACATCGGTGCTACCGACAACCGCAGCTTCACAATAACCGTTGGTCTTGATGTCATCAAGCGCAAGGATTTCATATGGCGTTTGACAGCCAATATGCTGCACACCACAACCAAGTACTACAACATCGGCAATACACTTGAGAAGCTCAATGCTGACGGTCGTGCCTCGCAGTCGCTCATACGATACTACGACGGAGCCAGCACAACAGCATTGTGGGCAGTACGCTCGCTCGGTATCGACCCGATGAGCGGTAATGAGATATTCCTCTATAAGGACGGTTCTTATTCGTACAAGTGGGATTCCAATCAGGAAGTGAAGGTGGGCGATACAACACCTGACGCACAGGGCAACTTCGGCACAACAGTACGTTGGAAGGGATTCTCATTGGGCATGAACTTCCAGTATCGCATTGGCGGACAGACAACGCTCAGCACACTGCTGTCGAAGGTAGAGAACATCAGCGACGAAGCTATAAAGTACAATCAGGACCGCCGTGCTTTGCACGACCGTTGGCAGAAGCCGGGCGACCGTGCTAAGTTCAAGCGCATCAATGACACCTCGACAACCAACATGTCAACCCGCTTCATCGCTACAGAGAACACCCTACAGTGTACCAGCATCTCGCTTGGCTATGAGGACACCACATCGCAGTGGCTCAAGATAGTAGGTCTGTCGTCGTTCTACTGCCGCTTGTACACCAACAACATATTCCGTCTCTCTACCGTTAAGGAAGAGCGCGGTCTTGACTATCCGTTCTCAAGAAGCGTTTCGGCTTCTATCGGACTTCGTTTCTAATCTCTAATTCAGACAACTATGAAATTATTTAAGATAGTAAAACTCGGACTTTTGTCGCTCGCTATATGCGCTACGACAACATCATGCAACGACTGGTTGCAGGTAGATACCGAAGACTCAATCATGGAAGGCTTGCTGTTTGAGAACGACGAGGGCTACATGTCGGCACTCAACGGCATCTATTCAAAGATGAATGAGACATATGGCTCTACACTCTCAATGGGAATGCTCGACGTCATGGCACAATATTATAATGTAGAGGCCAACTCCAACCATTCATTCTACAATTCAGCCGCATTCAAGTACGACCAGGCAGGATTCAAGAGCACGTCCAATTCGGTATGGACATCGCTCTATCTGTACATAGCCAACATCAACACGTTGCTCAGCCACTGTGACGATTCCGATTCAAAGCTCTCCAAGCTCTATCGTCCGTATGTCAAGGGCGAGGCGTTGGCTTTGCGTGCTTTCTTCCATTTCGACCTGCTGCGTCTCTATGGTCCGATATATTCGGCAGAAACTGAGAATACCATTGTAATGCCTTATCAGGAGACAACGTCGAAAGAGATACAGCCGTTGCTTTCTGCCAAGGACGTAGCAGCGAAGATTATGCGCGACCTCAGTGAAGCAGAGGAGTTGCTTAAGGACGACCGTATACGCAAGGATGGTGTGATGAACGGCGACTCTGACGATCCTAACGACAAGACAGCATTCCGCTATCGCAACTTCCGCTTCAACTACTATGCTGTTAAGGCACTTAAGGCTCGCCTCTATCTGTGGCTTGGCGACAAGGAGAATGCTTACAACGAGGCCACCTCTATCATCAAGCTCAATAAGGAGGAGGGCGTATTCCCATGGACAAAGAAGAACGCTGTGACCAGTACAAGCAATCCCGATCTTGTATTCTCGTCAGAAGTGATGTTCTCGCTCTACAATCAGAGCCGCAAGACCCTATACGACGGAATGTTCAGTTCGAAGGGCGAGGTCAACAGTATGCTTGTATTCAAGGGCTCGTCTATGGAGGACGGCAACCTCTTCTCGAAGCTCACCTATTTCTACGACGACTTCGGCGACCTTCGCCGCAACAACCAGTGGTCGGTAGAGACCATTAAGGTGAAGAGCGACAAGGAAGGCGAGGAAGACAAGAAGGAAGACATTCTGTGCTTCAATAAGTATAAGGACGTGCAGGCATCGTCGTTCCGCTATATGATTCCGCTCATGCGTCTCAGCGAGGTTTACCTCATTGCTGCCGAGTGTGCCAAGACCAACGAGGAAGCATTGGGATACATCAATGACATCCGTACGGCACGCAACTGTGTCAAGCTCGAACTCAAGGACGGTCAGGGCGACGACACTGTTCAGGACTATATCTATCGCGAGTTTATGCGTGAGGAGATAGGCGAGGGCCAGATGTACTTCTTCTACAAGCGCAAGGCTATGAAGCAGATGATGTCGGGCACCGAGTTCGGACAGGAAGGCTCTTACTGGAATCCTGAGGACAAGCCGCTTGAGGGTCAGTACAAGATGGATGTTAACAGATACGTATGGCCATTGCCTGAGGTTGAGGCCAACAAACGCTTAGTTTCTAAATAAGGAGGACAAACAATGAAGAAGAAAATATATTCAATACTGATGCTTGCCGTGGCTCTCTTCTCTCTCACCAGTTGCGAGAAGGAGCTGATGGACTATGAGGGCAAGGACTGTCTGTATTTCGATGTGCGTCGTGGTGCATCTTGGATAGAGCCCGACCTTTGGGCACACTGGAACTATTCGGAGGTGACATTCGGCAATATCCTTTCCAATGATACCACCATTGCCATAAAGATTTCTGCTACGGGTGAAGCCAAGGGATTCGATCGTGCCTTCCAGGTGATAGTAACCAAGGACAGTACCGATCTTCAGGAGGGTGTAGAGTACGAGCCGCTGAAGCCTGAGTATACCATTAAGGCTGGCGAGACAAGCACATTTGTCGACGTTACGTTCTATCGCACCGAGCGTTTGAGCAACGATACGCTCAAGTTCCAGCTCCAGATTATCCCTAACGAATATTTCCAAACCATGTTCGAGAAGTATCTGGACTATCCCGGACCTTACGATGCTTCACAGCCTAAGGTAGAGTTCAACTACAATCCCAACGCACGCTTCCACAACATGTTTGTCGACGACGTGCTTATCCAGCCTGACGGATGGATGGGTTCTGATGCCGGTTATGGACTGTTCGGTAAGTTCTCCGATGTCAAGTACAAGTATATGATGGAGATTTCGGGTACAACGATCTTCGACTATACACGCGAGAAGATGTCGCAAGCACGTGCTACAGCCATCGGTCAGCAGGTAGCTGAGGAATTGGTGCGTCGCGCCCGTGCCAAGGACCCCGTAATCGATAAGGACGGTACTATGATGTGGGTGAGTGCAGTTGGAAGTGGAAAGTATGGCAAGGATGCATGGACAGCATTCACCAAACCAGAAGATTATCTAAAGACACATGAAAATGACAAATAATATGAAAACGAAATATTGTTTACTATACATGCTTGGTTTGCTGGCGTTCACGTCGTGTGTCGACGACGAGGGCAACAACACCATGAGCGATGTTAACGAAGCCAATATAGAAGGCATTGAAGACAGCTACTACAAAGTGGCTGATGTAGAGACACTTGAGATACCGGTCAAGGTGACAGGTACACTCTCGGGCGACGACCAGAACAGTTTCGACTATATGTGGTATCTGTGTGCCAAGGACATTGGTGGTACGCAGCACTCTCACACGGTGATTAGTAACGAGAAAGACCTGTCTTATCCGCTCACGAATATAAGTCCGGGTTCTTACAGCATCTATTTCCGTGCCACCGACAAGGCAACAAAGCTGATCTATGAGAAAAACTGCCATCTTAACGTCATTAGTCCTTACGTACGTGGATTCTATCTGTATGGCGACAAGGAGGATGGCACAGTAGGCATCGACTTTGTCAGTATGCTTGAAAATCGAGACACAACTGTCATAGCCGATATGTTTGAAAATACCCGTGGCATCAAACATGCCAAGAATCTATTCTTTACGGGATGTACACAAAGAGGTGCCGAAAAGGCCAATTTGGAGTATCTTTATGCTGTAACAGACGACAACTCTTATCCGCTCACTCATTCTTCATCAGAGTCGAAGATAGGGTTTGCTGATGTCAACTTCAACGATATGTCATGGCCTACTATCAGCACCATCCAAAAGCCGTTGAAGGTGCTTGACATATGGCCACACGCCTATGGCTCCGGCAACATTATGCGCTCGACATCATCGCGTTATGTCCTGACAGACCAAGCCATGTTCTTTGGTTCGCTCTATCAGGGCGAGAGCTATGGCAACCCTGCCAACTGTTATGTGCAGGGCGATGACAAACTGGTAGAGCTTGCGCCTTACGGATTCTATCCCAACAATTCGGGCTATACGAGTACAGTGTACTTATTCGACCGCACCAATCACAAGTTTGTAAAACTTGCCTCCACCTACAGTCCCAATACCAATCTGGCATCAATCACCGATACTAATGAGGGTGCATTCTGGATTGACCAGACCGAGTACACTCCCGTGCGCGATCTCGTATATGGTGAGAATGGTAAGGGCAACAACGGTGCCTCGTATGCCTTGATGAACGATGCCGACGGCAAGTACTATGTATATATATTCCGTGCTGCCACTGCCTACCAGTTTGTCAAGATGATGTCAAGGAATATCGACCTCAGCGTAGCCACCGACTTCACCAAGGCAAGCCACTATGCCTTCTACTCTAATCAGTACGTGATACTCTACTCGGTAGGTAAAGACCTCTGGGCTTACAACTACAACTCAAACAAGGCACAGAAGCTCAAGACCTTCAATGGCGAGATTACCTATATGGCGTTTGATGTCCACTCCGACGACAATCCCGACGACATCATCGTAGCCACATGGTCGGATGCCGAGAAGGGCATAGTATACAAATACGAGATGGAGGACAGTCCAAACGATCTCAAGATTAACGAGAAGCAGTATGCCACAAAGAACTATCCTTGGAAGACCAACCTTAAGGTGGTGAAGGTGGAATATCGCAACTGCTCCGACTAAATCATAAAAACAAAGAATAGAAAAACAGAATATGAAAACAGCAAAACTAATGGCAAGCCTGCTTATCGGGCTTTGCACATTACCTGTCGCAGCGCAGACCGACTTCCGGCATATATCGTTCGATGAAGCGTTGCAGGCAGCCAAGAAGGAGAAGAAACATGTATTCATCGACTTCTATACCGACTGGTGCGGACCTTGCAAGCGAATGTCGCGTGAGGTGTTCCCGCAGAAGAGTGTGGGCGACTTTATGAATGCACGCTTCGTGTGCCTGAAACTCAATGCCGAGAAGGAAGGCGTTGAGTTAGCAAAGAAGTATGGCGTTAAGGCCTATCCTACATATTATGTAATAGACGCTCAGGGCAAGCAGCTCATGACGGCAAGTGGTTCGATGCCTCCCGACGATTTTATAGCCAAGATAGAGTCGGGTCTTAATCCCGACCACTCGCCAGAGCGCATGAAGCAATTGTATGCTGAGGGCAAGCGCACCCCCGACCTCATCAACAACTATGCGCTTTATCTTATGGAGCAGCGTAAGGAGGCAGAGGGCTTCAAGGTGATTGACGACTACTTCAACAGCCTCTCCGACAAGAAGCGACTCAGTGCCGACAACGCCTTCCTCTTCACACGCTACACCCTCAATCTTGATAACGACCGTGCCCGCTTCATGGTGGCAAATCACGACCGCTTCGACAAGAAAGTGCAGGAGGCTATATACACACGCATACAGAATCTGTATCACAACGCTCTCACTACCTACTTCTCGGGCTATCAGATGCGCGAGAAGAAGTATGTGGAGGCCGACTATCAGAAGCTGAAGAGCGAGATGCTTGCCATGCATCTCGACCAGAAGTATGAGTATGCGCCGATGTTCCGCCTCATAGAGAGTCGCGTAGCTGATGACGACAATACCTTCCTCAACAACTGCGACCGCGAGTATGACAACCTGAATCCTCGTGACCGCACGCTGCTCATACTTAATCTCACACGCCTCGTTGAGCCTAAGGATCAGGCTATGAAGCAGAAACTGTCTACCTTCATACGCTCACGTCTTGCCAAGATGGACGGCAATACCATATCGCTTGCCGGACGACTGCTCGACAGTATTGAGAAAGAGTAAGGGGTGAGGTTTTAGTTGAGAGTTTAGAGTTGAAAGTTGAGAGTTATGATTTCTTTTATTGTTCTACCAATACAGATTATAACTCTAAACTTTCAACTTTTTGCATATTATAATTCTCAACTCTTTGTTTCGTACAGAAATATGCCACAAGCAAATAATTGTGTGTAATATTTGGAGATACCCCAATAATTGTATACCTTTGATGGCTCCTAACTGCCCCCTTCGCCTCTTATAGGCAGTATGGAATGTACGAAGAAGAGATAGATGGATAGAAAATGTTTTGAAACATTCTTTAAGGAGAAGTACTCTCAGGCATATTATCTTGCTTTGCGCATCTTGCATGATGACGAAGCAAGCAAGGATGTCGTAGCCGATGCTTTCGAACTGGTTTGGCGGAGAATGCAGCAGGAAAAGGTGGATAACATTTCGGCTTATCTGATGACATCGGTCAGGAATGTCTGTCTGGACTATATACGCAAGCAGAATGTGAGGAGTCATTATGTGCAGGCAAGTGTTCAGGCTACTGAACAATTGGTTCACAATCCCGACCATTGGGACGTGCGCGAGGAGAGGATACAGGCAATAATGGGAAGCCTCGATGAACTGACTCCACGTACACGGCAGATATTGAAGCTTTGCTATGTCGAACGCAAGAAATATCGTGAGGTGGCTGTAGAGTTGCAGATTAGTGAGAGTGCCGTTAAGAAGCATATCATGCAGGCTTTGAGCTATATGCGACAGAAGTTCCGAACGCACCAGTTTTACTAACCTTAACTTATTCTAACTTATTATTACCCCATTATGGGTGTCGTATTTCGGTATTAATACGTTTTATAAGTACTAAATATAAACTAATGAAAGAAAAACAAGACGATATACTGAAAATATTAGATGCTCTTGACGATACGCAACATGTGGATGAGCATCTGCAAACCCTTCTTGACAGCGAGGAGGGTAGGGATGTTATGCGTGATATTCTGGACCTTGATGAGGCTGTCAATCGCAAGATGGGCAAGGCTCCCGATGCAGATGAGGCATGGAAGCGATTTAGTCGGCAGCCTAAGAAGATAAGGTTTGTACCATTCTTGCGCTATGCTGCTGCTTGTGCTGCAATAGTAGTCGTAGCCTTAGTGCTGATGTACGACAATCGTTCGTCATACAATCAGCCAGTAGCCCAAACCAATGAGTCGGTAGAGATACACAAAGCTGAGCGTCCGTCGCTGTTGGACAAGATAAAGAATATATCATTGCTCCCTGCGCGTACCATAACTGTTGTGGCTAAAGAGCAGAAAGACGTGACTCTGCCCGATGGAACTACGGTTTGCATGAATGCCAACAGTACATTGAAGTATAAGGAAAACTTCGGCACCGACAATCGTAATATCCGGTTTTATGGTGAGGGATATTTTAATGTACGCCGTAATGCCAAGCTACCTTTTATAATAAAGACCAAGACAGTTCAGACCAAAGTGTTGGGAACAGAGTTTAATTTGCGTTGCTATGATGCGGAGGATGTTCACGTCACTCTTGTGAAAGGTTCGGTTGAGGTGGCTATGAACAGCGAGAAGGTAAGGATTGCTCCCAATCAGGATGCCTATCTGGCTGAAGGCTCTGTAAAAGTGCAAGACGTCAATCCAAAGGATTTCACCAGTTGGATGGAGGGCGTGTTGTATTTTGACAATGCCTCGTTGCGCACCATATTGCAGCAACTTGGCAAGGTGTATAATGTCAACGTTGTATGTCGTGACAAGCAGCTTCTCGACAAGCACTATCATTTTATGTGTAGTGTGAACGACAGTCTGGACGAAGTCCTGCATTTGCTCAACATTACTTCTGATATTAACGTAAAATTGCGCGATAACGCTATCGTAATAGAATAATTGAAAGATTTTTGCAAAAAAATCTTTCAATTAGGTACCCTATTTGTCCTTTAGTACGTCATAGTGGCATATTGTGAAAGCAATAAGTGAGTATTATCCATTTATTAATTATACAAAATCTGCTACTATGAGAGAAAAGAAGATTCTATTTTCGGCATGCTTAGCATTGATGTTGTCTGGCTACAACGGCAATAATGCTGTTGCTCAGACCAATGGTGTGAAGTATGAACAGGTGATTAAGTCAAAACCTCTGACCAAGGTTTTGAAAGAGTTGGAAGAGAGGTTTAAGACAAAGATCGTTTTTTCTTATGACGATCTCGCGTCTTACAAGGTGAACGCTAAGGTTAAGGCAACCAACATTAATGAAGCCTTAAATCAGATATTGGCAGGATTGCCAGTGAGCTACACCAAGAACAATGGTATTATTTCCATAAGAGTTTCTACTCCTTCACAATCAGCCAACAAAGTAAGAATCACAGGTATTGTCTTGGATTCTCATGGAGAGCCTATTCCTGCTGCAACCGTTGCATTGCAGGGTAAGAAAGGTGTGGGAACAGTTACAGATAAGAATGGTAACTTTTCTATAAATCTTGATAAGGGAAACGGCGAAACATTGACGTTCTCTTTCCTTGGTATGAATACTACTACCTATTATGTAAATTGTCGCAAGGACATTAATAATGTTACAATCACTCTGGACGACGACAAGAAGCTTATTGACGAAGTTGTTGTCATCGGTTATGGCACAGCCAAGGCTAAGGACTTGACTGGTTCGGTAGCACGTCTTTCGGAGAAGGATGTAGAGAATGCACCTATGACATCCAACATTGCCAGTATGATTCAGGGTAAAGCAGCAGGTGTAAACGTTATGATTTCCAATGCCTCTCCTACCTCTCCTATATCTTTGGTTATTCGTGGTCAGTCTTCGCTCTCGGGCGATGGTCAGCCATTATGGGTGATTGACGGTGTACCTCAGTATTCCACCAGTATTTCGGGCGACGTGAGCAATACATTGTACAACCTAGACTTGAACGACGTGCAGAGTATTGACATATTGAAGGATGCCTCTGCTACAGCCATTTATGGTTCACGTGCTGCCAATGGTGTCGTTATCGTTACCAC
>OQVZ01000751.1_pt1 | contig 12306 bp, 12 predicted proteins | sample 1691571 | NCBI WGS metagenome assembly OQVZ01 (sample SAMN03418261, study PRJEB22391) | human gut metagenome | biome: human-gut; feature: organic feature; material: feces | host: Homo sapiens | place: Tanzania | collected 2013-01
TTTTCCTCCGGACTTGGAAATGGTATCATCAATATGATTGGTGCTTCCATTCGTCAGCTTATATTACTGGTTCCATGCCTTTGGATTTTCATAAAAATCTCTGGCATCTCACATGGATGGTATGCTTTCTGGATTGCAGAACTCATTGCCTGTATTTACAGTTATTGTATGTCACATAAATTACTGAAAACAATTTTCGTGTAAATTAAAGGGCATGAATCCAGCAATAGAATTCACGCCCTTTTTATTCATTATCCAATTTTAATCTTTCATCAGTTCAAAAGAATGAAAGTCTACTGTCCCCTCACCCTGAAATCTAAAGAATAATGCTCTTTTTCCACTCGGGATGTTTAATGCACCTTTATAAGTATGCATTTCTTTCCCGCTGCCATTCACTTCAATCTCTGCGCAAATATTTTCGAAATCAGATTTATCAGAAACTTGCATTGTTCCCATTACATTCCCCTGTATAGTAATTCCGATCTGATTTGCCTCTCCCATTTCGAAATATTTAAAACCTGCGACTGCACCATTCTTCATATTTGCAATGTACTGATCTCCATTATTTTCCCGATCTTTTCCACTCTGCGTGAAATAAGGATGATCTTTCAATTTTTGTTTCGGTGACTTTCCATCATATCGTCCTGTTCCATTTATCGACCATAAATTACAAGCTATTCTTGCTTCATAAGTTCCAATGCCTTTCAGCGCTCCTTGATTCAAGCCACAACTTGTAATTTCCGCCTGTTGAAATCCTCCGTCACTTCTACGTTCCAGTTTCTCTGCACATGCCTGTCTTGCATAAGAACTACGATTTGTCTGTCGATGATAAAAGATATACCATTGATCTTCTATCTGCAGCATCCCTCCATGCGTATTTCCTAAATAATTGGAGGCATGTGTTTCATCCTCATTTCCATTCAGATAAAGATCACCAATATCTACCAAAACTCCTCCATAAGTAAATGGACCTTTCGGTGAATCAGACATTGCATAACAAAGATCGTGATTATGTTCTGATGAATATACAAAACAATATTTTCCATCTACTTTTCGTATAGAACTGGCTTCAAAAAAAGCATGATTTTGGAAAGCACCTTTCTTCCCTTTTGTAGGGAACAAAAGTTCCGGACCGGATTTAATTGTAACCATATCCTGTTCCAGTTCCAAAACAACACCGCCTTCGTTTGTCAGATTACGTCCTCTGGATGCGATTGACGGAATCTTTGTGGCAAATCCAGAATAAAGATATACTCGCTTATCATCATCTACCAATATTCCCGGATCAAACGGAAATGGTTCCCCACTCTTTTTTCCCCATACATGTCCATCTTTAAAATGAACATGTCCGTAAAATTCGTACTTGCCTGCCGGAGTATCACAGACGGCCACTCCCATCTCGCCCATAAAGTCAAAGGCATAATAGAGGTAGTATCTTCCATCTGGCCCCTGTGTAACATCTGGCGCATACAAACAGCGAATTCCTAATTTATTAGAAGGATCCTGATTTTTTCTATATATAATACCTTCATATCTCCAATCGGAAAGATCTGTCACAGGTGCAGACCAGCAAACATAATCCTTCACACAGAAAATCGGTGCTCCAAAGGAATCATGAGAGCCATAGACATATACTCGATCACCAAACACATATGGTTCTCCATCCGGGATATATTCCCAGCTTGGCAGATATGGATTAAATACCTGCTGTTTCATTCCTATCATCTCCTTGTATCATTATGTTATAGTTTCTTTACTGAACACATCTTATCATAAAATATGCGCATCTGTCATACCCCAACTGGGAACTATTCAGACACAGCGTATAATTGCTGGCTTTTCCCCATTTCTGATTCGTATAAAAATTGTAATTCGCCATACGTCTTTTATCTGTGTCTGCCATCATTTTAGCAGCATCTTTTTCACTGACATGATATATCTGACGGATTCGCTGCGTTTTTTCCGGCGCATCTCCATGAATAAACACATTCAGCACATCATCCCGATCTTTCAGAATATAATCGGCATTTCTTCCAATAATTACACATGGTTCCTTATCAGCCAGCTCTAAAATAACCTGTCTCTGTGCCTCATACACCATGTCTTCTACTGATTTTCCTGTGATATCACGTCCGGCAAGTGCATAAGCAAACAAACCTTTTTTCGGAGATAATTCTGCATTTTCCTGAATATATTCCGGCGATAACCCCGACTTTTCTGCAATCTCATTAATGATATTTTTATCATAATAAGCAATTCCAAGTTTCTTCGCTACTTCTTCTCCGATAAAACGTCCGCCACTTCCAAATTCTCTGCTGATTGTAATGATTCTTTTTGCCATCTCTGCTCCTCCTTAACTTAAAACATCAACTTTATTTTTTCTGATTTTCTTCAAGAATATATATCCCACAAAGCATGAGACTATTTCAGTAATCGGAAATGCCCACCAGATTAATGTAACTCCCATCTGACCATTTCTGACAAATATCGAAAAAATTCCGGCCAGTGGTAAGATGATAATAAGCTGTCTCAAAAGCGAAATAACCAGCGATTCCATACCACCGTCCAACGCCTGATAAATTCCCTGATAAGCAACATTGATTCCGGCAAACAAAAAGCTTACTGAGATTACTCGCATTGCTCCGATAAAATATTCTCTTGACTGTCCTGCATTGAACAGTGTCGCAAACGCCCCAGGGAAAATCTCTGTAATGGCAATTCCAAGAATCATTAATGCAACCGTATAGATCAGACCATATTTGATTCCATCCTTTATTCTCTTCTTGTTCCTCATTCCATAAGCAAATGCAAGAATCGGAGTGATCGCATCTCGCAGACCAAATGCAAGGAAGAGAACAAACTGCTGCACCTTATAGAACAAACCATATGCTGTCTGTGCTGACGGGTTGAACTTCAAGATCAGATTCATTACATAAACCATGATTGACATCAATGCCTGTGCAATGATCGCCGGAAGTCCGATCGCATAGATTTCTTTTATAACACCGCCATCCGGCTTCATATATTTCGCCCCATGCTCAAACTCTTTATTCAGTTTTATATGGAAAATGAACAGCAATACTGCGGACGCTACCTGACCAATTACTGTTGCATAGGCTGCACCTTTCACTCCCATTTCTGGGCAAGGTCCAATACCATAGATCATGATCGGATCAAGAATAATATTTATAACCGCTCCGACCACCTGACCAATCGTAGAATAAAGGGATCGTCCTGTTGCCTGTAATAACTTTTCGAACAAAGAAAAGAAAATAATTCCAAAAGAAATCACACAGCATATCCGAAGATAACTTACTCCCATCTCAAGTACTTCTGCATCTGCTGTCTGAGATAAAATGTATGCTTTCACCCCGAAGATACCAAACAGTAAGCAGACCACATAAATGATCACACCCAGGAACAGACTGTTTCCTGCTACCTTTGCTGCTTTTTTATTGTTTCCCTGGCCAAGTGTCCTTGCCAGAAGTGCATTGGTTCCGACACCTGTTCCAATTCCAACTGCTACCATAAGCATCTGAACCGGAAATACCAAAGTCAATGCATTTAATGCTGCCTCACTGCCCACTCTCATATTTCCTACAAATGCACTGTCTACAATGTTGTAAACTGCCTGTAATGCCATGGATAAGATCATTGGAATTCCCATCTGGACCATCAGCTTATTCACCGGCATATCCTTCATCTTGTTGCTTTCCGCCATTTTGTTTTAACTCCTCTCTTTTCTGCACAAAAAAAGTGCGCACCTTATCTTATAAGCTGGACTTACGCTGACAGGCTACACACTTTTTCATGGCGATATTCTATTTTAACAAAAGAAAAACGAGTAACAGGTAAACTGGATTTACGCTTACTTGCTACTCGTTTGTAGTTATTATATTTCCTGTTTTTTGAAAAGTCAAACAGAATTTTTCATATAAGGCACCTTTGTATACTCCAAGATTTATATTATTTTTTCAAATGTTGTTTTTTCTCTGGCAGCCATACAATCTTCTCCTGCATCTTCTCGTAAGACTCATCTTCGTATGGAAGGTTCATAAAATCTAATATTTTCATTCCTGCATTTGAGCAATACATTTCTTAACTGCATCCATACAAATAGTTCTTCACTCTAATTTCCACTTATATTTATCATAAAAAGAAAAACAGAGCTAACATCGTTTTCACAATGCCGCTCTACAAAAGTTAAACTTTTTCTATGTGCTGTATATTTTACACAGTCTTAAACCAGTTGTCAACAACCAATTTTAGAAAATCAAAAGTACCTTTAATCATAGGGTTTGTATTATAATAGCCATAATTCCTATCAAAAAAGAAGCCCTCGTACTCATGTACTAAAGACTTCTTCTTTCCTCTTACTATTTCTACCCTCTAACCAGCTCTCTCAATTTATCCAGATCATCCTTATCCGGATGTGATAATGCCCGGTCAAAGTTTGCGATCAGCAGATCAAGATTCGGCATATAATCCGGCTGTTCTTTCATTTTCACATAACGGTCTCTCACCGCTTGCGGCATCTTTCCCTGGCACATATACTCACCAACCACCTGATTGCTTTCATCCATAGAACTCTTAACATTATTCAGGACTTTCTGGAAATATGCTTCATTCTCACCAAACCCGGCTGTTCCAAACAGAAAGACTTTTTTATTCTTTATCTTCTTCAATAATTCCAATGCGGATTTATCTGCATTTCCCTGATCTGTCCAGAAACCAATATAAAGCATTTCTGATACCGGTTCTTCGATTTCGCTCGTTCCGAAATAATCACAATTCTCCTGCGGCAATGCATCACGGATTGTATTTGCCAGCTCTGCTGTATTTCCTGTTTTACTGCTGAATATGATTGAATATCTTTCTTTCATCATACTACGATATTCCTTCTTTCTAAACCAAATTCATTCTGGAACAATATCTTCCGACTTCTTATTTCTGCTTGATTTCCATAATAACAGTCTTTCCGGCCTGAACTTCTCCTTCTTCGCATACAAGTTCTTTCCCTTCAAGGTTTGAACCGATGACGATCGGTGTGATGGAATTACGTCCTGTTTCTTTGATAAACTCAAGGTCTGCATCTGCAAGCAGATCTCCTGCTTTTACCTTGTCTCCTTCTTTCACATGGATCTGGAAACATTTTCCATTCAGTGCGACTGTCTCAAGTCCTACATGTATTACAACTTCTACTCCGTTATCGGAAGTAACAGCATAAATGTGACCTGTCTCTGCTACTTTTGATACAGTTCCGTCAACCGGGCTTACAACCTTACCGTCTGTCGGAACGATTGCGATTCCATCTCCAAGAATCTTCTCTATAAAAATAGGATCCGGTACTTCTGTGATTGCAACTGCTGTACCGGTCATAGGTGCTAAAATTGTTTCAAATACATTCTCCTGATTGCTCATATCTAACTCCTCCTTAGACATCTTTCATCCACTCATTATTTCTCTTACCAATTTAAAAATTATAGTCACTGTTTCTGCGAATATCAATCCCATTTTTTGATTTATTTGTGAATTCTATGTTTTGCATATTTTTCCACGCTAGTATCGTTTCTTCTTATTCATAATGATCAGTAAATCTCTACAAAAGTCTTATAAAAATCATACACCTTACCGTCTTCCTGTGCGCAAAGAAGGAATCGGCTGATCACATCCCCTGTTTTATAGTGTTGCTGCAAATATTCTACATGTTTCTGCAGGTCATTTGGATAATTCTCAGTGACTTCTTCTTTCATAAGAAATGTCATATATCTGCCGCCATGCTTACGCCAGATAATGTGTGACTCATCAAATACATTGCCTGCATCCGGCAACACAGTCAGGCCACGTTGTTCCTGCTGTAATGTGTCCGTGTGCTGCACACGGGAATAAAGATACGGATCTTCAATATATTGGAGCAACTTCTCCTGCTCGATCAACTCAAACGAGACAATGCACTCCGTATCGATCTCTGTTTCCTGATAAGGCGTCTGTCTCAGTTCTTCCAACGTCTTCACCGCCTCTATATGCCTTTGTAGTTTTTTCATCCGAAGTCTTATCAGTTCCTGTTCCTGTTCAAGCTCCACTAACTTCTGTTCAAACAGATTCGCCTGTTGTTTCGGTGTATTGGATTTCATTTCCCGAATCTGCTTTAACTGCAGTCCGAGATTTTTATAAAAGATCACATCTGAAATCGTCATCAGATCTTCTACCGCATACTCCCGATAATGACTTGTCTCCCCCTTGTCCGGAGATAGCACTCCCATTTCTTCCCAATAGCGTAGCGTAGATGCGGGGACATCAAAGAAGTTGGATATCTCTCCTATTTGAAATCCCAAAGCCATGTTTTCGCCTCCTCTCTCTTGATCATTAGACCCTCTTTTCTCTTTATCGTTCATGAAGATACCAACATCCTGCTACTGATATTTTAGCAATCTTTTTATTGACCTTCAAGTACCTTTAAGGTTTATTCTATACTAAGAAAATTTGTAGCATTTTGGAGGTTGGCTCTGAACAGTTACGATATTTTTAAAAACAAGGAGGCTTCCAATGGAAAAAACTCTTATTTTTCGTTCGGTAGATGAGATTCGATTAAAAAAATTACTGCGCTTTATCATTCCGACTTATCTGACTTCGTTATTTACTACTGTTTATACGATCGTTGACGGAATCTTTGTTTCTGCCTATGTTGGTACAAATGCGCTCGCCGCGATCAATGTTGTCTATCCACTTGTAAATATTCTGTACGGTATCGCTCTTGCTTTCGCTACAGGAGGAAGTGCTCTTGCCGCGCTTCATATCGGTGGAAAGAGAAATCATGAAGCCAGCCGGACTTTCTCGGTAAGCATGGCCGCTGCTATTGCCATCGGTGCCATTGTCTCTGCGCTCATTCTTTTCCAGTTACCAGTCATCCTGCAGATGCTTGGTGCAACCTCACTGTTGATGGCAGATTGTAAAGCTTATATCTACTGGTGGCTGTTCGGTGCTCCGATCGTGGTTGGAAAAGAAATGTTCACTTATTTCATCCGTGTTGATGGCTCTCCGACATACAGCTTTCTGACGGCACTTTCTGGAGGGATTTTTAATATTGTTTTCGATTACATTTTTATCGGACAGCTTCATATGGGAATCACAGGTGCTGCACTTGCAACCTTCCTCGGCCTTCTGCTTTCTTTCGTGATGGGAGTTGTTTACTTTGTAACACATCCAAACTTCCTTCATTTTACCTTCCGCGGACTGTCCATAAAGGAAGCATTTCACAGTATGGGCAATGGAACTTCTGAATTTGTAAATCAGCTTGCGATTGCGATCACAACCGTTGTCTTTAATCGAAGTGCCTTACTCTTCGCCGGAGAAGACGGCGTTGCTGCTGTTTCGATCATCATGTACTTGCAGTTCTTATGTATCGGAATTTATTTCGGATTTTCTATGGGACTATCAACGCCACTGGGATATGCTTACGGAGACCGAAATTTCTCTGTCTGCCGTGTTCTAGAAAAATACGCTTATCGCTTCTTCGCGATTGCACCGATCCTTCTCTATGGCTGCACTTATCTGCTGGCACCAATCGGAGTACGTTTCTTTGCATCTCCCGGCAGTACAGTCTTTGACATGGCAGTTTCCGGAATGCGCTTATATGGACTCGGATTCTTATTTTCAGGAATCAATATCTTCGCGGCAATCCGTATGATGACATATGGCAAAGGATATATCTCAGGAATAATTACCTTCCTGCGTTCCTTCGCGCTGCTGCTTCTGTTCCTAACAGTTCTTCCGAGATTGAGATTCCTGGAATTAAACGGGATCTGGTTGGCAGTTCCGGCTGCTGAGATATTGACACTGGTTGTCGCACTTTGGACATTGAGAAAAAAGACGGTCGCTTAACGGCGACTATTTAAAGAGAACGAAAAAGACGGAAGTTTCTGACATTTTGTAATCAGAAACCTCCGTCTCTTTTTCATGAAATCTTATCCTTTAAAATCCTACTCGACTGTCTCCCAGTTCATTCTTCCATATCTGAGCGTCATCTCCTGGATTTCCTTCTGCAGTTTCAATGATAACTGTCTCGTATTCACTCTCCACTTCCAGTTCTTTCCTACTGTAGACGGAGTGTTGATACGACAATTATTTCCAAGTCCTAAATAGTCCTGCATTGGAATAACACACAGTTTTGCACTGCTTCGCATAATCAGGCTGATCAGAGATTTATATAATTCCTTTTCCGGTGTGTACTGGTCACACATGTAATCTCTCGCCAGTTTCTGCTCCTCTTTCGTGATACTGCTCCACCATCCGACGATTGTCTCGTTATCGTGAGTTCCTGTATAAGCCACACTGTTCACCGGATAGTTATGTGGAAGATAATCATTCGCACATCCTGAATCTCGGGAATCAAATGCAAATTCCAGAACCTTCATTCCCGGGAAGCCACTCTCACGAACCAGCTCACGGACAGAATCTGTCACATAGCCAAGATCTTCGGCAATAACCTGCTTCCATCCAAGTGCCTGCTCCACTTTGCGGAACAGATCGATTCCAGGTCCTTTCTCCCAATGTCCGCCGATCGCATTCTCTGCTCCATACGGAATGGAAAAGTATTCATCAAATCCACGGAAATGATCGATTCTGACAACATCATACATCTGGAATACATAATGCAGTCTTGAAATCCACCAGGAGTATCCTGTCTCCCTATGATAGTCCCAACGGTACAGCGGATTTCCCCACAGCTGTCCTGTCGCAGAGAATCCATCCGGCGGGCATCCTGCCACAGCTGTCGGAATATTTTCTTCATCTAACTGGAACAATTCCGGATGCGCCCAGGTATCCGCGCTGTCCATAGCAACATAGATCGGGATATCTCCGATAATCTTGATTCCATTTTCATTTGCATATGCTTTTAACTTCATCCATTGCTCGTGGAATTTAAACTGCATGTACTGCTGAAATTCAATATCATAATACAGTTCCTCTCTGTAATAATCCATTGCCCATTTCCAGCGGAGACGGATATCTTCTGCCCATTTTGTCCACTCTACATTGTCAAATCGTCCTTTTACAGCCATGAACAGTGCATAATCTGACAGCCACCAGCTGTTCTCATTCACGAACTTCTGATAATCCGGATTCTCACTGATCTTACTTCTCTCATACGCCTTTCGAAGCAGTGGATAACGTCCTTTATAAATCTTCTCGTAATCAACAGAACCCTTTGCTTTCCCCCAGTTTACCTTCTCACATTCTGCACGTGTCAGAACACCTTCCTCGATCAGTTCATCCAGACTGATAAAGTACGGATTCCCTGCAAATGTAGAAAAGGACTGATATGGAGAATCCCCATAACTGGTCGGTCCAAGCGGGAGAATCTGCCAATAACTCTGACCTGCTCCTTTGAGCCAATCTACAAATTCATATGCACTTTTTGAAAAACAACCAATTCCATACTCTGACGGCAAACTACTGATCGGCATTAAAATACCTGCTGCTCTTTCGCTCATTTTATCTTCCTCCTCTTAATCTTCTACCTCGATCATTACTCCATAATGATCGGATACTACCGGGTAATTCTTACCATTACATACCACTTTCGATGACTTTACTTTTTTCTGCGTATTACAGAAAATATAATCCAGGCGTTTGGCATCTTTCACAGCGCCACCGCCTTCTCCATCACGCCATCCGTCAATTTCTTCTTCCACTGTAACACCGGAATCTTTCTGTTCTGCCAGACAGTAGCTGTCCTTCCATCCGCTCTCACAGATCAGTTCATAGCCCTCCTGTTTTACATTATCGAGACTGTTGAAATCTCCCATCAGCCAGATGGTGCGATCCTTCTTTTCCAGACTTTTTGTCAGATCTTCTATTTTCTCCCACTGTTTCTTCAGCGGTTCTTCCTCATCGTTCCACCAGCCCATATGTACAGTGAAGAAAATGTCGTCGCTTCCTTCTGTCTGCATTCCTAAAATCTTTCTTGTTTTCCAGTTATCATAATCATCTGTCTGGCTGATCAGGAACTGCTTTACTCTCATAATCGGTTTCTTTGACAAAAGAGCCATTCCTTCATCATATTTCCCATATCCGATTTTTGCAGATAACCAGGTCCAATAATAATATACATCTTTTTCTCTGAGTGCTTCAACAACTTCTTTCACATGGTTGTCCTCTCTTACAGGAAGTCCGAAATCCATACATCTCTTATACCCGGCCAGCATTACATCCGGAATGATTCCGGCACTTGCAGTCTGATTCACCTCCTGAAGAGCAATCACATCCGGCTGCTCAATCGCTAACATCTCGATAAACTTTTCTTTTTTTTCTTCATAAGATGACTCTACAAGACTATGCGTATTTAATGTCATTAATTTCATTCTCTTCTCACTCCTGTAAAAACACCGGAGAAGATTCTATGTTCCCTCTCCGGTCTATTGTCTGTTATAAACTGCTTTTATAAGATGTCATTAATATCTGATTTCAACACATCTGCCTTCGGTCCGTAAACTGCCTGGATTCCATTGTCTTTCTTAATTAATCCAAGTGCTCCCTCTGACTTCCATGCGGCAAGCTCTGCTACTTTATCTAAATCCTTTACAGTGACACGGAGTCTTGTCATACATGCATCCACAAGGATAATGTTTTCTCTTCCTCCAAGCAGTGCAATAATTCTCTCTGCCTTACTGTCTTTAGCGTCTGTTTTTCCACTTTCAGATTTTGCAGAAGCTGCTGAAGCAGTCTCATCATCTGCATTGTCATCCATATAATTTCCAAGTCTTCCCGGTGTTGCGAACTTAAACTTACCGATCATAAAATATGCTACAAAATATCCGATGATGAAAAATGCAACCACACAGATCACAAAATTAATAATGTCTCCGCCCAGACCGGCTTTGATCGACATTGGAATTCTTGTGATAAACTCAAGGTTTCCGAAAGAATGTACTCTCAGATGAATGATTCCTGACATTGCAAATGCACATCCCTGAAGAATTGCATAAACAATATACAATGGCAATGCACAAAACATAAACATGAATTCCAGGGGCTCCGTAACACCTGTGAGGAATACTGCAAGTACTGTTGAGATAAACATAGAACGGTATTTATCTTTCTTATCTGCATCAACTCTTCTATACATCGCAAGTGCAACACCAAGTAAAAGACCTGTCGCTCCGATCATCTGTCCAACTTTGAAACGAGCCGGTGTTACTGTTGTAAGCAGAGTTTTATATGCTTCCATGTTTCCTGCATCTTTGTAGTTGATCAGATCAGTTACCCATGCAAGCCACAGCGGATCCTGTCCAAATACCTGCTTTCCGGCATTAACTCCCGTTGCGATCGTATAAGTTCCACCGAATGAAGTGTAATTCATCGGAATTGTCAGCATATGATGCAGACCAAACGGAAGCAGAAGACGCTCTAATGTTCCGTAGATAAATGGTGCAAGGATTGGTGATGTAGAAGATGAATTTGCGATCCATACACCGAACGCGTTAATTCCTGACTGTACAACCGGCCATACAACTGCAAGAATCAGAGAAATAATTACTGACCATGCAATACATACCATCGGTACAAAACGCTTTCCATTGAAGAAAGACAATGCATCCGGTAATTTACGGTAATTGTAGTATTTATTATAAATAATTCCTCCTGCAAATCCTGCGATAATTCCAACAAAAACACCCATGTTCAATGCCGGCACGCCTAATACAGAAGTGAAATATCCGTTGACAAGAATCTCTTTTCCAAACAGCGTATGTGTCACTGCTGTTGCATCATTCAACATATCAGATGTAACTCCGAAAATAGATCCCGTGATCTGATTAATCAGAATAAATGTGATCAACGCTGCAAATGCACCGCCTGCACGCTCCTTCGCCCAGGATCCACCAATTGCAACCGCAAACAAAATGTGCAGGTTATTGATGACTGCCCATCCGATATTCGCCGTCGTCCGCCCCCGCGTACTGTTTGCTTTTCCATCTGAACAAAAAATTCAACAGTACAAAGGAGTTTAACAATTCAATATGTGGTTCTGGCTTTCTCTGATCGCGCTGCTCTGCTGGAGCGGCAGTGACCTCTTTTCCAAGATCGGCTGCCAGGGTGAGGACGATCACCTCGCCCACCTCAAGATGGTCATCGCCGTCGGTACGGTGATGGGGCTTCACGCCGCCTATGAAATTTTCGTCGGCGGCACGGTCATCAGCTTTTCCATCATTCTGACGTATCTGCCCGTGTCGGCGCTGTACATAGTGTCAATGGCGGTATAAAGATGGCGATCCAGCTCTTGGCATAGGGCCGGTCGGATTCGTC
>OQVZ01000752.1_pt1 | contig 12289 bp, 8 predicted proteins | sample 1691571 | NCBI WGS metagenome assembly OQVZ01 (sample SAMN03418261, study PRJEB22391) | human gut metagenome | biome: human-gut; feature: organic feature; material: feces | host: Homo sapiens | place: Tanzania | collected 2013-01
GTCTGTCCACTCTCAGTCTTCTGACTCTGTACAGCGAAAGCCTCGCCCTGCTGCACCACACGCATAATCTTTGTTTCCATTGTTTCTTAATCTTTTTTGTTCTTTACACTACTGTTAACACTCACGCTGAAAGAAAACTTCCAGATTGAAAAATTGAAATAAATACTCATTGTTTTAAAAGTAAAAAAGTAAAACGTTCACTCAACACATGGATTCTTCACTCTTCCCTCAACACATGGATTCTTCACTCTTCGTTCTTCACTCTTCATTTCCTTCCTAATTTTCTCAGAAAATACTCTTGACCTTTGCCCGTCACCTTCGTCGTCACTCTCTCTTCCGATCCATGATGCGTTTTAATCATCGTGACGGAAGTTGCGAAGATTCCTTCCTCCACCCATTTCTGAATTGGCTCCGTCGACCGCTTGAAGATATATCCATTCTCTCTCATCCAGCGAAACAGCCGTGTGCGTCCCGTAGGATAGCCATTGCGTGTCAGCAGTTTCGCCAGCTCGCTCATCAGGATGCAACCGTCGCCTGTTGTCACCGCATCGGCAAACTCCACCTTAGGACGTTGCGCCTCCAGCAGTTCGTCCTTCTGCTCCAGCGTACGGTTCAGAATCCTCACCGCCTTAGCCAGAATCGTCTTGTCGTCGTCCTCGGCAGCAAGAGGGATGTAACCTCCCGTCTTGCGGATTTGAGGCAGCACCTCAGAAGTGACCCAACGCTTAAACTCTCGCGCCCTCGGCAACTTAGAAGAAAGGATGAGCGAGTAGAGCCCCGACTCGTTGATGAGAACAGGAATTGTTCCATTAACGGTGAACGAATCGTTCAGCGTCTTGTCTTCATCATCTACATGGTCACGTATCGCCTTCTGGGGATTGGCGTAACCTAACCGCCGAGCAACATCAGTAGCCATCAGCCAAGCCTCGCCACCTATGTTCATTCCACGAAGTTGGCCAAACAGACCACTCTCAAATTTTTGAATTTCATTCTTCATTTTACATAGATTTTTTTAGATATGAAACATAAAAAACACCGCCAATCAGACTTCGTATTGTCTGGTTGACGGTGCAAAGATAGCGACATTTCATAGGGGCGTTTCTATACCCCATCTTTACCCCATGATAAAAAAAGAGCATCTTGCCTTTGCAAAATGCTCTATATAATTATTTGTATCATATAAGTTCTACAGTTAACCCTAAACCCAAATCATTATTTATTTGTTCTATCTGTTGATATTTCATTATTGTATCGGAACAAGTATTGACATAATATCCATTTCCTAATTCCTTAAAAGCATTTGCATATTTATTATTTACATCGGTAGTAATGAGAGGGGTTCCACCATTCTTTCCCATTGTAATATTTAAATTACGCACAGCGTCTACTCCTGCATATTTTATAACCTCCAATAGTGTTTTTACAACCTGTTTTTCACAAATCTCCTGTCCATCTTGTTTAACTACACGAATCTTCTGTCGTATTGTTTTTCTTCTTTGTATGGATTGACAATTTCCATCTAAGGGAGAATAAGGATTATTCCAGTCTATTTTCTTAAAGAGGACATTCCAATGATGCATTTCCATATTCGGGAATCTATCTCCATAAAAGTCTTCTATAGTTGCGTATGCGCCAGTAAGACTGGGATATTCAACACATAAATCTTCACGAAGTAAATCTATCAACTTAGGATTTGCAATGCACGTCAAGTTACCATGTTCATCAATAAACATTGACTCAAAATCCGCATTTTTATATTCTGGACAACCTTCGCTATTTTTCTCTTTTTGAGAGACATCGGTCAGAGGGTATTGTAATTCATCCGTTTTATATTCCATATCGTCATCTGAAAAATCCTCTGGTTCCCCATATTCTTCGATAAGGAAATTTATGTAAACAGGCAAGGCATAAGAGATAGCATTATCCATCTTTGCATCCAATATCTTTATCTCTTCGATAGAAAGAAAAACATTGACAGCGTCTCTATATTCCAGAAGTGAATCACAAGCCAAGAACACCTTTCTATTTTTTGTAATTAAAGAACTGTTTATCAGTTTCTTTATTGTTTTTATATGTTCTTGAACCGATTGCAAATCATAACCAGAGGTGTTCAGAAATTTGCCAAAATCGTCCATATTATGCGTATTTGTCAATTCTCTATAAGCAGAATTAGCCTCACTTCTACGCTTTGATCCCATTGCCACATACTCAGACGTATCAGGGAAAAACATTTCGATATTGCCAAAAAAAAGACTAATATTTTCTTGCGGGAAAATTAAAACAGAACCATCATTTTTCAGTTCACGAATAATAAAACTCCCTTGATTCTTAGCTTCTTTTTGCCAAGAAAAACGAGAATACAACGAAGGACTTGATGCAGTACCTATGCGCTGTTTTGCAACATGTGGATTCCATGCTGCAAACACGTGGTTGTCTGCATCATATCCTAAAAGTATAAACAAGGATTCGGTTTTCTTTATTTCAAGTAAAGAATCTACCCCTGTTAATTGTGCCCTGGAAACATCTTCATTATCAAAATATGCCGATGATAGATTTTTTATATAAACATAAAACTCTATACCTTCAAACATTACATGACATGGATTTTTCTCTTCACCAATAAATTCAAAGGTTTCAGAGGTATCCATCTCAGATTTAAATATATTCAGTAGTTCCACAGATGATAACTTCCTTTGTGAAGAGGTTTTACGCTGCGCCCTTTCTTGATTATTATTATTTTCTTCCATAATTAGGTTTTTATTTGAATAAACTTTTGTATAGTGGACTATCATCACGTTTAAACTCTGAATTGAGAGACTGAATATCAATAGCCCCCGAAAGATCACTGTTAAATCCAACACTTGTCACGCCAGGATGAACACCTGTTTTATCTACGCCAGGAATATCTTTACAATCAAAAAAACGTAGGGTATCACTGGCCTCTACATAATCAAAGAAGACCTCATTCAGACGATGAATATCCGAACCGATACTTTCTGCAATAACCTTCATCATGTGCATCTGGGCATCAACAGAATTCACCTTATTACATATTTTGTTGTATAGGTCTCGGACTGACAATCCGTCCTTACCTTGAGCAGACTCTCTAACAATTGCCGACGCTATCAGCACACGAGAATGTACAGAAGGGTTTAATTGATCAAGCGAAAAATGATGTATACGCGTATCACAGCTTGTACTTTTAACCTCTACTTTATCACGTCCCATTGTAAAATCATATTTAGCAATCGGCGATTCGTGCCAAGCCTTAATAAGCGTTTCTGGCATATAACTACGTTCAATAACCAACAACTCCGTCCATAAACCCTGTATTTTTTTACGAGGAGGACAAGTCATTGCAGAAAATATAGAAATAATATTTTCTACCTCAATGGCAATCTCTCGTTTTGAGGGAATTTCTGGCATTCGGCTAAATATCATTAGCACTATGTCAAAAAAATCTTCTTGTAGTATTCTGTCTGTAGAACGTAAGGTAATAACAGTGTAATGATGAGAAGCCTTCACATCATTATCATCCACAAAAGTACAAGCCAAATTATACTCAACAGTCAATATGTCAAGTGTCGTATTTGGCGTTGTAGAGACTGCATCGTTGGTACAAACAAAAAACTTCGGATATCCCTCATTTGAGACACCAAGATTATGATTAGTATTTGAAATTGGAATAACTGCGAAACTTTTACTATCTGCTTTGTCCTTGACCAAAGTCTTGAACTGTTCATATAATTCTTTATTCTGCATAATCATACTTTCATTATTCTTCATCTTCATCAATGTCCTCATCTTCTTGGTTTGCCCCCTCAGACTGAACATAATTAGCAGCTAAATTCTCTGGATAACTAATGGCTAAGGAATAAGCATCATGTGCATAATCGAGTGGTGCGCCATCCAATTTGATGTGATATAATTGGATTGTGATCGAATCTGCACCAACAATAGCCAAGTCTCCAGGATAGACGTCTGATCCATTTGTAGAGCGGCCGGTTGCTAATGGAACTGTAATACGCATATTTTCAGAATCAAAACGACGTGGACGTATGTTCTCTCCTACTCTCTTATAGGCCATTTGGTAGAAATAAACGAATTTGAGCGGTTCATCCTCCTTCTCCGACAAATAGCGTAGGTAACGTATAGTTGCAGCCTTGCGGGTTGCATCCTTATAATTACCAAACTGAAAGTCGTCAAGAAATTCTATAGCTTCCTCAATGGTCATTCTAAACCCTCTATGGCAACGATCATCTGTACCAAAATCTTGCTCGATATCAAAATCATCTATATGTTTCTCCACAAAAGCTACGGCCACCCTTTTGTTCTGCTCTATGCGTTCTTTACTTTCATAAGCTTGCATTTCCTTAACTCCTATCAATTGACTGTTTACAATAGATATAGGAAGAACATTTGCTCGTGTTGCTTTCATCTTTGGTGATAGAAGTATCTTACGTTCTGCAGCTGCAAGTGTATCACACGAAGCAAGAACAGAGCGAAGTTCCTCTTCATGGTCAACATAAGCTTTATAGTCAGCCATTGTCCATCCTGGTAAAAATACGCGGCACGATTCTATATAATCGCGCTTGTAGCCGAAGAATCGGCAACGTTGTTGTATAGTGTCAGCATTAGCTGGACCAGTAGAATATCGAGGCATGTAGGTAGTAGCCAGATTCTCAACAGTAAAACCACGATTCAACATTTCTGCACCAACAAGGACGTGCATGGTATATTCATCCCATTCTATCTCCTTCTGTGCATCCTTGTCTGTATTAACCAGATAAACCTTCCATGTACAAAGAACTTCCTCTATATATGGTTTTAACTCTTCAAATTCAGGGCGCTCATCGTCATTGTAAAATTGAACAGCAGATGGAAACAATTCACGCAAGCGCTGTAAAAGCGAACGTTTATCGTCATTGCCGTCATCCTTACGTATTGACTTCCTCCACGATTTCAATTGTGCCTCAATCCATTTCTTAAATTTTGAATTATATTTCTTTTCGGTCGCAGGATGCACCATCATAGAGAGATATTTTACTCCGTCACGATGTAGAAACTTAACAACAATCGCAACTGCAAGAATATGCATCAACAAAGCATCTTTGAGCGACTTTGGCATCCGGTTAAGCGGATTTTTTGTCTTATGAAATACTTCATCGGAAGGAATTTCTCTAACTAATCTACCTCGATAGAGATCGTGATTCTTTCCTCGCCCAAAGTAAAGTTTACCACCTATATACCCCTCGCCGGGTGTCAAGAGTGTATGGCTTTTGGGCGAAAGCATATCTTTCATACTGATCAAGATGTTTGCCTGTGGAGTAGCTGTATACTGTATGTAAGTATTGCCAGGAAGCGCATTACGCATTTTCAAAATAGAATCGTATGTCCTCGATTTCTCCTCCTCCTCGTCATCCGCCTTCTTACTATTCTTTCTACCATAACTGTTAAGCGAAGCTTGGTCTGCCTCGTCATCAATAATAAGTACAGTTTCATCTTCCATAGCTTCAATGAAATCATTCGACTTAAAGATTGTCGTAAGAGCATCTATATGCTTGTAGTGCTTCAGTATGGGAATTAATAGAATCGTACCATTAAGATATAGATTGCCGACAATTTGGTCAAGATCTTCTATCTTCGGGTCTTTATGAATTTTGAAAACTTCACGGTTATTTACATCACTTTCTTTAATAAGATCCTTCTTTAGGCGTTTAGAGGTTTGATCCAGCAAATTAGTCTTCGAACCAGCCAAATAAACAACCACACGGTAATGATTGTCTAATGCAAGTGCTGTAAGCCCTGTGAAAGACATGGTCTTTCCACTCTGTACGTAACCGACAACAAGATGCGTCGTTTCGGGATTACGAACAGCATTATGGGGATTACAATGACTAAGTATGTGTACAGTCTCTTCCTTTAGGGTTGCTGCACCAGTTGGTGTTAGGCCCTTCTTTTTGTATGAACCATCACGCTTGGGACCTACAGTCTGAGAAAGCACAAACGAATTGAAATGTTCACCCATTTCAACCTTGTTCAAAACAGATGTAGCACCAGCAATTGCTTCGGTGGTTTCTGTTGGTGTATCGTTAATAATTATATGCTGCATAGTTTTATATCTTTGTTTTTTTTATGTAAGCATTAAAGGCATCGAAAAGTTCAGCTGTAGAATCGGTACCTTCCTCTTTAGCCATGAATTTAGCGAGCGTCAAAGTTTTCAATATCGCAACAATAGCCTTCTCTGACCCTTGAAAATGCTGAAAAAATACGTGACTCATGTTTATTTTGCATACAACCATGTTCTCGTCTTGTTTCATAGTGTCGAGCCACACAAGATCATTCCCCTTGTTAACCATCTCCACACGTAGTATATAGTCTTTGCCATTGATGGAATACGTGTCCTCAATACGTCCCATTACAATAGGATTGAGTTCTACTATATCCTGTGGTGTTACCAAAGGCTCCGAAATTATGGATGAAACATTAGTATTTGTCGCCACAATAGGTTTTGGTTCTGTAAATACTTCAACCTTTCCATTTTTCCTCTTGTTGTTATTATGCGACTTTACAAGTTTGTTAACCTTTTTCTGACGTTCGTCAAGACGATAGTCTTCTGCTTGGTTGTAAAGATCAAACTCTTTAGTATGAATTTCCCCACGAAGCATCTCCATTAACGCTTCTAAATTCTCTTTGTCTTGAAGATCATTCTTGTTGAACGAAACAGCAAAGCCTTCTAACTCCAATTCACCAAAAATACGTTTGTAACGAAATGTGCCATTTGAACCACAAAGACTCTTGGGGAAATATCGTCCATCAGTTTCTGCGCCATAAACCACGCGACCACGGCGAAGTAATACTATACCATTTTTTGTACTATTTATGTCTTTTAGTATACCTATGAAGCCAGTAGCCCTATATTTTCCAAACTTGAAATCAATGTCCTTTTTCCAATAGATAGCGGGGCCATTAGGAGTCTTAACGGACGGTGCGGTCAGTATTTCAGATTCTTCAAAAGTCAGTTTTATACCATCAACAAATATATCAGCCTCACTTTCTCTGAGCGATCTGCGGTAAATACTGCTTAGTTCGGCACGAATTTTATTGAGCGCTCTTTTTGTTGGAGCCTTGTATGTTGGCTTTGTGATTTTGATAATAGTGTAATGATCGTTTTCGTCAACTTCTTCTGTTTTCACATCAAGTTCACTCAACCCATCTGCCATAACCTTGTCAAGATTGAATGTAATACTACGAGTAACAGATTCACCCCAAGCGGTTGTTTTCAAGCTCCATTCATTCCCTAACCAAAGTGCAGCAGTCTTAAGTCCCATGCCAAATTCATTTAGCCCCTGATTATTATCTGGAGTATTCGCGAGTTTAAAAGCTTTGGTGTAACTGCCAGACTCAATGCCTCCAGCATTGTCAGTTATAGTTATACTCTTTGTCTTAGCAGGAGTTGACGACTCATCCCACTCAAAATCAATATCAATTCTCAGGCGGTTGTTAGGAGTTATTGCAGTTAATGCTTCCTTCTTATCACGAAAGGATTGTAATGCATTGTCAACAAACTCTGCCAGTACATGCGAAGGAGTATTTGGCAAATCAGGAATCCGTCCATACATGTTGGCACCTATAGTAATGTCAACTACAGAAATATTTTGTTCTGTCATAAGCTAAGCAGATTTTTTGCAATATGTTTTACAATAGTAACGTTTACAGCATTCCCTAAAGCTGCATACGAACGAGGCACAGAAAGTTGGAACGTATTATCACCAAACTTTAACTTTCTCATGCCTTGTAACAATGCTGCTTCATAACGGGTCATATAACGTCCTGTGTTTGGTTCACCTTCGGCAAAGGTTCCTCTTGGCAACTCAACCCATGGGAGAATCGGTATTTGTGTACCACACAGATTCAATGCAGGAGAGAAAGATGGCAGTTTAACACGAATACCAGAAGCACGGAACTGAATTATCTTATCCCACAAAATTGGCGAGGCATTTTTACCACAATTCCACTCCATTTTCATATGACTGTTTTCAAAATCTCTAATATTCCGAATCCAGATGTCAAGCCATTTTTTATTTTTCTCATAGAATGCTCTATTCTGTTCTATATAGCGTACCTTCCACTCAGGAAATTCTTTATCTGTTTTTGTTTGGGCATACTTTGGCAAACAAGACAAACATTCATCTTTAGTTGAACCATTTATCTCACATCCTAGTTTTCCGCGATATTTGCAAAGTATTTCCTTCGTTTGTTGCCAAGGTGCCTTTCCTCTGAACTCATAATTAGCACCAAACTCCATAGCCCAAATTGGGAATGTAGGGATTGGTTCATTGTGAGCCACACATTGGTCTATAAATGATTGCCATATATTCAATTGGTTACGAGTTTCCGTTTTCAATGGCATATAATCAGTATCCGTTGCATCAATCATTTTTGTGATATCACATTTTCGGTTGTTTGGAACGGGGAAATGAAAGTTTTGCAAGGTTCCATGTTCCCTTGCCTCACAAACGATGTATATACGACGACGATGTTGTGGTAAACCAAATTGATGTGGTGAAAGGATAGCCTCCCTAACTTCATAATTAAGACCTCCCTCCTCAATAGGATCACTAAGTTTATGAAAAATAACATTCCATGTATTACCTTTGTCATGTCCTTTCAAATTTGAGACATTTTCAAGAATTACATAACGAGGTCTATGATAACTGAGTATGTCACATATGTTAGTAAATAGATTACCTCTTTCCTCGTCTTTAAAACCTTGGCGTTTTCCCGCCTGACTGAAAGGCTGACATGGAAAACCTGCACACAATATGTCATGAGCAGGTATTTCGAAAGGAGAGATTTTGGTTATATCTCCTTCTATTCTGCTACCAGGGAAATTGATAGTGTATAGTTTACGCAGGTCTTCTTTTAGTTCGGATGAGAACACACATTCACACCCAAGTTCATCAAGTGCAAAATGGAATCCTCCCAATCCTGCGAACAAATCTATAAATGATAACGGCATTTTATGTTCTATTTGCTATTGTATATTTCTGTCATTTTATCTTTCATTTCTTCAAAGATGCGAATTTGCTTATCGTATGAAGTACTACTTGCTGTAGAATTTGAAAGATCCTTATCATAATGCTCTAAGTTTATATTCATAAATTTTCCCACAGCAATAAAAAAATCTTTCTTTGTTGGTTTGTCACCATTTTCATCAACAAATTTTCCTAGTTCATAAAGTGAATTAAAAATACGTATCATGTCCAATTTATTCCCTTTTTTGGGGGCAAGGAAAACTGGACTTTCTGACTTATTATCATTTTTTTTCTTCACGACAGAATCTTTTATTGACCCTATAAATCTCAAGACTTCATGTTTACAGCGATTAAGTCTTTCATCTTCTGCTCCATATTTGTCAATGAGAGTAATGATATAAGCATAAGTCCAATACTTCTGTGCTTCTGTATCAAACACTTGTTCACGCAAATAATTACGCACACCTGAGACACTTTGTTTTTTCAATCGCAACTCATCATAGATAGCATAGACACGATTAAAGAAAGCAAGATAAAGCGCATCATCATCATCCCAGTATTGTCCATCCATCAAAATATTATACTGTTGATAATTAAGGTCGTCATTGATGAAGTCATCAAGATGTTCCTTAGGATAATCATCACGATGTTCACATATACACTGAACGATTCGTTCATCGTTAGGAATACAATCGATAGGCTCACTATTATGGCGTGAATTTTGCTCCGTTCCAAGAAAGTAAAAGAGATACCCAAAAGACTCATCCTCTCTTACTGCCATGAATAATTCCTCGCGTACAGCGGGAGCTATGTCCATACTTATCTCGCCATCTATTTTTTCATAAGATGGTTCTTCTAATTGCATGGCATTACCCCTATCGAAGAGTTTCTTCTGTAGTGTGTAATGCTGATAACGAATATCTGCAGAAAGATGGTTGTTCAGGTATTCACCTGTGGCGGCTCTATCCTTACGAAGAGGAAGCAAATCGTTGACAACCTGACTTACTATCTCGATATGCTTAAAAACCTGCTGATGAAGATGTATGTATTCTTTTGCTCGCATTTCTGTATTGTCAAATTAATTAACAAAATATCAGAATTATCGCTCTTCTGAAACATAGTGTGATAATTGATACTGTGCTCCTTATTTATTTAGTGGGTCAAGGTCTACAAAAATGGTGTCTTCACCCTCGTTTTTGGTGGAATCGCTGCTTGAACTTGTCGATTCGGCTGCGTTTTCAGGCGTTTTGGGGGTTGAACCCGACGGAAAAGTGTCGGCACAACCCACGCAAACAGACACGAAAAGGGCGGTTGTCATCGCTCCTACGAACAATGATAACCGCCCTTCAGTCAGCACATTACGAGTTTTGGCTAATTGAGATTTCTCAAAATTACCCCCCGATTCTATGTATGGAAAGTTTATTATTTAGCATGTTTTTAGTCGTTATTTGTATTACAAGTACCCTACAAAGTTACGCTTTTTCCTTCAAAACGCCCAATTTTTCGCTGTGAAAATCGCCCAGAATTAGCAATTTAAGGTGCTGAATCCGTGTTGGACATCAAACACACAGACACTAGGGGTCATTAAGGTCATTAAGGTCATTAGTCATTAAGGTCATTTTCAAAAAAAAGTGCAAATCGGATTCTATATAATTATATATTAAAAATATATAATTATATAGGCATAATTTCACACTTTCAAAATCCTTAATGACCTTAATGACTAATGACCTTAACGACCAACTACTCCCCACCCTACCCTTGCACATGACGCACAACAAACAGCCACACCGCACGCAACAACTATTGCTTCTGACTCGTGAATGTATTAACTTTGCAAGCGTGATACAGATCTGTAAATTGCGCCCTCGGCAGGGAGTAATTTTTCCCTCGGGAGGGAAGAAGAATTTGGAGTTTTGATAGTTGAATGTGGAATGTTGAATGTTAAGTGTTCAATGTTAAATGTTCAATTATTCAGAACTCAAAATTCAAAACTCAAAAACTCAAAATCGCCGTAGGCGACTAATTCAAAACTCAAAATTCAAAACTCAAAAAACTATGGCAATAAATCTTAAGGCAAAGGAAACTCTTCAGAACGTAGGCGACTACAAGGGCAATTACCGCTATGTGCTCGGCACAGAAATCTACAACCGACTCTCGGAGCAGAAAGTGATTCAGGAGGCAGCACTCCGCTCGGGCATGAGCCGTGGCGTGATGCAGGCGGCTTGGGACGCTGCCGGCGACGTAATCAGAGCATGGGCAACTGAGGGGCACTCGGTAGCCATCCCCGGACTCGGCACCATGCGACTGGGCGTAAGAGCCAAGAGCGTGGCTACGGTCAACGAAGTGGCTACAGGCATCATCACCTCGCGACGCGTAATCTTCACCCCAAGCACACAAATAAAGCGCGAGCTTGCCGACACCTCCATCAACATCACCTGCTACGACCGCAACGGCAAGATAGTGAAGAAGGTCACCTCAAGCGACAACGGCGACGTGGAGGACGGCGACAACAACCCGGGTGGCGGTAACACTCCAAGCGGAGGCAACCCCAGCGGAGGCTCGGAGGGCGGCGGCGACACTACCATTACCACAAAGCCTAACGGCAGCGGTTCGGAGGAAGGCGGCGACGGCAAGCTGGAAGCGTAGGGAGGAAAAAAGCCCTACCCCCAGCCCCTCCCCCGTAGGGAGGGGAGCAGTATGAACCGACTACTTACATTTTTTAAACAATAACCCCAATAAAACAAATAATCCAAACAGCCAACTACCCCTAACACCCCACAAGTCACATCACTCCCCTCCCTACGGGGGAGGGGCAAGGGGGAGAGGCTTTTTTAAAAAATCACAATACCATGAAAAACTCAAACAAAGAAACACTCAAGACCGTGCTCCAGTTTATCGTGAGCGTAATCACCGCACTCCTCGCTACCCTCGGTGTACAGAGCTGCTGTTGTTAGTTATAAGGTTCTTTTAGTCACGAATTACCATGAATTATCCATGAATTCAGATAACACATGCAACATTCGTGTGATTAGTGAAATTCGTGGTGATATACTGACCACGAATCACACGAATTGCACGAATTCAGATAACGCACGCAACATTCGTGTGATTAGTGAAATTCGTGGTGAAAAGAATAATTCGTGGTGAAAGAATAATTCATGATCAATTCACGATAATTCGTGACTAAAAAAAGGGGTCACTAGTAAAACCATGTGTCTGATTACTTGATAGATAATGCTTGTTTCTCG
>OQVZ01000753.1_pt1 | contig 12273 bp, 17 predicted proteins | sample 1691571 | NCBI WGS metagenome assembly OQVZ01 (sample SAMN03418261, study PRJEB22391) | human gut metagenome | biome: human-gut; feature: organic feature; material: feces | host: Homo sapiens | place: Tanzania | collected 2013-01
AGGAAACTCTCGATTGCTATTGGTGTTCAATCCTAACGTTACTACGGGATATGCTGCCAACTCCATGAAGTCTCCTCGTTTTAAGAAGTTTAGACTTTCTTCCCTTAATGCAGAGAACGTAGTTAGTAAGAAAAACATCATCCCCGGTCAAGTTGACTATGAATGGGTAGCCGATAAGGTAAATGCATGGGCGCAGAAGATAAGCCCAAACGAATATGATGAAGGAAGAGGGGACTTTGAATGGGAAGGAGATTATTTTACCCCTAATGACCTGTTTCGCGTTAAGGTTCTTGGCATGTTTCCAAAGGTATCAGAAGATACTCTAATACCTTATGAATGGTGTGAGATTGCTCATAAACGATGGGAAGAGCTAAAAGACAGCGGGTTCATTACTCACAAACCTATACGCCTAGGTGTAGACGTGGCAGGTATGGGACGTGATAGATCTTGCTTTATCGCACGTCAAGGTAACTATGTGTCAGAAATAAAATGTCATAATTCGGGAGGAAGAGCTGACCATATGGCAGTAGCAGGAGTTGTTGCCAACTATCTAAAAGCGAACCATCGGAACAAAGCTTTTATAGACACTATAGGTGAAGGGGCTGGTGTTTACTCTAGATTAATAGAGCAGAAATATTCAAATGCATTCTCATGCAAATTCTCTCAAGGCGTAAAGAATAAAAACGATATAACAGGATGTTACACATTCGCTAATATGAGAGCTTATTTGTTTTGGTGTATAAGAGACTGGCTTAATCCTAAAAATGGATTCTATGCAGCTCTTCCACCCGATGATGAGTTAGACCAAGAATTGTGTGAACCCCATTGGTTGTTTCAATCAGACGGCTCTATAATAATAGAATCTAAAGATCTGATTAAGGCACGGCTAAAACGTTCTCCTGATAAGATGGATGCCTTAGCAAATACATTTTATCCATTTGATTACGACAAAGATAATGATAAGCAATTATTAAATAGTGTTGTTTAGATTTTGAGTAAAGGTAAAAAAATTGTAACTTTGCAATCGAATCGTTGTTTTAATTATCTATAAAACGATTCATTGCTCTTAGTGCATCTTGACCGTGAGGTTAGGATGCCTTTTTTTATTTCCTATCATTCCCCAATTCATTACTCTAAAGCTTATCTAAGCTTGTCTAATAAATTCTCCATATACTTTATTCACATATTCATAATCAGCGTGTCACAGCGAAAAACATACACCTACATTACTCCTTAGCTTAAAAGTTAGCTAAAGTTAAACTATTGATTATCAGTAAATTACGAGTTTTAAAATTTGGTCAATTGCAAAAAAAATGACTACCTTTGCAATAGATAATTAAAACAACAACAACTTATAAAATAAAGAGCAATGGAAAAGATAATAGAAACAATCAGAAGTAACAGAGAGGAGCTGATATGTAAGTACTCCAAATTGAAGAAAGAGATTGAAGTCCTTTCGGTAGGAATTAAACAAGCAAGAAAACTTGAAAAAGAAGATGTCACAGAAAAACTGTGGATTAAACGAGCAGAGCTTGAAATGGAGGCAACAAATATCAATACGGCAATCAACGACCTTAGAAATGCACTCAACCATCTTGGGGAGCGTACAGAAATATATTGGGGATAAAAATAAGATAAGAGCAATGAGAAAAATGTGTATAGGTCACGATACAATAGAAGAGCTTAAAACCGTAACTACGCAAGTAGATTGTGACGAATGGAAAGAATTCTTTCCTTCCGACAATAAGGGGCAATATAGTCTTTATGGTTTACATCAGTTTCAATGTGAGAAGCCCGAACTATACTTATTAGTTCAAAACATAGGTAATTACCAAACAGCCATAAAGGAGATATTTGATGATATAGGAATAGACGAAAAGGATGCTAATGGACCTGGCGGTAATCATATAAAACTTATTGCTGTTGATCTTAATGGCTTCATAGTCTACGAAACAAAAATAATGAATTTTTAAAATAGAAGAGCAATGAAATACGAAGATAGGAAAAGATGGAATACACAATTCAAGAAATGAAAGCAATGCAAAACATTGTGTCTGCTATCCTTTGCAACATGCATTTTAAAGGTTCTATGCGAATATCAAAAGTCTACGATATAGACGACTTTGACATAGCTACGATGGAAAAATGGAGTGCATATTGGCAAGAGACTATTGATATTATGGAAAATAAATAAAAATTAAAAAAATGAGACAGTCAGTATTAGAAATCAAAGACCTTGCAAATCGAGCAGGTCAGGGTATCAGTATGGATCCCGAACGTATGGGTGCAAGCCTTTTACAAGAGTGTGATAACGGTTTGAACGTTTTTTTGGCGCAAATCCCCGAAGAGATGCAAGAAGAGTACGAGAAGCGGTATATCGCAATATACAGCGAATGGCTTCACGCTATGAGCCGCACCTTTTCTGTGATGGTAACGGGAGCCGGAAACTTCAACAACCGCAGACATCAGAAAATGAACAATTACGAGCATTCTGCACGCGCTCGTTTTGAGACATGGAAAGAGAAGGTTCTGAAACGAATAAACCGCCAACAACGTTTGGTCGGTTGGGACGAAGTGGAACGACTGCAGAACAAGCTCGATACGCTAACTGATCTGCAGGAGAAAATGAAAGCAGTCAACAAAATAGTAAGAGATAAAAAACTATCAGATGAAGAGCAGCGTGAAGAACTTGAAGCTCTCGGTTTGTCAGCTCGCACAGTCGAAGAGATTATGAAAGGCCCGCATTACTCTTTTGAAAAGAAAGGATTTCAGACCTATCAACTATCCAACAACCTTGCCAAAATAAAGGCAACGGAGCAGGCAATTAAACGCCATACAGAGATGGCTACAGCGGAAGACACAGAATTTACCTTTGACGGAGGAAAGGTCGCTGTATGCAACTCAGACGAGCGTGTACGGATATATTTCGACGACATTCCCGACAAGGAAACGAGAGATATGCTCAAAAAGAACGCTTTCAAATGGTCGCCCAAAAATAAGGCCTGGCAGAGACAGCTCACTCCATCCTGCATGAGAGTAACGAAAGAGATAGTTGCAAAGTTGAACAATAAACAATAACGAATATGAAATTGGACGGATTAGCATTAGTATTCAAGGTTGTTGAGGATAAAGACGGCAGAAGTGTAACTGCCGAGTTTGTTAAGGACGGAAAAGGAATCACTTATTCGGATGTCTCTATTCAAGACAAATACAATTTCTGTATGACTTGCAAAAACTTTGCAGGAGCACTCGCTAATATAATTCTCATGGAGACTAAACCCAAAAATGATAAGCAGCAAAAAGAAACCGAAAAGAAATGTAAAATCTACAAGTTAAAATAAGAAAGCTTGTCGATTAAGTTGAGTTTTTTACCTTGTCTCTTATAAGGCGATATGAAGAAACACTCTTTTATCGCCTTATAACTTTCACAAAAAATATTCAAATCTTTATGGAAGCAACAATTAGTCAAGTACAGGAAATAGTGTCAGTTCTGACAGCAGACGAACAGCAGTTACTCAAAGATACTATCAACTACGGATCATGGGGTGATAGTGAATGGGAATTTCTTGACTATAATGAGGAAGTGGAAACTGTTGCAATGTATGGTTACTGCACCAATGACGCCAAGAGGGCTGGACATTTCAGCGGAAGAAAGGTATCTTCTATGTTTCGTTCAATGTATAAGAAGTTATGCCCAACAAGATACAATCAGATAGGCAGATACATTTCACACTGCAACGATTGGTGGGGAGACGGCAGAGGAGATATGTTGTTTATTAGAACAGGTTACTACCGCACGTTTGAAAAGTGGGCAAAACTTTGAGTTCTTAATTCATACATCCTTATAACGAAAATATTAATACAATGAAGAAATATATAGTACAGAAGGAAATAGAATACGGTTGCACTATACACAACGTTATTAACGCACAGACAGGTATTAGGGTAAATATATTCACAGACCCAATGTTGGCAGAGTCCTTTGCAGATAGACAGAATAACCATCAGAAATAGAACACAAGTATTGGCCTTATATTTTTATTCCCCCTTCTACTTCATTAATAGCGAGTAGAAGGGATTTATGCTATTATTAATAACCAGCAAAAGTTTATATCTTAATATTATTTGTTATTCAAATACTTTTTAGTATATTTGCAGCAAAAGTTGCAAGTATGGATATAAAAGAAATTTTAAGCTCTACAAACAGTATTGACTACAAAATCAATGCTCTTAGAAAGAGAACAGTACATGTCCCTCTTTGGAGTACCCTGCTCGAGAAATATGAGCCTTCAAACCATGAGGTTATTAATGATACTTTAAGCTTGAAGGATAAGGATAATGGAGAAAAATCTGCTCGTATTTCAATAGGCCTTGAAAAGCTTCTAACTAATAGAGTAAATCAGTTCACATTTGCCATACCAGTTAAACGTGGATACAATACTCCATCCAACGAGACACAGTCTGCTATAATAACAGCTATAGAGAATATATATGACAACGCACATATAGACAATATAAATTTTAAACGAGGATTGGCTTATTATGCGGCTTGTGAAATGTTCACCATTTGGTACACAATAAAAAGAGAAAATACACTATATGGATTCCCGTGCAAATACAAGCTAAAATGCAAGGTGTTTTCTCCAATGGATGGTGTTAGAATGTACCCCATCATAGATGAATATGATGATATGATAGCAATGTCCTTCGAATACGAAAAAAAACTATCAGATACACAAACAATAGTGTTCTTCGAAACATTCACAGCAGACCGACACTATGTATGGAAAAAAGAAAACCAAGGAAATGTGTGGGAAGAGACAACTGCACAAGTCATGGACGATGGAACGATAGAAAGCGGCGAAGAAATTATCATAAACAAGATTCCAGGTGTTTATCTGTGTAGACCATACCCAGTGTATGCCGGATTAGGAAATATTCGCCATGAATTGGAATATAACCTCTCTCGTAACAGCAATGTGATCGCCTATAATGCCGCCCCAATAGTAAAGGTCGAAGGAGGAATTGAAGGATCAGAAAAAAAAGGAGAGAGCAACCGAATATGGAGAGTTGAGAGAGGAGGAGATATATCTTATGTATCGTGGAACCAGTCACAGGAAGCTGTTAATAATCAAACAAACACTCTTCTCAAGCTTTATTGGATGCTTTCACAGATGCCAGATATAAGTTTCGATAACATGAAAGGCCTTGGAAATATAGGATATGATGCTCGTCAAACCATGTTGACAGATGCAAGACTAAAAATAAACGAGGAAGCAGGTGCATGGAAAGAATGTTTTGAGAGAGAGTTTAATGTCATTAAAGCATTCTTGAAACAGATGAACCTGTCATGGTCTGAAGAAATAGACAACATAACATGCAAGCATACAATCACTCCATACGTCCCACAAGACGAAAATAACGACATTACTATAAGGATGAAAGCAAATGGAGGAATGCCTGTAGAGAGTCAGTTAGAATCAATAGTCAAACTTGGAAAATCGAAGGATCCAAAAGGAACTATAGAACAGATAAGAAAAGAGCAAGCCGCAAACGCCCTTGCACAACAGGTTGCCTTTAATTTAAGCGAACAAACATTATAAAAAAAAGAAGATATGAAAAAGAGAATTGCGCTATGGCTTTTAATGTTAGCGAGAAAATTGCACCCAGCCACGATTGACATTTTCGAGCAAGAAGAAAAATACGAGCCAAAAATCTGTGCAAAGGCTTACAGTATAGACAAGTCCTGTATTCGTCGTTATAAGCGAAAGAAGCAAGTAAAATCAACAAGGGAGGCATTGCGTTTGCTAACCAATGAGACACTGTCTCAAGCTAAAGAAGATGTTCTTAGTACAATTGAAGCAAGATTGATGAAACAGCGTGTGTACAAGAAAAACGGGAAGACTGTCGTAGAGGTAAAAGTTAACTGCTATGTCAAAAAGGAAGAAATGTAACAATAGCAATGAGCCTAGACTATGCAGTCAATGTATCCATGCTTCCAATCCACGCAATTTAAGTCTTACAGGTGTTCCTACACTTGCTACATGTAGATTCGAAAAGAATTCCATACTCTACCAAAGGGAATGTGTAAACGACCATTTTAAGCCTAAATAAATGACACCGAAAATCCCCAATCAAAAGAAGGCATATAATGCTCTGAACGGACGCTTGGTAAATTACATAGCACAAGTTCAGAGCATTTATGATAGAATCGCTAATCAACTTGCTACGGCTATAGAAGGGGTTGGTTATGATGGATCTGTCGAGTTCTTGTTTTCAGACTATCCAGAACTGAAACAAACCATCAATGGCATAATGACAAGTTATGCTGCACAGATGAATAATCTCATCTATGCAGGAACCACCAAAGAGTGGAAAGAAAGCAATATCATGCAGGACCTTCTTGCAAGAAAGGTTCTTCGTGCTTATGATTTTGAGAAGGGTGGTGATAAGTACAAGAGGTACTTTCAGACAAATACAGATGCCCTAAAGGCTTTCCAAAATAGAGCAGACAAGGGGTTAAATCTATCTCAGAAACTATGGTATCAGTCTCAAGCCTTAAAAAAGGAATTGGAGCATACTATATCAACTGCAATAGAAAGAGGACAGTCAGCTGTTGTCCTCAGTAAACGAATCAGTAAGTATCTGACAGATTACCCATCGTTAAAGGCTGACTATACAGAAAAGTTCGGAAAAGCTGCCACATGCGCGAATTGCCAATACGCTTCTATACGTTTGGCAAGAACCGAGATAAACATGGCTTACCGAAAGGCAGAGTGGACACGTTGGCAGCAATTTGACTTCATCTTGGGCTATGAGGTAAAGTTAAGCAAACGCCATCCTGCACCCGACATCTGTGATGATTTACTGGGAATATACCCAAAAGACTTTGTTTTTTTGGGTTGGCATCCTAACTGCATGTGTTATGTTGTGCCTATTGTGATGAGCGATGAAGAGTACTATAATCGCAAACAGCGTGCTGATAACTATATGTCATTACCAAGTGGTTTAGGCTCATGGGTAGACAAAAACAGCTTACGAATATTGAAATCAAGCAGAAAAGGAACTTTACCATACTGGCTGCGCGATAACAAAAATGTCAGAGATTGCGCCATATTGATAGGAAAATCAATGGAAATAAGTGAAGAATTTAAAGCAATAGGAGAAACTATGGCAGAAAAGGTAGGAGGTATAGTAACACCAGTTAATCATAAATCGTTTTCTTCTATGTATAGGAAGCTCCTTACAGAGAAAATCAACATCACAGAAATCAAAGATGCAGTGAGAAGTACTATTATAGTTGATAAAGATCGAATAAATGGAGTAGTTTCCAATTTAAAGAATTTAGACACATTCCTCAGACACAAGGAACAAAAAGCTGAAATGTTCAATGGGTATAGTGGAAATATTGTTAACCTATCAATGCCCAACAATATTGTGGCAGAGATACAGGTTAATACAGCCAAAATGATATACGCAAAAGAAATAGAATCAAATGCAAAAAGAATACTTGGAGAAGAGTTATGGAATAAAATACGTTCGGAAACTAATCTTCCAGGAGGTTTAGGACATAAATATTATGAAGAAATAAGACTATTAGACAAAGTGGCTGACGGCCCAAAGATAGAAAGGATAAAAAGACTTTCTGAAGAATATTATTCCCATTTCAGATAAACAAAGTTAAATATTTGTATAATTGAAAATAAATAACTAACTTTACAACTGATAAAATATTAAATATGAATGAGTTAGAAATTTGGAAAAAATTGCCCTCAAAAGGTCAGATGTATATATACGATGATTATGAAGGCTTAGCAATAAGACTATATATAACCAAAGGGGTTATAAAGTGCAACTTCAAACGGAAAAGCAAAAGAGAATATTTGGGCGATTTTACTTCTGCTTTTATAAGAGAAAGCATTTATAACGGAAATGAAATTACAAAAGAAGACTATGATAGACTTTGAGAAAGCAGTAGAAATAGCATCCATATACCACAAGGGACAGAAAGACTTAGATGGCAAACCGGTTATACTCCATCCATTAGCGGTTGCTCTTATGGGTAATAATGAGATAGAAAGAATAGTTGGAGTCTTGCATGATGTCGTAGAAGATACGAACTGCTCTTTTGCAAATCTAGAGAAACTTGGTGTAGATAAGAATATTATTAACACCTTAGAATTACTTACTCATACAGAATACGAAACGTATGACGAATATCTATCACGAATAATTACATCAGGCAACAGTACTGCTTTAAAAGTAAAGATAAATGACTTGCGTCATAATATAAGTCGCAATAACGAAGATTCTAATAAAAAGAAGATTATAAAAGCCAAACACAAAAAGGCTTTAAAAAAAATCGAAAGCTATCTATCGGCATATAATCTAAAAAAATAGGTTATATGCCTTTTTCATATCTTCTAAGTTTGTTAAAACTACTTTTCATATACATACTCATATATTCATAATCAGCGTGTCACAGCGAAAAACAGATATAAATATTACTCCTTAGTCTAAAAGTTAGCAAAGTTAAACTATTGGTTATCAGCAAATTACAAGTTTTAAAATTTGGTCAATTGCAAAAAAATGACTACCTTTGCAATAGATAATTAAAACAACAACAACTTATAAAATAAAGAGCAATGAAACAACAAAAAACAAAAATCAACAATCACTTAACAACAACGAGTAAGAAGTATAAACTAACTAACGAAACCATCGAGTTTTGCGGCAGAAAACTTCACCGAATCCAAGCTCTCATAGACTTCTCAGATGTCAAAGTAGGAGACCTTGGTGGATGGATAGAGAAAGAAAATAATCTATCCCAGATAGGCGATGCGTGGGTCTATGAAAACGCAAAAGTCTATGAAAACGCATGGATCTTACACAACGCTAAGGTTTATGGCAACGCTAAGGTTTATGGCAACGCAAAAGTATATGGCGAAGCAAAGGTATATGGCGAAGCAAAGGTATATAGCAACGCATGGGTTTGTGGTAACGCTAAGATCTATGGCAACGCAAGGGTTGGTGGTTATACAAAGGTTTATGACAATGCAAGGGTTGGCGGCAAAGCGATTATTGGCGAATTTGCCGAGATACATGAAAATGCAAAGGTCTTAAGCAATGTTGCAATCTATGTTGTCTCTGATATACGGGGTGATTCCGAAATTCGTAGTAGGGAAGACAACGATAAATTAGACAGGGAGTCTTCACATCGTATAAAAGGTAATGGAGTGACTAACCATCACTCCACAATATATAGGGCAATGAACATCTCAAAACCAACAAGATTCACAGTATTAGCACATACTTTTGCATCCTTAGAAGATGCAGTTTTATATGTGAACCAAATCGTAAACAGAGGAATATGTCAGATTATTCCTCCCATAAAAAAATTGGAAAATGGAAAAGTGATAGGGTACTATCACTGCAAACCGACATCCAACGGAATAAGTTATGAATTTAAAAAAATGAGCCATGTATGAAATAGAAAAGAATACCTATGTAAGCGAAGAAATCCTATATAACGAGTATAGTTATCGCTACGGAACCAAGAAAACGGAGCTTGTTGAATTTATATATTCCAATGTTAAGAACGGCAAAGAAACTATAAGGGAATTCACTTACAGTCAAGCTTTGAGCCTTGCAAGAGAAAGAAGAAAAGATGGACGGTATAAAAACTATGAATACTACATCAGAGAAAAATAACATAAATATAGGCCTTCATGGTCTCTATTATTGTTTTAAAGCGATAAAAACAAAATAATTAGAAATATTTTCTAAATTTTATTTGCTATACAAATAGTTTTTGCTATATTTGCAAACGAAAGCGTGTGAAGATGCACGTGGCAGAACTGTTCGTAACATTGCTCTTACATAGGGTTCTACGTTTGGTCTGCAGGCACTCCGCTCGCAGACCATTTTTATTTAACACATGTATAGCAATGAACAAACATTTCAGAAAAGTATTAGAAGAGCTGAAAACCAACAAGGACATAAAGGCATTGGGGTTCAGCCGTAAGGAATTGAAGGGTATCGCCGCCAATGTTGCCGATAAACTTCAACTCGAAGAAGAAGCAACTGACGATGATGTAAGTGAAGCAATCGGTAATGCAATTGATGATGTCTTGCCATTACTGAAACTCACTCAGTCGGCAGTAGACCGCCAAGTCCAAGATTTCAAACGTACCAAAGACGATGACGATCCAGATGATGACGATGAAGGCGATGCTGAGCCAACACGCCAGAGTCCATCAAAAAAGCATTCTAAGGACGGAAAGGGTAACGATGACAATGATTCCGCTACCCTCGTTGCAATCAAAAAACTTACCGAAGCCGTAGAAAGTCTACAAGGCGATGTAACTGCGCTAAAAAGTGGAAACACAACGAATACGCGCCGTGCAAAAGTTGAGAAGCTAGTGGCCAATACAGGTAAGTTTGGAGAGAGACAACTTAAAGCTTTCTCGCGTATGACTTTTAAAGACGAAGAGGAATTTGAGGATTATCTTGATGAACTCAAAGAGGACATTGAGGCTGAAAATCAAGATAGAGCGGACCATGGTTTGCAAAAACTCGGAAATATCCCCTCACCAACTAAAGACAGAAGAGAGAAAGACGACGAATTAATGTCTGATGATGAAATCAAGAAGTTGGCTAAGATGTAATCATCAATTTACTAACACTTAAAAGCTATAAAAAATGGCTGTTTACGAAAATTTTGAACCAGAAAAGAAAACGTATGATACAGGGATGGATGCTGTAGTTATACGTCAGTACAATGGTGGCATTACGGGAGGCCGTTCTCTTGATTATACAGGGTTTAATGACGAAGTAATCAAGGCAGGTCATTTCATTGTTAAGAAAAAAGTTGACAATATCTACGAGTACAAGCCTCTGGGCTATGACTCAAGTACAGGAAAATACAGCGAAATTCCAAGCGATGGAACTGAGTTCGCTGGTGTTGTGGTTCGCTCACGCCTTAAAGGTGAAGCAGTAGCCATTATGGATGATGGTCGCGTGAACGACGAGGCAATGCCTTATCAATTCAAAGACGATAATCAGAAAGTGGCCATAAAGTCCGCATGTCCAAACCTCATTTTCGAACATGATTAAAGTGTTCAAGTATTAAAACAAAGTAACTATACAAGAATATGCACGAATCTCTTTTTATCCAGTTTATTAGGGCTATCTTCCCAAAGTTGAGCCTTTATGTAAAGGAAAAAGAAACCCCACAAAAACGAACATATCTCTATAAGAGTATGTTGCGTGAGGTTTATTCTGCCGACCAGAAGTGGGAGGGTACGTCGGCCAATACAACCTATGTCGCTGCTGACGTAGTGGAGATGGATTCTCCTATTCCTTTGAAGAAGCGTGGAGCCATCGCAACGTCTAATGGAAAGCTCCCAAAAATTGCGATGAAACGCACTCTCTTCGAGTCGGATATAAACAATATCAACATCATGAAAGCTCAGTACGAGAACTTGAATACTCGAGCAAATTCATTCGCCGAACAAGGCCTTACGGAACAGGCAGCAACCACCCGACAGGCAGCAGAAAATGCAAAAGCTCGTATCATTAACAAGCTGATGAACGACGGCGTAGCATGCTCAGTAGGTATTGAGGAACGCAATGAGCTCAACTTCTTGTCTGGTCTGTCTAATGGTATTATTGCCATAGAGGACGCAGATAATTCAGGTAAGGCTATCCGAGTTAACTATGGCTATATGCCAGGCAATAGTTTCAAAACTGCGACAAACGGTGTTACAGAACGAGAAGACTTTGAGAAGATTTTTGAAAAAGCAAACGCTGATGGTAATACCATCATCAAGGTAATGCTAGCCAAAAACAAATTGAAGAAAATCCGTAAAGATCAATGGGCTAAGGAACTTGTTGCTGATTATGAGGGAAAGACTTACACAGACGATACAAAGCTCAAGACACCATCTGAAAAGTCGTTTGCGGAGGCCTTTGAGGATGAGTTTGGCGCTACTATAGAGGCAGTTAACAGAACTGTCGTCATAGAGAAGAACGGAAAGCATCATTATGTTAAGCCGTGGAACGAGAATAACATTATCTTCCTTTGCAACGAAGAGGTTGGATCCCTTGTTTGGGGTACGCTTGCCGAATCGACAAATCCTGTAGAAGGTGTAAAGTATAGCACAGTAGACTCTTTCGGCAAACTTTCCCTCCTTGTGCCAGTAGGGCAGGAGCTTTTCGTTCCACTGGTAATCCAGCACCTTCAGATAATCCTAAGTTGACCAGTAAAGGAGA
>OQVZ01000754.1_pt1 | contig 12260 bp, 15 predicted proteins | sample 1691571 | NCBI WGS metagenome assembly OQVZ01 (sample SAMN03418261, study PRJEB22391) | human gut metagenome | biome: human-gut; feature: organic feature; material: feces | host: Homo sapiens | place: Tanzania | collected 2013-01
GTTGGTTGAATGATTGGGATTGCTGTTCGACATTATCCCGCAGAGAAGGTAAAGGGTCAGACCATGGGCCTTCTCTGTCGGCTGTTTGGCAAGAGTTGGCAGGCTTATTATCAGCATAGAGACACGTTAAGTAAACAACTCCTTACGGAAGAGATGGTTTTGCAGTTCATTCGCGAGATGCGCGAGCACGACCCAGGTATCGGTGGCGAAAAGCTACATGCGATGTATCTAGGGCGTTTTGGCCGTGATTATGAGTATATGGTTGGCAGGGATAAGATGGAGATGATTATTGCCGAAAACAATCTGAATGTCAGAAAACCAAGGCGTAAGCCTCGTACAACGGATTCAAGTCATGGTCTCCCTACATATCCTAATCTCATAAAAGAACTCATCCCCACACGTAAGAATCAGGTATGGGTTACAGATATTACTTACATTCCTATATGGATTAGTGAAGACGAGTACATCTTCTGCTATTTGTCCATTATATCCGACTACTATACCAAAGAAATAATCAGCTGGTATGTTGGTGATTCATTAGAGGCATGGCATAGTGTAGAGTGTCTTTTGCAAGCTATCGAGACGTTAGGGGATAAAAAGCCTATAAATCTTATCCATCACTCAGATAGAGGGGTTCAGTATGTAAGTGCAGCATATACATCATTGCTCTATGAAGCGGGCATACATATAAGTATGACCGAGAGTGGAGATCCAAAGGATAATGCTGTGGCAGAGCGACTGAACAGCACAATAAAGAACGAACTCTTTAAAGATATCAAGTTTCATTCCATAGAAGAAGTAAAACGAGCTATGGCAAAGGCGGTTGAGTTTTATAACAATGAGCGTCCTCACATGAGTCTTGACAATATGACGCCACATCAGGCAGCATCCTACAAGGGAAAAATTAATAAAAAATGGATCAGTTACAGAGAAAAGTACCTGCAAAATTTGGAGTTTCAAGCAGGAGCCACTAACTTTGCACCACAAACACGGAATTCAATTGAATGCAGGCTTTAACGCAGCATTCAACTATAATCAGTGTTTAAGCATATTTATTCAACAGAGTTTGGGGATAAGGCGAAAATCATTCAACCAACCTCAGGCTTACAGTACAAATCCATTCAACTTTTTCTAGGGTAGTACAAACTTCTGACAAGATGATAGATTACCGAATAGATATGAACGGATTTTACCACAATGAAAAGTAGCGTATGAAAACACTTGTTCTCTTTTTGCTGTTATGTCTGGATGTAAGTGCACAAACAGACTATAAGGTGGTGGAAACCAAGCCTCAGTTTGCCGGAGGCACTTCGGCGTTGGACTCATATTTTGCAAAAAACGCAAAATCTCTGTCTCAAAAGCATATTGTGGCCAAGGTGAATGTGAACTTTGTGATTGATAAGAACGGAAAAGTGCAAAGTCCAAAGGCAGAGGGCAGTTATTCTGCCGAGTATGCCGATGAGGCCGTGCGCCTTGTGACCTATATGCCGAACTGGACTCCTGGCAGGCAGAACGGCAAGAATGTTAGCGTGCGTATGGTATTGCCGGTATCGTTCCTCCACGGACGTTTTATCCCTGCCGACTCACTTGAACAGCGGATGAAACGCGCCAATGCTTTGTATGACAAAAGCACGATGTCCGTGTTAAACACACTCGGGAAAGGCCAGTCCTTGTCGGGTGGTGAACTTGACGGCTATATATCAAACCTTAAAACCGTGTTGCAGATATATCCAGCACAAGATAATGCCTGGCGTTTCCTTGCCAGTGCTTACATAACTGAGGGCGAATACAAAAAGGCGTTGGACGCAATAAGTATGTTTGAGACACTTTCAGAAAGCAGTCGCTATATGGTCCATGTATATAGAGGATATGTGTACGACGAGCAGAATCTTACAGCTCTGGCTGATAGTGAATACCGAACAGCATTGGCGTACATAACCAAGAATGAGGATAAGGTACCGTTTGGAGTGTTCAGCAGGGCTATGCTGACAGGCTGGCTTGAAGGTACAGAAAGCAAGCGTAAGGTGCTTGAGGCAGCACTTGCCAATAAGTCTTATGCGCATCTTTACGCTGACATAAAGAGAATTTTGGCAGAGATGAAGTCTGTAAACCGCAAACAGGAAGTTCATGAAGAGTGCAATAACCTATAAACAGCAGAACTATCATGATGCATGACAAAGATAAACTATTACTGAAGATAGCGAACGCTATCGTGGCAAACATTAGCAATATCAAAAGTATGAAAAATATAATTCTTTTTATGACAATCTCGTGTCTTCTGTGTTGTTGCAATAATGTGGTAGCTCAGAAAGATGCAAATGCTGCTCGTGAAAAAGCGGTAGCGTTGAACAAAGAGGCGTTTGAACTCTATGCGACCAGTGGAAGAGATATACGGAAATATCCTCCAATTGTCAAACTGTACAGGGAGTCTATTGACATAGATTCAACATTAATCAGTTCGTACATCTGCTTGGCTGAACGTTTGGCTGAAATGGACAGTTGCAGACAGGCATTGCAGGCCGTGGATGAATGTATGCATGCAAATCCGTCAAAGGTAACGCCTGATATGTTTTTTATGAAGGGACTTCTGACTGCAAAATGCGGATTTTGGAAAGAAGGTCGTGCATTGCTGAATAAGGCGGCAGAAATGAAAGTCTCTGAGGTAGATGCAAAGGAAAAGGCTACAGCGATGGATTATGTGAATGCAGCATATATAAACGCTTTCAGTGGAAATAAGGGCAAGTCACTATCACTTATAGAAAAGGGCATTGAAATGTGTGGACAGAATGATAGGCGTGCTGAATATGAGCGAGCCAGATGTTTGGATTTTAAAGACTGGTTTGCCAATTTTGATATGAAGCAGGAAATCATGGACTATTGGGGCGGTGACAAGCCAATGAAATATGACCGTCATGTAAAGAACGTCGTGAAGAAATATGAGGGTGATAAGACAAATGTGCATGTTTGGAAATAGTAAGAGTTTTCGGAATGAGTAGAAAACGCCGTTATGATTGGCTCATAGTGGGCTCTGGCCTGTATGGAGCCACCTTTGCCTATATGGTACGCCGTGCTGGTAAAAGATGCCTTGTCATAGAGCGGTGAGCACACCTTGGCGGCAACGTGTATTGTGAAAGGGTGGAAGGCATAAACGTACACAAGTACGGTGCTCATATATTCCATACTTCCGATGCCGGTCTGTTAATGCGGTGTCTCGTGCATGAGGCCAAACGCTTGCTTATATATAAAGAATGTAGTGTGTTGGACGTGGCACAGACATTGGGCTTTGATGGGATGAATGCCTTTGTAAGTAGCTTTAAATCTATAGAAGGTGTGACACCTTCTGAATTTTTTAAAAGAAGAGATGAATGTTAATATTGGTTATATTTATTTAAATTCGTGTCACTGTAACGCTTTTGTTCTAATAAATGTTAGGCTGTTTAAGAAAATGTTCGTACCTTTGCAGCCCGAAACGGGTTAGTATATTCGTTTCTTTCTTGGGAAGAAAAATAAATAATAAAATATATAAATTTAAAAATTACAATTATGCCTACTATTTCACAGTTAGTAAGAAAAGGCAGAAAGGTGCTCGTAGACAAGAGCAAGTCACCGGCTTTGGATTCATGTCCTCAGCGTCGTGGTGTTTGTGTTCGTGTTTACACTACAACACCTAAGAAGCCTAACTCGGCAATGCGTAAGGTTGCCCGTGTGCGTTTGACAAACTCTAAGGAAGTTAACTCTTACATCCCGGGAGAGGGCCACAACCTTCAGGAGCACTCAATCGTGCTGGTTCGCGGTGGTCGTGTAAAGGACCTTCCTGGTGTACGTTATCACATCGTTCGCGGTACACTCGATACAGCCGGTGTAGCAAATCGTACACAGCGTCGTTCAAAGTACGGTGCAAAGCGTCCTAAGGCAGCCAAGAAGTAATCAGAAGATAATTTAATTGTCGGACGTATTTTTTAAATCGTTTTGCTGGAGAATTGTTAATAGACAGGTTGAGTAAATGCCCAAGAGAGGGCGTTGAAGAACAGTAAGAAACAACCCCACGCAGACAAATTTTTTCAAAACAAAATGAGAAAAGCAAAACCAAAGAAGCGCGTGATCCTTCCGGATCCGAAATTCAACGACCAGAAGGTCTCTAAGTTTGTAAACCACTTGATGTATGACGGTAAGAAGAATACCTCATACGAAATCTTCTACAATGCACTTGACGCAGTTCAGGAGAAGATGGCTAAGGAAGAGAGCCTTTCATAGGAGCTTCCATAACACCAGGTCCGCAACCTGTGCAGATATCAATCTTGCGTAAACCTAATTCAAGACCTACCTGATAGGCATAATCATATTCTTCTTGTGAGATTGAGTGACCACCCCAGCATACAGCGAGGTTTGGTTTCATCCCAGCCTTTAAGACACTGGCATTTCTTAAAATGATAAATATAAGATTAGTGATGTAATCAGACTCAGTCTTATATTTCTTTTTAAGACTATCGTTATAGAACTCTGAGAATAAGTGAATTTGTACAATATCACGTAAAACTGCATATAAGTGCTTGCGCAGTTTCTTGATGACCTGCCCTTCAACTAGAGATGATTTTGGTGGATTGATAAGCTCAAGTTTTAGACCTCGCTCATTTCTAATGATGTTGATTTCAAAAGATTTGAAGTTATCTAAAAGTTCTTTTGAGTTATCAGTGATATTGCCACTGTTTAAGACTGCTAAAGAGCAGTTTCTGTACAGATCATAGAGCTCACCCTGACTGGATAAAGATAATGAATCTGCTTCATACTGGGTTAAAAGTGACATGGAGCCTACTGGCCAAACGTCTACAACGCTCATAAATGCTCCTTTTATTATTTTTGTAATGTGTTTTGTTTTTGTGATTTTTTAATTTTTTTGTATTGAACTTCCTATCACTCTTTCATTATAAGTTATTATCTCGATATAACTTTTTAATTTTTAATGAAATTTTGAACAGATATTCCAAATTTAAATTTTTGTGTCAAATGACAGTTTCATAACTAAAGATAAAACTGTCATAAGTAGAGTTCCTTACTGTCTGATTGTTCTTACAGATTCACTGCTGTTTAATTTAGCAGATGATCTAACAGGATTGATATCAATACCACCACGACGGGTAAAGTAGGCTGATACTGTAAGTTTTGATGGCTTTAAGTAATACATTAAGTCTGAATAGATAAGCTCTACACACTGCTCATGGAACCCCTGATGGTTACGTAAAGTAACTAAGTAAGATAGCAGTCCTTTAAGATCAGGTTTCTTACCTTCATAATCGATTCTTACAACAGCATGATCTGGCTGTGAGGTTACAGGACAGAGTGATCTGAAAAGATTGGTGTAGTAAGTCTTTTTAATGGTCTTCTCTTCTTTATCAAAAGTTAATAAAGAAGGGGAGTATTCATAACCTTTAAAAGATAAATCTTTACAGCAATCTAACTCTTCTAAACAAGTACCTTTTACGGCACGTGTAGAGAACTCCTCATTATCAAGTTCGAATAAACTTACCTTGACATTGCTCTCTAAAAGTACTGAAAGATCGTGCTCAAATACGCTTTCGACCTCTTTTAAATCTTTAAACTTGGTCATGGTAAATGACAGTTCATAGAGTTTTAATGATTTAGACTCAACAATGTATTTACTGTCAGCAGGTACTGTCATAATACCCATGCAAACTTTAGGCAGACCATTTAAGTTTAAATAGGTCATCTCATAAAGACGCCAAATGTCATAACCTACGAACTTTTGTAATCTTTCAATATGGCTACGACCTAGCTGTCTTTCAATCCTTTGCAGTCGTGATGGAGCGTACTCATTATCGTAGGTAGTATTTTTACCTAAAACTAGGTCGTTCATACCTGAAGATACCTCAGGAGCTTTGTTTTCATTGTTATCCATTATAAATCTCCGTATTTGCAACCTAAGATGCATAAAGCCGCAAGAGCAGCTGTTTCTGTTCTTAAAATTCTAGGACCTAAAGTTACACCCACAAAATTGTGTTCAGCAGCCTTTTGAATTTCATTATCATCAAGGCCGCCTTCAGGACCAATGAGTAATCTTATATCACCTGAAGGTTCAAGTTCTGTTAACTTTTTGTCAGCTTTTGGATCAAGGGTAAGGCTTAGTGCTTCAGGACTTCTTGCATACCATGATTCTATATTGACGATATTCTCAACTACAGGTACTACATTACGGCCACACTGCTCACAGGCTGAGATAGCAATCTTTTGCCATTGTTCAATTTTCTTTTGCTGACGCTTTTCATCTAGCTTGACACCACAGCGTGATGAATAAAGAGGAGTGATCTTGTAGATACCTAATTCAGCAGCCTTTTGAATGGTAAATTCCATTCTCTCTCCACGGCTGATAACCTGACTTAACTCTACTCTTACAGGAGATTCAACATTACGTTCAATTACTTTTGTACATTTGTAATTAGCGCTTTTACCTACTTTTGTAAGTACAGCTTCATACTCATGACCGATACCGTCGAATACTACAAATTCATCGTTTTCTTTAAATCGAAGCACTCTTACAAGATGACCGTAACCGTCATCATCTAAGGTAAATTCATCAGTTAAATTTAAAGGGGCATTAAGCTGGCAAATTCTAACTGTTCTCATTATTTATCGTTTCCGTATTTACATTTTTGAGAAATATAAGGGTTCTCATTACCTTGAATTTCTTTAATTAAAAGGTTGCGCTTACACTCATTCTGATCTGGTTTGTATTTTTTATTCCAGCGGTTGAATAAGTTTACATGTTCAGCATCAAGTTCAATACCATACATCATGGACATGTACAGGTAAGCTCGAGCAATCACACCACGAGCGCGTTCAGGAGGAGTAACTCTCTGTCTTTTTCTGTCAATTAACATTTGGCATTGACCAAAAGGAGAGGTCTTTTTAATTGAATCAGAAAAGGCAAAATTCTGTCTTTCGTTGTTTACTTCACCAACTGAAGGGTAAAGATTGTGCAGATCAGATTCGATTAAGTTAAAGTACTTATCGGTATTCTCGCAATTCTGTCTGCCTGACTTTTTAAGCCAGCACTCTCTTGTTTTACCAAAATATGAAGCAGGTACGATGTGTTCAGCTTCAATCCTTTTTGCACGCTTTGGATTTGAGTACTGAATGATGTATCCGCAGCTCTCAAGATTAGGGTAGTACCATTTTTTAGTAATAGTAATGTCACAGCTACAGTAGACAGTTTTGGGCTCATCTAATTTAGATGTTATCCTGAATAAATAGCCTTTAGCTGAATTGAAGTTTAAATTCAGTCTTTGTGCCAAGGCGCTGTTAAAACAGGTAAGAGCCAACACTACAGCTGGTAGTGCAAGCGTTCTTAACAAGAGTGTTTTAAATTTCATGGTAACTCTCCTAATTGTGCTATTTTAACAAGATTTAAGCTCAAATTAGAGACATATATAAGTAATCTGTAAAGTCTAAAGCTTCCTTTAAATCAACCGCACAAAGCAATTCAATGATATAGAAATCAATGACAAAGAATAAGTGGATGCAAAGAACATATTAAGTTAGGCCATGTTTCCTGTTAAAATGCTCTTGTTTACAAAATCATGAGGATAAAGGATCTTTTATGAAAATCGATTTAAGCAAGATGGCTACTTTTGGTGTAGCAGGTAACTTTACAGGCCACTTAGAGCAGGCAGGTGAAGCTGTAGACTTTACAAACGTAAAAACCAAAGAATCTAAAGCTCCTAAAGCCGTCTTCCCAACCTTTATTCCGAATTTAAAAGAAGGTGATGCTGCTGTTACCCCAAGTTTTTTAGGTGTATTCCCATTTAACAGCAACACCATTATCTTTCCTCATGGTGAGCAGAAATTACAGATTGAGCCTGAGTGCGCAATTGTTTGCAATATAACATGGAAAGAGGGCAAAGTAGTAGCTTTAGAACCTGTTGTCTTTGGAGCTTCAAATGATTGCTCAATCAGAAAAGAAGGCGCTAAAAAGATTAGTCAGAAAAAGAACTGGGGCAAAGCATCAAAAGGCTTTTCTGATAATGCTATTGCTATTGATTCATTCGATGAGAAAGGAATTTTAAACCGTTATCGTATTGCAAGTTTCTTAGTACGTGATGGTAAAGTAAATCCTTACGGTGAGGACAGTGCTGTTCGTGACTACAGCTACATCTACGGCACCTTAATTGACTGGTTAATTGAGAAATTCAACTCTCAGAAGGATGAAGGTCCTGCTGAGCCTATCTGTGAGTATTTAAAAGAATCAGGTTATCCTGAAAAAGTAATGGTATCTGTAGGTGCTACCCGTTATACCGAGTATGGAGAGAAGAACTTCTTACAGGATGGTGATCTAGCTGTTGTAGTTGTCTATCCTGAGGATAAATACTCAAAAGAAGACATCATCAAAGGTGTTGAGAACAACTCATTAAATGATGATGCTGTAAGCGTATTAGCTCAGAAAGTTGAGCTATAACCTCATAAGTCAAGCTTCATAAAAACATGAAAGGCTCCGTACGGAGCCTTTCTTATCAAAACTTAATCAGGATTACTTAATAGCCTGTAATAAGTCATCAACCTTATTAGTCTGTTCCCAACTGAAGCTTGGACGACCAAAGTGACCATAGGTTGCAGTCTTTAAGTAGATAGGTCTTAACAGATCTAACTGCTTGATTAAGCCGTAAGGGCGCAGGTCGAAAACCTGAGGAATTGCTCTTGCGATCTTCTCATCATCAATCTTTCCAGTACCAAAGGTATTAACTGATACTGAAACAGGCTGAGCAACACCAATAGCGTAAGATACCTGAACCTCAGCTTTCTTTGCTAAACCTGCTGCAACAATGTTCTTTGCTACATAACGAGCAGCGTAAGCTGCTGATCTGTCTACCTTTGAAGGATCCTTACCAGAGAAAGCACCACCACCGTGACGAGCGGCACCACCGTAAGTATCAACAATGATCTTTCTACCGGTAACACCAGCATCACCTACAGGACCACCGATAACGAAACGACCTGTTGGGTTAATAAAGATCTTGGTGTCTTTACGTAACAGGTTTGCAGGAATTACTTTCTTGATGATCTCTTCGTATACTGCTTCATGAACAGTTTCCTGAGTTACATCAGGATCATGCTGTGTTGATAAGACAATAGTATCAATATGATCAACTGAGCCGTCATCATTGTAAGCGATTGTAACCTGGCTCTTAGCATCAGGACGTAACCATGAGATTGAACCGTTACGACGTAAGGTAGCCTGTTTCTTTACAAGCTCATGAGCATAGGTAATAGCAGCAGGCATTAAGTGTTCAGTTTCGTTAGTTGCAAAGCCGAACATTAAGCCCTGATCGCCTGCGCCCTGATCTTCAGGTAAAGCTCTTGAAACACCCTGATTGATATCAGGTGACTGTTTTCCTAAACCATTTAAGAATGCGCAGTAATGACCATCAAAGCCAACCTCTGAATTGTCATAACCAATGTCACAGACAGTTTTACGTGCAATTGCTTCAAAGTCTACGTTTGCAGAAGTTGTAACTTCACCTGCAACTAAAATTAAACCTGTTTTTACTAAAGTTTCGCAAGCAACGTGTGCATCTTTATCCTGAGCTAAGATTGCATCTAAGATTGCATCTGACACTTGGTCACAGATTTTGTCTGGATGTCCTTCTGATACGGACTCTGAGGTAAATAATCTTGACATAAAGTCTGTCCTCTAAAATTAAATTAACTGAGGATGATTATATACTTTAAAAAATAATTTAAAACTTCTAACAAATTAATAATTTTGCTTTTGTGTTTAATATATTGAAATATAAAGAAATTAAAATTGAATTTTTTGGGATTAATTATAAATAAATATGTGGGATTAATATTATTGAAAATAAATTACGAAAATCTCTGCAAAATTATTTAGTAAGATTTAGTTCGCTTTTTTAAACTTGAAAATAAAAACGTTATAAAACAAATAAATATTAGAAAAATATAGAATAACGTCACAGAATTAAACAATTGTAAACGTTTGCGAAGTAGTTTTGAGCTACAATTAAAACATAAAAAGTTTTCAAGTAATAGATAAAATCTGCAAAGGAGATACCATGCGCTTTTTTATTGACACAGCAAATGTAGAAGACATTCGCAAGGCTAATGACTTAGGTGTTATTTGTGGTGTAACCACCAATCCATCTTTAATTGCTAAAGAAGGCTTGGATTTCAAAGAGGTTATCAAGGAAATTACTTCAATTGTTGATGGTCCTATCTCAGGTGAAGTTAAGCCTACAACCTTAGACTTTGAAGGTATGATGAAAGAAGCTCGTGAGATTGCTGCTATCCATCCAAACATGGTTGTAAAGATCCCTATGACAGCTGAAGGCTTAAAGGCTTGTCATCAGTGTAAGAAAGAAGGTATTAAGACCAACATCACCTTAATCTTCTCTGCTAACCAGGCTTTATTAGCTGCACGTGCAGGTGCTACTTACGTTTCACCATTTATCGGTCGTTTAGACGATATTTCAGAAGACGGCTTAGACTTAATCCGTACTATTTCTGACATGTTCTCAATCAACAATATCGATGCACAGATCATCTGCGCTTCTGTACGTAACCCAATCCATGTATTACAGTGCGCTCTAGCAGGTGCTGATATTGCAACTGTTCCTTACAAGGTTATCGAAACTATGATCCACCATCCATTAACCGATCAGGGTATCGCTAAATTCCAGGCTGACTATAAGAAAGTGTTTGGTTAATTAAACAAAGTGTCGACCGCAAGGTCGACATTTTTTGTTGCCTTTTTTGTTGTTTTAAGTCTGCTTGTTGGGTAAAATTAAGCCCACAATGAATAATTTAGGCTTTTATTAATGAAGAAAAAGTTTGCGGCATGTTGTTTAGCTCTGATGGCTTTTATCCTCGGAGTTTGGATATCAGGTGTAGCGATTGTTTCTTCGTACTCGCAAACAGGTATGGAAGTGGCACTGCGACGGTGTAATAAACTTCTGTACAGTAAATTCCAGTCTGGAGTTTTTCTCTACAAAATTTCCCTAAGATATATACCCAAACAAACGGATCTGTTTTCACAGAGAGGTTTTGTAGAGATAAATTTTGCCGGAACAGATAAAGTTTATGATGTTCCTGTAAAAATCGATCATGGCTTTTTAACCATGGATGCTGATTTTGATTTAAATAAGGTCATCGAGCGTCTTTTTGTAAGAAAGATGATCTTAGATGAAAAAAGTACCGCAAAAGGTAGAATGCATGTGCGTCTGTTACCTTTTGCAATTAGCTTAGAAGCTGATGTAAAAGGTAAGTACACAAAATACGTAAAGGATATAGGTGTTCTAAAAGATATTCATGGCATGACACCAGATCTTGATGTGCACTTTTTATTCAGTCGCAATTTTTTACGACAGCTTCTGTTAGCTGTTGAATGCAGAAATCTGTACATCCCCGGCTTGAGCGCTGATAAGATTTTCTTTTTAAGCTCTTATACAGAAGGTGACAGATTTCAGATCCCTAAGAAAGCAAGATTATATGCAAGTGGTCTTGTAATTGATGATGAGTTTTTAGGGCAGTTAAAAAGTTTTGATGTAGAACTTAAGGTTCCAAAAGTCCGCTCCACAGGAGACTTTGATATTGATTTAGTCTCCATTGCTGATACTAGATCAGGTGTTGGCATGGTGAAGGGAAAAATTAAGAATTTAAGTTCTTACCTGATGGCGAAGAAACTGAAATCCTGGACTGACGTGGTGTTGAATCCCAGCTCTTTAAATAGCTTTACTAATAAAGACTATTTACAGGCAACAGTTATTGACTCTTCGTTTAATGTCAATCAGGATACCGAAAGTGGCAAGTTAATTTACAGAGCCACTGCAAAGGGTGAGGTTTTAGCTCCAAAGTCTGAAGATGGTATATCTAAGAATTTGGCATCAGTTAAAGGAAAGTTTGATGTCAAGTTCGATCATATGAATGATTTTGGTCATGAGTTTGTCAAGAAAGTAGGTGGCCGAATGTTAGGAGAGGGCAATGATTCTCTGGCAACAGAAATTACCATCGACAAGGGCAAGCTTATTTTTAGTGGACAAGTTTTTTGATTTCTTATTTCTGAGGAGTTTTTATGGCAAATTACAGAGAATTAGCTAATGCTCTACGTGCATTAAGCATGGACGGTGTTCAGAAGGCTAAGTCAGGTCATCCTGGTGCACCTATGGGTATGGCTGATATGGCAGAGGCATTATGATTACAGATGATCATTCTATGATCAGAGAGGGACTTAAAAA
>OQVZ01000756.1_pt1 | contig 12248 bp, 12 predicted proteins | sample 1691571 | NCBI WGS metagenome assembly OQVZ01 (sample SAMN03418261, study PRJEB22391) | human gut metagenome | biome: human-gut; feature: organic feature; material: feces | host: Homo sapiens | place: Tanzania | collected 2013-01
GCATTCAGTAACAGATACAATGATATTTTTGAAAAGAAAATCACAATTGAATAATAGGAGAATAAAATGGCATCAGAAGCAAAATTAAAAGCGAATGAGAAATACCTCAAGGCTAACACAAAGATAGTTAGCCTTCGTTTGAACTTCAATACAGATAAAGACATCATAAAGAAATTGGATGAGGTGGATTCCAAAATGGGATACATCAAGGAATTGATTAGAAAAGATTTGCAAAAAGAAAAAAAATAAAATTTCTTTTAAAAAGTGCTTTGCATGTAAATACATGTATGTTATTATATATATGTACAAAGTACTTAGGTACTAGGAGGAACAGAAATGACAACACAAGAAATGACAAAATTAGAAAACTTTGAAAGAAACATTAAAAAAATGGGGAATAAAGAATTGGTAATTATTTACGGTGGTTTAAATCGTAAAAACATTACAAACCCTACAGAACTAAACGAAACAGAATTAAAAATGGTTAAAAAAGAATTATTAACAAGAATGAAATAAGGGAAAGAGGAACAGGAAATGACAAATTTAAAACAATTACAGAGTGTATGCAAAGAAGTAAATGAAAAGATGGATGTAATCAGTGAAGAAGAATTAAAAGAAATCGTGGGCAAATATTACAAGGATGATGTAATTTCATGTAGACAATGGGAGTTCTTATTAGGATATATCGAAAGAAAAGAAAAAATCAGTAAAAACTTCGCATTTATGTATAGTGAATAAGAAATTGAGTAGGAGGACACAAGAACGAAATTGATAAGATGTATGAAGAATAAGGTTGATGTGTTGTGATGTTGATATGGTGACAAATGTCAATATCTCAACATCACAACACCTCAACCTTTATAATTATAGAAATATAGATGATCACTTCCGACCAACTGAAGGATGTGCTTGAGCGCGCAGATGCCCTCAAGCACTATCTTAATATCGACCAGAAGAAAGTAGAATTTGAAGAAGAACAGCTCCGCACGCAGGCGCCCGACTTCTGGGAAGACCCTAAGCGCGCTGAGGAGCAGATGAAGAAGGTGAAGACGCTGGAGCGCTGGATAAAAGGCTACGCCCATGTGCGCCAGCTTGCCGACGAGTTGCAGCTCGCCTTCGACTTCCATAAAGACGAACTCGTAACCGAAGAGGAGGTAGACGACGACTACTCGAAGGCAATCACCGCCATCGAAGACCTCGAACTGATGAACATGCTGCGTCAGAAGGAAGACCCTATGGACTGCGTGATGAAGATAAACTCTGGCGCCGGCGGCACCGAGAGCCAGGACTGGGCGCAGATGCTCATGCGTATGTACATGCGCTGGGCAGAGGCTCACGGCCACAAGGTGACGATAAGCAACCTTCAGGAGGGCGACGAGGCAGGCATCAAGAGCGTCACGATGGAGATAGAGGGCGGCGAGTACGCCTACGGCTTCCTCAAGAGCGAGAACGGAGTGCACCGTCTTGTGCGTGTGTCGCCGTTCAACGCGCAGGGCAAGCGCATGACGTCGTTCGCTTCGGTGTTCGTGTCGCCGCTCGTCGACGATACCATCGAGGTGTATGTCGACCCGTCGAAGATAAGCTGGGACCTCTTCCGCTCGGGCGGTGCAGGCGGTCAGAACGTGAACAAGGTGGAGACGGGCGTACGCCTCCGCTATCAGTATACCGACCCCGACACGGGCGAGGAGGAGGAAATCCTCATCGAGAACACCGAGAGCCGCAAGCAGCTCGAGAACCGCAACAACGCCATGCGACTCCTCAAGTCGCAGCTCTACGACCGCGCCATGAAGAAGCGTCTCGAAGCTCAGGCGAAGATTGAGGCGGGCAAGAAGAAGATAGAGTGGGGTAGCCAGATACGCAGCTACGTCTTCGACGACCGCCGCGTGAAGGACCACCGCACCAACTATCAGACCACCGACGTCGACGGCGTGATGGACGGCAAGATAGACGGGTTCATCAAGGCGTATCTCATGGAGTTCCCCGTGAGCGAGGAGGAGTAAGAGGGCTTCTGGGTTTTTCTATGGGGATAGGTTTTCTAGGGATGCTAGGTTTTCTAGGTTTTCTAGAGGACTAGGCTTATTGGACTTAAAGAATAAACAATCAAAAAATCAAATAACTATGAGCCAGAAAAGTAATGTGCGCCGCGCAAAGTATGCGGCAGAACAAGAGAAGAAAGCAAAGAAAGTAGTGAAAGGCATCATCTGGACGCTCGTCGGACTTACGATAGCGTACATGATTTGGACCTTTACACAGTCTTAATAAGAAACAAGATATGAGTGGATTAGAAATAGAACGTAAGTTCCTTATACGTGAAGGCAGCGACTACAAGTCGGCTGCCTTTTCTCATAGCCGTATCAAGCAGGGATACATGCCCTGCCAGACGGCTACCGTGCGTGTCCGCACCCGCGACGACCGCTCCTGGCTCACCATCAAGAGTCACAGCGACCGTGCCGGACTCTCGCGCTACGAGTTCGAGAAGGAGATAACGAACGACGAGGCGGAGCACCTCTTCGAGCTCTGCCGCGGCGGAGTGATAGACAAGTGTCGCTGGCTCGTGAAGTCGCCCGACGGGCGCCACACGTTCGAGGTCGACGAGTTCTTCGGCGACAACGCCGGACTCGTAGTTGCCGAGGTGGAGCTTGGCTCCGAGGACGAGCCCTTCGCCAAGCCCGACTTCATCGGCGAGGAAGTGACGGGCGACCGTCGCTACTACAACTCGCAGCTGCTCGTACATCCGTATAAGGATTGGTAACTATAGGGGGTGCACTTGTCTCAAGTGCACCAACATAACAAGAAGTGCATCAACCAAGCAAAATGTGTGGTTAACTTGGTTGGTGCAGTTGAGACAACTGCACCCCCTGAGACAACTGCACCCCCTGCAAGAAGTGCCCTATAAGGGGGTGCACTTGTCCCAAGTGCACCAACCAAGCAAGAAGTGCACCAACCAAGCAAAATGTGTGGTTAACTTGGTTGGTGCAGTTCTTGCTCTGGCAAGCGGCAAAGCCGAGCGGAGACAACTGCACCCCCTGCAAGAAGTGCCCTATAAGGGGGTGCACTTGTCTCAAGTGCACCAGCATAGCAAGAAGTGCACCAACACCATCATAGTGGGAATTTACTTCAGACGTTCAAGATACTTCACCAATCCCCAGCGCACAGAGCGCAGGCCGAACTGCTCGGTGTGTATATCCTCTGGCTTTATCCACATGCACTCCGCAGCGTCGTCGTTGGCAGCCAGCACCGACTCGTCCTCGATGTCGCACTCGTAGAACATGTCGAGCGTAGGCAGTTCGATGCCGCTGTAGCGATAAACGTTAGGCAGCGAGAAAAGGTAGTGGGCAGCCGTCACCTTCAGTGCCGTCTCCTCCATCACCTCGCGCACAACACCCTCCTCCGACGTCTCACCAATCTCGGTGAAGCCGCCAGGCAGGTCGAGCGTGCCCTTTGCTGGCTCCTGCTTGCGCAGCGTGATGAGAATCTCGCCCTTGCTGTTGCGTATGATAGCCACGTTGGCTGCACTCGGATTCATGAAATACTCGAAACCGCAGTTCTCGCATTTCCTACTTCTCGCACCGTTCTCTACAAAATGATGACTGCCGCAGCGCGGGCAGTACTCGAACTTCTCTAATGGATGCATTTCTATACTATTAATTAATGATTACAAAAGCGTTGTTTTGCACTGCAATATTACAAAAAAAGTGTTACCTTTGCAAATAAATACTCTAAAAACCAATCTTTGTAACAGAAATGAAACACTTCGCATACCCGATGCGCGGCACTATGGTTGCGCTCAAGACCATAATACTCATCGTGTTCTGCCTTGTTCTCGCCGCTCCGGCGCTCGCTCAGCGCGCCTTCGACGTGCAGCTTTGGCAGAAGAAAGCCCCCAACAACAACAGTTTGGGCGACACTGCATACGTGAAAGTGTACCTTCCCGAGGAGAAGCACGCCACGGGTCGCGCCGTAGTGATATGCCCCGGTGGAGGCTACGAGCATCTGGCTATGGGACACGAAGGCACCGACTGGGCGCCGTTCTTCAACGACCAGGGCATTGCCGCCATCGTGCTCCACTACCGCATGCCAGCCGGCAACCCTAAGGTGCCCGTGAGCGACGCAGAAGAAGCCCTGCGCCTTGTGCGCCGCAACGCACAGGCATGGCATATCGACACCGACAACGTAGGTGTCATGGGATTCTCTGCCGGCGGACACCTCGCTTCTACCGTCGCCACACTCTCTAAAGACGACGCCAAGCCCAACTTCCAGATACTCTTCTATCCCGTTATAACGATGCTCGACGGCTACTGCCATCAGGGCTCGCGCAAGAACCTGCTCGGCGAGCACGCACGCAAGAAGGACGAGCAGAAGTACTGTACCGACATGCAGGTGACACGCGTCACGCCGCGCGCCTTCATCGCCCTCTCCGACGACGACCACGTGGTGCAGCCCATGAACGGCGTCAACTACTACGCCGAACTCTATCGTCACGACGTGCCCGCATCGCTCCACGTATATCCCAGCGGCGGTCACGGCTACGGCTTGCGCACCAACTTCCGCTACCATATCGAGATGCTTCTCGACCTGAAAGCATGGCTGCAGAGCTTCTGAAAAGACACTTGACAGACAAACTACTACACCTAATGGAATTACAGAAAGATGAAACGACTAAATAACTAAAAATACATTATGAAAAAATTATTTACTTTCATCGCCTTACTGTTCTCTACTCTCACAGTAATGGCGGCTGACCCAGTGGTGGTCGGCGAAGACAATTTCCATCAGGACGACGCCTCATTCGCATGGGACTTCAACATCGACTTCATGACGCAGAAGTTCGAAGCCACAGTAGACCTCTCTACCTGCAAGAACGAAGGTGAGAACGTATTCTCGCTCGGCTGGAACATCGACAACTGGTATAGCGGCAAGAACCCGAGCGGCTATATCCACTGCTATTACACCGCCGCTACAAAGCAGCTCGTCTGCAAATACATCTCCGTCGTGAACGACGACTTCGGCATCTGGCAGTACGCACAGACGCTCGACGACATCGAAGGCGACGTGACGGTAGACCTCTCTTATCAGTACGGTCTGCGCATCAACGGCAAGCAGGTGTACGATGCCGGACAGCTCAAGAACGTAATCATAGAGAAGGCGCTCCGCTTCGGTAGCAAGGAAGGCACATCGCGCTCTAACGCCACCTACAAGCAGGCTCGCGTGGTAGACGCTCCGTTCGAGGCAGCAGACGCCGTGAACTATAACACCTACGCCATGTACTCCTACAAGAACCAGGTGTCACACTTCAGCAACACAACCGTCGGCTTCAAGCCGTCGAGCCTCACCACATACGACATCATCCTTAAGAACGTAACGCTCAACGGACAGGTGCTCGGCAACGTAACAATCAAGGACGTTGAGGCTGAACTCATGGAGGGTAGCGGCAACAACGCAAAGAGCTATTTCAACACCACACTCGAGAACGGCAAGGCCGTGCTCTCTAATGCCGGCGCACTGGCTAAGGAACTCGGACTCAGTGACGGCGCAGAGCTCACCGTGAGCAGCGTAGACGGATATGTATTCAACGGAAACGTGTCGGGCACATACAAGTTCCTGCTCGGCGAGGACGAAGTGGCTTGCTATGTAGGCTACGACGGATTCTCGGAGAAGGAAATCAACGACAACCTCTTCGTGTCGTTCAGCAACATGGACGGCGACTATGCCGACAAGACACTCGTCTTCTCCGACTTCGGCGACGGCTACGCTACAATCGTGCTGAAGCAGATGCGCATGGCGTCGATGGGCGACACCAACATGGGCGACCTCACAATCTCTGAAGTTCCTTATACCAAGAACGGCGCCGACTTCGTGTTCGACTCAACCGACCTTACGGCTACTCTCGTAGGATCTCCGAGCATGGCGCTCACGGAGTGGACAAAGGTGAGCCTGAAGGGTACAATCTCAGGCGACAAGGCATATCTGCAGATCGACGGCGAGGCATACACAATGCCTATCAAGGTAGTGTTCGGCAAGCCACTCGCAGAGGCAAAGGTATACACCGACAAGATGACCATCGTGAACGGTAGCAACACCGAAGAAAGAGAAAATGCTACAATCTCTGTACGCGACGACGGCGACGGCAAGTATCTGTTCACAATCACCGACGTCGCCGGCGAGGACGCCCTCAGCTTCTACGCCGAAGGCACCACCGACGCGAACGGCATGGTTACATATACAGCCAACGAGGCAACATGCCCTATCACAATGAGCGGATGGGAAGGCTATTACTTCTACATCAGCTTCTCTGACGCCTACAGCATGGGCGACAAGCTCTATGCAGACATGTACGTAGACATGGGCGGCTACGGCGCAAGCTACCCCGACTACGCCTACTACATCACGTTCGGCGACAAGAACTTCACCGGCATCAACAGCGTTGAGGCTACAACCAACGCCAATACCGCACAGTTCTTCAACGTGAACGGCATGCGTCTCTCTGCTCCGCAGAAGGGTCTGAACATCGTTCGCACTGCCGACGGCAAGACATACAAGCAGATTGTAAAGTAACAAGTCAGTTGTAAACTAACCGGATAGGAGGCTGCGGCGTTTCGTCGCAGCCTCTTTTTCTTTATATGCTACGCCTGAGCTCGCCCAATACCCGCGGCAAAAGCAGAAAGTTGTTACGCAACGCCTACTAATTCGCTCCTTTCTGCTCGTTTTACGAAAATAATGCGTAAGTTTGCATGTCAAAACAAGCAAACAAGAAAAACAACGATGAATATAATGACTAAAAAGATTGCTGCATTCACCTTCGCAGCACTTACAGCGCTCGGCTTCGCTTCGTGCAACGAGCGCAAGTTCCACGTAGAAGGCTCCATCGAGAACGCTGCCGACTCCGTGCTCTACTTCGAGAATATGGGTCTGAACGGTGTTCAGACAGTCGACTCCGTGAAGCTTTCTGCCGACGGCGCGTTCGCCTTCGACGGCAAGGCTGTCACAGCCCCCGAGTTCTACCGTCTGCGCATCGCCGGACAAATCATAAACGTAGCCATCGACTCTACTGAGACCGTAACCGTTAAGGCTAAGTATCCCGCAATGGCATCCGACTATGAGGTGAGCGGATCGGAAGACTGCTCACGCATCAAGGAGCTTGCCCTTATGCAGATGCAGCTTCAGCAGAACGTCAACAACATCGCTCGCAACCCGCTGCTCGGCGCCGACGCCGTGGCAGACAGCGTGCAGAAGGTGGTTGAGGCATACAAGACCGACGTGAAGACCCGCTACATCTTCAAGGCGCCGATGAAGGCGTCGTCATACTTCGCACTCTTCCAGACGCTCTACGCCGGCGGTCAGCCCATGCTCATCTTCAATCCGCGCACATCCGAGCAGGACGTTCGCGTCTTCGCAGCAGTGGCTACCAGCTGGGATGCGTTCTATCCCAACGCCGAGCGCGGCGCCAACCTTCACAACATCGCCATCGAAGGCATGAAGGAGGTGCGCATGCTGCGCAGCAAGGCTGAGGCGACGCTCGACGCCTCTAAACTCAACACAACCGGCGTGCTCGACTTCGCGCTCACCGACAACCACGGCGCACAGCGCAGCCTCTCGTCGCTGAAGGGCAAGGTGGTGATGCTCGACTTCCATGTCTTCGCCACCGGCGAGTCGATGAAGCGTATCATGATGCTCCGCGAACTCTACAACAAGTATCACGCTCAGGGCTTCGAAATCTATCAGGTGAGCCTCGACGAGGACGAACACTTCTGGAAGACGCAGACCGCAGCCCTGCCTTGGGTGAGCACACGCATGGACGAAGACTCGCAGCAGGTGCTCCGTCTCTACAACGTGCAGCAGGTGCCAACGTTCTTCTTGCTCGACCGCAACTGCAACGTCGTGAAGCGCGACGCACAGATAAAGGATCTCGACGCAGAAATTAAGGCGCTGCTGTAATAGATTGTAACCAGAAACGCACGAACGGCGCTTCTTTTGCTCAAATTGAAAGCATTTTTAATAAAAGTGCTTTCAATTTGAAAGTTTGTGCTAATTATTACGAAAATGCTACTCCAATTTATTTGTATTTGCGCAAATAGTTGTAATTTTGCAGGCGTAATAATAATAGGAGTTATTTTAGGGCTCCGCTTTAAGGTAAAAGGATAAGCAAAATGACAAAGTCGGTAAGATTCACAAAGATGCACGGTGCAGGCAACGACTACATCTACGTTGACACGCAGAAGTACGATGTGCCCGACCCGTCTGCGGCTGCCATCGCATGGAGCAACCGCCATACCGGCATCGGCAGCGACGGACTCGTGCTCATCGGCAAGCCATACGGAGGCGTCGACGCCGATTTCTCTATGCGCATCTTCAACGCCGACGGATCGGAGGCTAAGATGTGTGGCAATGCGTCGCGCTGCATTGCGAAGTATCTCTACGAGCGCCGACTCACCGACAAGACAACTATACGCCTGCAGACACTCTCGGGCGTAAAGATTCTGACGCTGCATCTCGCCGGCGGCGAAAACGCTGGCGGCGATTCGGACAATATACATAATAATAAGGTGGAGAGCGTAACCGTAGACATGCTTGCGCCCTCATTCCACGTGCCCGAGCAGTACGATGAGCAGTCGGATGGCACGCTCACCGTCGGTTCGCGCACATTCCACGGCACGTTCGTGTCGATGGGCAACCCCCACTTTGTATGCTTCGTCGACGATATCGACACGCTCGACGTGGCACGATACGGCTCCGCGATGGAGATAGCTTCGGCTTTCCCCGAACGCTGCAACATTGAGTTCGCCGAGATTAAGGCTGACGGCGCCATACGCACACGAGTGTGGGAGCGAGGCAGCGGCATCACTATGGCATGCGGCACAGGCGCCTGCGCTACAGCCGTGGCGGCAGCTATTGCGGGCAAGTCAACGCGTCGCAGCGCCATCATTATGGATGGTGGCACCTTACATATCGAATGGAATGAAGCCGACGGGCATGTCTATATGACAGGGCCGGCGGCTTTCGTCTTTGATGGAGAAATAGAAATTTAAAAATCACGATTCTGGATTACAGGATAAAAATTTAGAGAGTATGGCATTGGTTAACGAACATTTCTTGAAACTCTCGAACAGCTATCTGTTCGCAGACATAGCCAAGAAGGTGAACGCCTTCAAGGTGTCGCATCCGCAGATGCGCGTCATCAGTCTGGGCATAGGCGACGTAACTCAGCCGCTGTGCCCCGCCGTAGTGGAGGCAATGCACAAGGCAGTAGACGAGATGGCGTCGGCAGACACGTTCCACGGTTACGGGCCGGAGCACGGTTACGACTTTCTGCGAGAGGCGATAATCAAGAACGACTTCGCACCGCGCGGCATACATCTCGACCCGAGCGAAGTTTTCGTCAACGACGGAGCAAAGAGCGACACGGGAAACATCGGTGAGATTGTGCGCTGGGACAACTCCATCGGCGTCACCGACCCGATTTACCCCGTATATATCGACTCGAACGTGATGTGCGGACGCGCCGGAGTGCTCGAGAACGGTCGATGGAGCAACGTCAACTACCTGCCATGCACGGCTGAGAACGGCTTCGTGCCGCAGATACCCGACCATCGCGTAGACATGATTTACCTCTGCTACCCGAACAACCCAACGGGAACGGTGCTCCCGAAGGCCGAACTGAAGAAGTGGGTGAAGTATGCGCTGGCTAACGACACGCTCATCTTCTACGATGCAGCCTACGAGGCGTACATCCAGGACGACGACATACCGCACTCCATCTACGAGATACGCGGCGCAAAGCAATGCGCCATCGAGTTCCGCAGCTATTCGAAGACGGCAGGCTTCACCGGCGTGCGCTGTGGCTACACTGTAGTGCCGAAGGAGGTGACAGCCGTGACGCTCGACGGCAAGCAGCGCATACAGCTCAACCATCTTTGGGAGCGCCGCCAGTCGACAAAGTTCAACGGAACGAGCTACATATCGCAGCGCGCAGCCGCCGCAATCTATACGCCGGAAGGCAAGCGCCAGGTGCGAGAGACGATAGCCTACTACATGTGCAACGCCGAACTGATGTGCGAGTCGCTCACGCAGATGGGCTTCGAGGTGTTCGGCGGCAGAAACGCTCCCTATCTCTGGGTGAAGACGCCGCACGGCATCGACTCGTGGCGATTCTTCGAGCAGATGCTCTATGCCGTGGGCGTGGTCTGCACACCGGGCGTTGGCTTCGGACCGAGCGGCGAGGGCTATGTGCGCCTCACTGCCTTCGGAAAACGCGAAGACTGCGAGGAGGCGATGCAAAGAATAGGCGAGTGGGTGCGCTCCACCCACTAAACACTTGCGAAGCGAGTGACAGACACATACAACGAGAAACAATAAAAAACAATATAACGACTAAATACCCAATTAGACAATGGCAAATTTAAGATTTGAGGTTGTAGCCGAGGCTTTCAACAAGAAACCAGTTGAAGTGATTACGCCGATAGAACGTCCGTCGGAGTTCTTCGGCAAAAACGTGTTCAACCGTGCGAAGATGTACAAGTATCTGCCGCGCGAAGTGTACGAAAAGCTCATCGATGTTATCGACAACGGTGCGCGTCTCGACCGCTCCATAGCCGACGCTGTGGCTAAAGGCATGAAGCAGTGGGCAGACGAGAACGGCGTCACTCACTACACACACTGGTTCCAGCCGCTCACCGAGGGTACAGCCGAGAAGCACGACGCCTTCATCGAGCACGACGGCAAGGGCGGAATGATTGAGGAGTTCTCGGGCAAGCTGCTCGTACAGCAGGAGCCTGACGCAAGCTCGTTCCCGAACGGCGGCATCCGCAACACCTTCGAGGCACGCGGCTATTCGGCTTGGGACCCCACATCGCCGGTGTTCATCATCGACGACACACTCTGTATCCCTACCATCTTCATCTCTTACACCGGCGAGTCGCTCGACTATAAGGCTCCGCTCCTGCGTTCGCTCCACGCCGTGAACGAGGCGGCTACGGCTGTCTGCCACTACTTCTATCCCGAAGTGAAGAAGGTTATCTCTAACCTCGGTTGGGAGCAGGAGTACTTCCTCGTCGACGAGGGACTCTACTCGGCACGCCCCGACCTTATGCTCACCGGTCGTACGCTCATGGGCCACGACTCGGCTAAGAACCAGCAGATGGACGACCACTACTTCGGCGCTATCCCCGAGCGTGTGCAGGCGTTCATGAAGGATCTTGAGATTCAGGCGCTTGAGCTTGGCATCCCTTGCAAGACTCGTCACAACGAGGTGGCGCCCAACCAGTTCGAGTTGGCACCGATCTTCGAGGAGACCAACATCGCTATCGACCATAACATGCTTCTCATGTCGCTCATGAAGAAGGTGGCTCGCCGCCACGGATTCCGCGTTCTGCTCCACGAGAAGCCGTTCGCAGGCATCAACGGTTCGGGCAAGCACGAGAACTGGAGTCTCGCTACAGACACCGGCGTTCTGCTCCACGGACCTGGCAAGACTCCGGAGGACAACCTCCGCTTCATCGTCTTCATCGTAGAGACACTCATGGCTGTATACAAGCACAACGGACTGCTCAAGGCGTCTATCATGAGTGCTACAAACGCTCACCGACTCGGCGCTCACGAGGCTCCTCCAGCCATCGTTTCGTCGTTCCTCGGACGCCAGCTCACAGAAATTCTCAGCCATATCGCCGCTTCTGACAAGGACGAACTCTTCGACGTGGCAGGCAAGCTGGGCTTGAAGCTCGACATTCCTGAGATTCCAGAACTTCTCATCGACAATACCGACCGCAACCGCACATCGCCTTTCGCCTTCACCGGCAACCGCTTCGAGTTCCGCGCCGTAGGTTCCGAGGCCAACTGCGCGTCGGCAATGATTGTGCTCAACACCGCCGTTGCTGAGGCTCTGCAGTCGTTCAAGCAGCGCGTAGACGCTCTCATCGAGAACGGCTCCGACAAGGTGAGCGCCATTCTCGACATCGTTCGCGAGGATATCCACACCTGCGCACCGGTTCACTTCGAGGGCAACGGCTACTCTGAAGAATGGGTAGAGGAGGCTAAGCGCCGCGGTCTCGACTGCGAGACTTCGTGCCCGAAGGTGTTCGAGCGCTACCTCGACGAGGATTCTATCCGTATGTTCGAGAGCCAGAACGTGATGTCGCGCAAGGAGCTTGAGGCTCGCAACGAGGTGAAGTGGGAGACCTACACCAAGAAGATTCAGATCGAGGCACGCGTCTTCGGCGACCTCTCTATGAACCATATCATCCCTGTCTGCACTC
>OQVZ01000759.1_pt1 | contig 12218 bp, 12 predicted proteins | sample 1691571 | NCBI WGS metagenome assembly OQVZ01 (sample SAMN03418261, study PRJEB22391) | human gut metagenome | biome: human-gut; feature: organic feature; material: feces | host: Homo sapiens | place: Tanzania | collected 2013-01
CCATAACTTAAGATAAACCAAATATCTCTTTCTTTAATAATTATTATCATTGTAGAAAGTAGTACTGGAATAAAAAAGTATAAATAAGATAAATATTTACTTGGTTTATACTTCTTAAACATTATTTTTCCTCCTGATATGATTTATCAATGTTTATATTCCATAATTCATCTAGATTATGTTCGCCATTTTTAATCATTCTACCACAAACTATACCACTATAAATTGAATGGTCCATATTATTATAAGAGTGTGTACCATTTCTACCAATACAATATAAATTATCTATCTCATTTAAATAGTTTCTTATTTTATCTATTTCTTTATAACTATCAAAATAAGCAGGATAAGCCTTCTTCACTCTGATAACTACTGAATCTAATATTTCTCCTCCAAAAAATTTCATCCTACTAAGTTCATCTTTTGCCATAGCAACTATGTCCTTGTCTTTCATATTCCAAAACTCATCATTTTCATTACAGAAATACTCAAGTCCCATCCAGACAGTATTTACTGGATCTTTAACCATATATGGTGACCAGTTATTAAAGATTTGAATTCGTCCTAATTTTACATTTTTATCTTGAACATATATCCAGTTATCATTTACACTTCCATGAATAGTATTACTATCTTCTACTTTAAAAGGTGGTACTAAAAGTCCTACTGTTAAAAAGTCTCTATAAGGTAAATCTCTTGCTAATTTAACTATTTTTCTTGGTACATCATTCATTTCAGAAATCAAATCTTTTAATGGCATAGAACTAACTAGAATATCACATTTACAAGTAATATATTTTTCATCTTTTAAATATACCACTGAAGTTAAATGGTTGTTATTCTTTTTAATCTTTACTACTTTGGCATCGTCTGTAACTATTTTTTTTCCTAATCTTTTTTTATAATTAAAATCGTTTATATATCTTTCCATTGCAACCATATAAATTCTATAACCAAACGCTTGAGGAGTCGCCGCTCTATAAATAAAATTTCTGTCTATAGTTTCTATAATATTTTTTTTTGAATCTACTTTTTTTATTGTATCCGTTATTTTAGAAGCCAAAATTGCAGCGTTCTTTTCTAAAACCTCTTTATACAATTCTTTAATTTCATTTCTTGAAACTATCGGACGAACTCCGTCATGAATAAAAACTATATCGGTTTTAATATAATTATCTTTTATAAATCTCATTGCATTATAAACTGAAAAGACTCTTTCCTTTCCGCCATTGACATAATAAATATTTTTACTATTTAATATATTTTTATTAATTTCTTTTTTTATATTATTAAAATCTTTTTTTGAACTTACGATTATAATATTATTAAATTTAAATTTTAGCATAGCTTCCAAAGTATAAATAAACAAAGGCTTATTATTTACTTTTATAAATTGTTTTTTTATTTTTCCTGCGAATCTTTTTGATTTTCCCGCTATAAGCAATATTAAAGTAGTTTTAATCATTATCATTTTTCCTTTTATGTTTTTTGTTTTTTCTTTCTTCTCTTAATTTTAATCTTTTTTCTCTTCTCTCTTTAAGTTTCTCTCTATTTTTTAATTTTTTCTCTTCTTTTTCTCTCTTTCTATCTTCAATATATTTTTTATATTCTTCTTCAATTATTTCTCTATTTTTCTTTATAGCTTCAAGTTGTTTTTTAATTTCTTCTTTTTTTAGCGCTCTTTCTTTTTCTTTATTTTGTATTCTCTCTTCTCGCTCTTTAATTCTTTGAGCTTTCTCTTCTTCTCGCCTCATAAATTTTTCAAGTTTTGCAGAATCGTCAATACTTTTTAATTTACGATTATTTTTTTGAATATAAATTTTTCTTTTACCTATATTTTTAGGAAAAAGCGCAGCGCCTATTCTATCTGAAAAAAGTTTCGCTCTTAAAATAAAAGTATTTTGAGTCTTCATATTTATAACAGAACGCCAAGGAGTTTTAAGAATTATTATAAAAGTTATTATTCCCGACATTGTATTTGAAAATAAATTTCCATAAAATACAGACCAATATTGCAAATGGCTCGATGTCATTAATATAAATATATATCTTAAAAACCATATTCTTAAAATGCTTATAAAGAGCGGCACTCTCGTTCTTCCAAGTCCAATTAAAGCTCCTTGAACTACCATAGTGACGCCGAAACCTATTATTGACAATGCATAAATTGGAAGCGCTCCGTTAGCGATTGCCAAATCTTCAGCGTCTCTCGTAAATAAAACAGTCATATATTTTGATAACGGAAGAATTATAGCGATTAAAATAATTGAAGTTATTATACTCATTATTATTCCCATATAACATGACTTTTTCGCTTTATCCGAATATTGCGCTCCGATATTCATACTTACCATAGTAGTCACTGCAGAACCAAAAGCGGCGGGCATATTAAAACAGACAGCTGTTATATTATTCGCTATTCCGTTTCCGTTTAGGACAATTTGCCCATATTTTTCAACTTCGCTATTGATTAAGAAAAATCCGAAATTGCTTAAAAATGTAGTAAGCATTGAAGGAATTCCTATAACCATAAGTTGCTTAAGAATTGAAATATCAAATTTAAATCCTTTTAAGGTTAATTTGTCTTCGCTTTCTTTTACAAATAAATCATAATACATCCAAACGCTTATTAAAGAGTAAGTTGAAAAAGACGCTAAAACGCTTCCGACAATTTTTAATTGCAAAAAATAAACATAAATAAAATTAAATATTATTTTAAATATTAACAATAAAAGCATTCTTATAAAAGTCGCTTCTGGTTTACCGCTCGCATTCTTTAAACCGTTATAAATTGCAGCCATAAAAGTCATAGGCATAACAAAACTATATAAAGACAAATATTGAAAAACGCTTTCTTTAACTCCTTCTTGCAAATTCATTGAAACCAAAATACTTACAATATATAAAGTCGGTCCCATAGCGATTCCGAAAAGAACTCCCGAAACTACTATTTGAGTTGAAACTTTTTTAGCGTTTTTGAAATCTCCAAGTCCGTTATACAGTCCTCCCCACCAAGACCTCTCTCCAGCTGGCAGCTTTGACACTTCCGGTGCAGCTTTGTTACAGTTAACTGCTTGACGTTCAGAAGCAGCTCCAGATTGATAATCTCCGTTATCGGCTTCTCTCCTATCTTGGCATTCTTATCTGGAACATAATCGGTATTCAGTTCGATCTTGTCTGTCACAAGATGCGAAATCCAATGGAATTTCGATGCTGGCGACAGATTCTTAAGGTTCTGCCGCAGCAGGTAGTAGTTCACCCTATCGTTGGCCACATCCAACAGGTCGGCAAGCCGGATGAGTATCATCAGATACTTCAGGCTAATGGTATCATCCTTAGCCTTCGATTTCAACCCATAGACCTCCAGAACGTCATATCCGTGACTTTCAGACACCGTTGCCACGAATGACAGCAGCGTGGGTTCAAGGTATCCAAGCAACGAATTGGAGTGATCGCAAATGAACTTGGCACTATCCTTGGCATGATTATCCCGCACAAGTGTTTCAAAATAGGTATAAACCTCGTTGAAAACCATCACCAAGAACTTACCCGCATCCTTGTATCGTGAATCATTTTTCTCCTTCTTATCGTATGTCCAGAACCTTTTCGTCTCTTCCAGCATCTGCCTCATTAGTTCTGAAATCAAGGCAAGATTTCTTCCATTCTCCGAACTAAGCCTTCCAAGTTCGGGGTGTATCACCATACTGATATCATGAAGATAGCAAGCCAGAAACAAGATATAGTAATCGACATCTTTTAGCACGAAATAGTCTATCCTGTTTGTCAGCTCATGCGACTTAGTGATGAGCGTTACTGCGTGTTCCTCGTTGTGCAATGTGTATGAGTTTAGGAACTTCGAGCCGTTGTACCACAGACCCTTGGAGAGGCGGTGGGTCATTATCAAGTCATCCACCCATTTCGGCTTTCTAACATTCCTGATGAAGATGTTTAGCACTTCCAGCACCCCCATGTCAATTCCCATCTGGTTGGAGATGTCTTTTTCATCAATATGCTCTATAAACTCCTCAAAGTCCTCTAAAGTGAAATTCCGGTTTCGCAAGTAGGCCATAATCCGAAGTTCTGTATATCTGAACCTTCGGGCGCTCATCTTCGTGCACGCCAGCGCATCCGACGGTACCACGTTCATTATTTCCGAAAAGAACACGTTGAGAATCCGGCGCTGATACTCTGCCGATGCCTTCATCACAAACTTCGTAAACTCTCTTCCATCAAACCCCGTTTCCTGCATATCATAGATAGTGGGGAATTCCTTTCCGCCAACACATTGTCCTAAAAATGTTCGGAATGTTTCCATCTCCTTCTCCATATCCACGCTCTGAAGTCCGCTGAAGTTTTCCTTCGACCATCTTATCAGGGAGGCATAGATGTCCTGCGCAAGGGTTTTCATCTGGAAGGATGCATTCACATCCTTGGCATAAAACAGCCAGTCCGTTTTGCCATCCGTTTCAACATTGCACCCCTCCATCAGTTGTTTCTCAAAATCCCGTATCTGCGATTGGAATTCTTCAGCTTCCTTTTTAGACAGTTTCTGTATAAGCAGCCGATACTCCGACTGGAAAATGTCCTCATCAAACAGTTCAAAGAACTCCTCCGCATTGTCTTTATTCGATAAGAACCGTTCAATGAAACTCTTCTTCTCTTCATTAGGGCCTCCATCCTCCCTTATCTTTAGCAGACGGTTGCGATATAGAAAGAACTTCTTGAACCGCTTCAGCAGTTTCAATCTCGATGCTATTGCATCACCGCTCTGTCCTCCCCCATCACCTTTCTTCCCATTCAGATCTTTTATCTCCTTCGAAATCACTTCATCCAGGGCCTGCAACTTCTTCAACGACACATGGTCATCAATCTCGTCCAGATTGTACGCCAGCTTCGAGTGCATTGAAGTCTCCCGGGTAATGTTGGCTATCGGCCCATACTGATTGTCTGCATCATCGATATGTGTAAAGACACTCTTGCCCTCTTCGTGAAACTGAATAATGTATGTCAACCTCTTCTGAAAGTCTATACAGTCCACTCCCACATATTTTTCTATATCGCTCGGTCTTTTCTCATTTTCTTCACACCATGCCTTCAACTTACTGTTGAGATCCAAAATCTTCCGCTTGAACTCATCATCGTCCAACTTCGACTGGATGTATATCACCGAGTCATCCACATAGAAATAGGCATCCCCATTGAATAGTTCCTCCTTCATCAGCAGGTTCTTAACCTCTATCATACAGAGGTTCCCGAAGAAATACGACTGGGGCAAGCCCTGCGGAATGCCGCAACTCATATACTCCTCTACTCCTGCCACGTCAGTGCCATCTGGATAATAGCAGTCTATCCACGGCTCTACATTCTCCTTCTCGATCTTGAAATAAAGCAATTTGGCCACCGCCTTACTCAAGTCCTCCTTGTCATCGGCATACCGTCTCGACAATTTGCTGATGATATAGTCATACAGCATCTTTGGCGAGATGGACGGGAAGAAATTCTTGATGTCAAGGCACACTTCCGTCAAGTAGCTGTGGTTCTGCTGATATGCCCGACAGTGCTCAATCACATCCTCGGTGTATTCCTTATATTTCCTTTGCCAACTGTGGAATAGGTACTGAACATCAGTACTGGGTATATTCCCGTAAAAATTGTGAGGAAGCAGTTTCGACAAGTCGGAGAGGTTCCTTTTCCCCGCATCCAAGTCATCATCGAACATAAGGCAGTTCATGATGCTCACCATGCATATTAGGTCGATAAGTTTTGCCGTATGCATCGGGCGAAAACTCAGCTTCTGCTCATGCGGATCATACTTCTTCAACTTGAAATAGACCTTAGCGCTAAACAGGTTGTTCTTATCCTCTAACAGCCACCGTAACCTTTTCTGACATGCTGTTATTACGCCGTCAATCAGTTCCACATTGTGCTTGTCGGCAAGGGCATAGTATAGTTGTATATCGTCTTCGTCCAACAAACCCTTTTCGAACACATACGACTCCATGCAGTATATCGAGTTAAAGATATTCTGCCCGTCCAGTATTTTGTCAACCAACTTCATGGTACTAATTCTGTTTTTGATTTGTCAATCATTTCCAAAGCCATATCCATCAGTTTTCCCGTGTCGGCACACTCTTTCCTGATGCCTGCTACCAACACATTCTCATTCATCTTCACACTGACATTATACACTCTTTTCACCGCTGCCATGCAGTAGAAATTCTGCCATAGTACACTGCTCCTCACGGATGGAGTTCCCACCAATAAGTCAACGTCGATGAGGTCACCAAACACCACATGCATCTCTTCCCCTTCTCTCGGCATATTCGCCAATAGATTGATGTCTGCCACCACATTAATTAGGAATCTGATGGCCTCTGCAAGATACTCACCATAACGATTCCTGCGTTTCCTCATATAGCTCCATGTGTAGTTGAACTGTGGGTTCTGCGACACAAAAAACATATAGCCCGATAGTTGCTCATTACCTTTTAGCACTACATCAATGGCATTCTTCAACTTCTCTTCATCCTCATACTCTTTCCCACTATATTTCACTGCGATCCCAATCAGCATCTGCATAATAATCAGTTTGTCTCGATAATCCCGTACGATACACTCATCCACTTCTCCCTCATTGACGTCTATCGCGGTTTCCTGTATATCGTCGAGCAAAGTTTTTAAGGTGTATTTTTCCTTGTCCATCTTCAATCTGATTGTCGTGTTATTATTTTTTATTTTGCAAAGAGTTCCTGTAGTAATCACAGTAATCCTTAGTCCCTTCTGGCAGTTTCTCGGCTCTCAGCATAGCGTAGTGGTTTACGAAGAATCTCCGCAATTCCACGAAAGCCTTCTGCCCCGCCTCGTCTTGGTCAGGGAACATGTGAAGGTCGTAGTTTCGCAGTGTCACCAGATCTTCTAATGGCAGTATTGTCGCACTTGGTATCGCAACAGCATTCTGCCCTGACGATAGCAAAGCCATACAGTCCGTAATCCCCTCGCTGATAAAAAGCTTGTCGCCTCGTTTCAGTGAATTCAATATAGGAAGGTTGAAGAGCCTTGTCTTTCGTAACGACAGAAACTGAAACCGAGGAGCATCCTCTATTTCTCCCAAATATCTCGATTGCACTCCCACAAGCCTTCCATCTCTCTCATAGTATGGGAACAGCAGGCATGGTGTGTAGAAATAGAAGTACAACCCATACTGTCCCTTCTTCAGCAGCCCTGACTTCAAGCACCTCTTCTCACCAAACCGGCCTATCAGCATTGCAATAGCCCTTTTTGGAAAGGTGACCGACTTGATATTCAGTCGTTCTATAACTTCTTCTTTGAAATGTCGCTCCTCAAAGAGGAACATCTTGGCCTGTTCCGAAAGTTTGGCGTTTTCTATTAGCCAAGTATATAGTTCCTCGTCAAACTCGCCTATCATCTCCTCCTTCTTTGGCAGATAAATCCGCTTCACTCTCCTTCTCACGGATTTCTTCTGCTCGTCATTCTCCGGCCACCAGATGTTGAAGCGGTTGGCCAGCCAGATACAAGCCTCTTTGAACGCCCACCCCTCATGCTCCTGCACCAACTGTATGGGACCGCCTCCTTTATTGCATACAAAGCAGAAGAACATGTTCTTCTTGCTGTTGAACGTCAGACTGGGTCTATGGTCATCGTGCATAAAACAACGAGCTTTATGTTTCGTCACGGTAATGCCCAACGCCCCCGCCACATCCTCTATCAGAAGTCCGTTCAGTTTTCTTACTATATCATCAGGAATGGTCATAATATGAGAACTAATCTAGGAATTGTCATCAAATGTTTTCACCCCGAGCGAAGCAGCAACCAACCCCTTCAATTTCTGCGTCCGACCCATCAAAATTACAATTTTATATCGGTTTCCGGCAGTTTCGGCCGGATTATTTGTCCGTTTTTCATGGCGAGGATACAGTTTTTCCACAGGAGCTCCGCATTGGCTGCAAGTTTCCGTGTCAGGCAGCCGATAAACTCGCCCTTTGTTCTATCCTGTCCGCCAGTTTAGCCACGTTTGCCGTGTGGATGCCGAAGAAGATATACAGGATTTCCGCCCGTTTCGTCCTGGCCATACACCACCACAAAAACCTCAATAACACAACTCCCTCACCCAGTTTCCGCCACCCAAATATAAAGCAAAGCGCCTTGAAATACACCACACGCCCAAGCACGGCAGCTGGCTTGACATAGCTGAGATTGAACTCTCTGCTCTCGGGGACCAATGTCTGGCAAAAAGGCGCATAAACAGTGTCGAAAAACTTAACGAGGAACTTTCGTCTTGGCATACCGAGCGAAACGACTGTCAGAAGAGTGTGAACTGGCAGTTCAAGTCTGCAGATGCTCGTACCAAGTTGAAGCACCTCTATCCTATATTGAACTTTTAAGTGTTACAAAGTACTATGGACATATTTATTGACTATTCTTCTCTTTCATCACCTGATCCTCGATCTCTTCACCTAGTATCTGAAGGCAATTGAAGTTGTAGACATAGTAAACAACTGAGAAAAGAAGGAAAATCGCACAGCAGTTACCCAAAATTGCCGCTAAACACATACTGAAATCAAACTCCGTTAAAACATAGAGAACAGTGTCAATACAGAAAAAGTACATGAAAGAATTTCTAATCTTCTTGTATGAATACCTGATAGACTTCTTAATAGTTTCATTCGCTACACCATCCGTCTTCGGAGACACGGTAAGACTCATTCCAACAGAGAATATGACACCCGCCACAGTATATAAGGTATCCAAAACATCGCCCGTCATTAACACCCTTGTGTATAAGGATAAAACAACGGCCAAGACTATTGATATCAACAAGTATATAGATAACTTTTTCATGACAGCAACAAATGTACTGATTCTGAAATCCAAATTGCGAAAATCATCATGCAGAATACTAACTTAATCTTATCTTTTGTATCATCTTCTGATATATTTCCTGCTCGGATATTGCGCCTCCATCTTCTTCAACATCGATAATTTCTGTTTTCAGCACATCTGAGCCCTTCAATTTCTTCCCGTTAGTCTGAATTTTAATGTTTTCAGGATCTTCAATCTGTTTTAACGATGCTCCAGTTGTCCTGGACTTATACTCCTCAACAGACATACTTTTAGGCTTAGAAAAATTAAGAACAAGTTTAGCAGAACAAATATTATCTTCAATAAGTTCTTCCAGAGAATCCGTATCAGAAAACAACTTTCTAAGAGCCTTTTTTGTAATACTTATAACGGAGGACTCATTTGTCCCTCCAGCAGTATTATCTCCAGCAGCTAAAACAGAAGAGTTTGTATTTATCGTTATCTTTTTTAGATCAGCTACCGAAATAGTATCTTGATTAATTGTAGGAGTAAAACTGATAATCTCTCCCGAATCCTTTGTATTAAGCAACCAGTTTACATAAGTTTCGAAGCGAGAAATCGTCGAACGCGAATCTAAAGTGACAATCAACCTGCTATCCGACAGGCAAAAATAGAAATAATCCAGACAGGTTCTCTCATCTTTATTTGCATTTTTGTTTATCGTACTAACTTTGAATTGGTTCTTACTCAACATCGCCTCTGTGACAATCGGGACATCTGCACTATTTGCTATACGCAGATAAGTTCCAGCAATAATATTATCATTTAAGACTGTCAAAAAATCGGAAATAACATCTGATTTATCAGATGCTTGCCTATTCAGTGGCATCATACGTGAGGACGCAGATGAGACCAACTTACTTTTCAGCCGGCGTACAAGGGATTCATTTAAAGTAAAAGCCGATGAGTTAACATTAAAATAGCGTAGAGTTATCTTTTTCATATCAGTAATTCTATTATTCTATGAAGCTGACAGTTATGGTATAAACTGTTCAGTCGAGGAATATACCATCACCATTAAGACAAAGATATAAAAACTATTTTGTTACTTATCAAAAAACTATAGATCTAGTCATAAACGCACCATAGAAACCCCATTTCAACCACATCAAAGGCGAGACATTACATCTTCTCCTCAATCATTTTGTCAATGTCACCAATCCAAAGCTATTAGTCAATGCCGAAGACTTCAACTCCATACTTACCCAACCGCTCCCCAAAAAACACTCCTGCTACAATCCCACAATAATCCAAGTCAATGTCAATGCAGTCTCACCGCACTCCAACACCCCACTACTTCCTCAAAGAAGCCAAATACCCCTCATGCAAATGATAACACATCATCCCGAACAGCACATACGCCACAGAAAGCAGCGCCAATGCCACAAACAAATAAATCCAATGCCAAGCCACAAGCGAAAGCCCACAAACAGACTCCAGAACCGGACAAAGGAAAATGAACCCAACTGACACAGCAAGCTGCAGCAAAGCATAGAACGAAGACACCTTGACATGCCCAATCTTCAGCTCATTCGCCATCAGCTGATAAACATGCTTACGATGCGCCTCTCCCAAATTCTCATGCAACATAATACGATGACAAATAGTCAGGCATCCGTCCACGCCATACACCAGCAAGAAAATCAGCCAAGTAATATCACCAGTCGCAAGAACAAGAGAACCTATCAGAAACAGCAGGATATACGCCACACCTATCGAGCCCACATCACCCGCGAAACACTTCGCCTTACCCTTCGGACGGAAATTGAAGAAGCAAAACACAACATCAGCAAGAATCACGACATAAATCAACGACTAATCCACAAATCCCATTGACGAATTAAGCAACGCCAGCGGCACAAGCGAAGCCAATGCATACGCACCGGTAATGCCATTCACGCCATCCATGAAATTGATAATATTGGATGCACCCACACAAACCACCAACGCCACAATCACCATCCACCACATATCCCAGTGCAACAAATCCAGCTGATAAAACATCATAGCCATTGCCACGAACTGTGCGGCCAGACGCACACTATCAGGAAGCGAACGGATATCATCAATGAAACTCACACCGGCAACCAGCGTCACCGCAAGCAAGAACCACAAATACTGAAACCCGAAGACCGCGCTCCAAATCCACAACGACAATAAGAAAATAATCCCCCGCCCCTGAGAACAATCGACGAATGCGACGAACGCTGATTAGGTTTGTCAATGATGTTAAACTTGTCCGCGATGCGGAAATAAATCATCTCCGCCGTCAGCAGGATGATGAAAATAATGATGTATTTCATGTTGATAGTCATTCTCTCCCGCATTGCTACGTATAGAAATTGATGTCAGACAGTAATGAAAACTCTGTTTCAAGACTTTCTTTATTGTTGATATCCGTTCTGAAAATCAAGGATGCATACGTTTCTGTCCCTTCGACAGATAATGTCGCTTCCAATTTGGAAAGCTCTCCATCGGCAAACTCATTAAACCATCTGTTGAACAATCTCTTTCTGCAGGCTTGCCTACCATCCATGATGTCGCAGATTGTGATAAGAGCATCGTTATGCAACGAGAAAAATTTCCAGATGATGTAAAGAATAGTATTTCTCACTAGATTTTTGTCTCCATTCAGATGATTCAGTTCATCAGCCCTGTCAATGTTCATCATGAAGATATCAACGGACAGGTACTCTGAAATGGTCTGGTACTTTATGAATGTGACGTAGTAAGTATTTCCTGAATCAGTGTTGAAGCAATAGCCATTCTCCTCCTCATAAATATCATAATGGCTTGGCAAACTGAATTGAACCATCGTTGAATCCTTTAAGCGTCCCCTTCTCACGAATATAGGCACTGACAGCCTTTTTATCAGACATCATTTTTTTAAATGAAGTCTTCACTATGTCAATGTCTTTCCGTGTTTCCACTGTACTTTTCATAAGTTATTCTTTATTTAACACACAATTACTGTTTGGACAAAAGTAAAAACAATGTTTGTTATTTACAAGTGTTTCGCCAGATTCTTCCTGAATGCCCATTCAGATGCTTTGGAATTTGGCAGTATATGCGGCTCAGATAAGTTCATGGGACGTTCTAGAATCTTTAGGTCCTCTTCAATTTTGAACAATTCGAGAATTCTGTCGAACGGACGCCATTCACCTCGAATTGCCAGATGTTGAACAGCTCGATGATGTCATTTATTCCGTGATATCGCCATCCTTCCCGATACCGGGAGATGATTGCATTTGCCCATTTAAGTTCTATTGGAATGCTTAAATCTGTTCCGAAAAATATAAGCCTTTTAGGTATTGCCCTTATTGTGGCGCAAAGATGGA
>OQVZ01000760.1_pt1 | contig 12217 bp, 12 predicted proteins | sample 1691571 | NCBI WGS metagenome assembly OQVZ01 (sample SAMN03418261, study PRJEB22391) | human gut metagenome | biome: human-gut; feature: organic feature; material: feces | host: Homo sapiens | place: Tanzania | collected 2013-01
AGTATATGGATTTTAAGGAATGAAAAGCATAGTATAAATATACAAAAACTAATTGCAAAAAACAATAAGTTGTGGTATAAATGATATAGTTAAAAATAATATATAAAAAAGCGGAAAGAGGTGAATTCATGATAAAAGCATATGCAAAGTCAGATGTTGGAAAAGTAAGGGAAATAAATGAAGATGCTTTTTATATATCTAATTCACTAGATGAAGTACAATTATATATGTTAGCAGACGGAATGGGAGGATACAACGGAGGAGAAATAGCAAGTAAACTAGCAATACAATCAGCAAAAAACTATATAGAAAACAATTTCAAAGAAATAGAAAAAGATAAAGACAGTATTATACAACTAATAGGAAGTAGTATTGAATATGCAAATATGGTAGTATATGAAAAAGCAAAAGAAAATAAAGAATTATCAGGAATGGGTACTACTTTAGAAGTTTGTTTAATATATAATAATAAGGCATATATTGGACACATTGGAGATAGTAGAATTTATAGAATAAGAAAAGATTTTATAAGAAAATTAACACAAGACCATAGTTATGTTCAAAAACTAGTAAAAGATGGAACTATAACAAAAGAAGAAGCGGAAAAGCATCCAAAGAAAAACATGTTGATGAAAGCACTTGGATGTAATGCTTTTGTTGAGCCAGATGTAATGGTAAAAGGATTTTTAAAAGATGATATATTAATCATGAATTCAGATGGTTTAACAAATTTAGTGTCACAAGAAGAAATATTTAAAGAGGCAAAGAAAAATATAGAACAAGCAACTAAAAACTTAGTTCAAATGGCTAATGATAATGGCGGACTTGATAATCACGATATGTGTGCAGTTGCTTCTTATTTAGAAGATTGCGGAATCGATGGTCTTCACGTATCCCGTGCAGTACATTTAAAAGATGAGTATATGTGGGCTCCGACAGGAATTCACGGCGGATTCTCTGCAGAGCTTGTTGCAAATATCAAGAAATGTGTTTCTATTCCGGTTATTACAGTCGGAAGATATACAGAACCACAGTTTGCAGAGCAGATCATTAAAATGGGAAATGCAGATTTAGTAGCATTTGGACGTCAGTCACTTGCAGATCCACACACACCACAGAAAGCAATGGAAGAAAGACTGGAAGATCTTACACCATGTATCGCCTGTCTTCAGGGCTGTGTTGCCAATATGTATGCAGGTAAACCAATCTGTTGTCTTGTAAATCCGGTACTTGGACATGAAAAAGAAGGACTGCCGAAGGCTGAGAAGGCGAAAAAAGTTTACGTGATCGGCGGTGGTGTAGCAGGTATGTGTGCTGCATTTACAGCGAAGAGACGCGGACATGATGTGACATTATTTGAAGCTACAGATAAGCTTGGCGGTAATATGAGACTGGCTGCATATCCACCGGGAAAAGGTGATATCACAGGCATGATCAGAAGCTACATTGTAAAATGTGAAAAAGCCGGAGTTAATATCAAGCTGAATACAAAAGTAACTGCACTTTTCAAAATTGGCATAGCGGTTGGGCGTGTCGTGGAAGCGGGCGATGGTTTCGTGGAGGGTGGAGGCCGGGTAATCCGCCAGTTGGTTCTGGAATTTGCCCAGCGTCTTGGCCACGGTGCGGAAGTCGGCTTCGCTGCCGACCTGCTGCAAACAGACCGTATCTTCTACAAAGTCATAGGCACGCCATGCGCCGCCGTCTGCATCCAGATAGCAAGTCGATCCCGACAAAGTTGGGATGACATTCAGCGTTTCCCGTGCTGGGTCGCCGCCCTCGGCAAGAATTTTTGCCCGCAGATGCCGGGTCACGCCGCATACATTTTCCATCAGGCCCACCGGGTCGGTAAAGGTGTCGGTGTTGATGCGCTGCAAAATAAAGCGTTTGGAGTGATCTTCGCGCCAGACCACAAAGGTGTCGTTGATATGCCCCTCACCATAGTGGTGGGCATCGCAGAGCACAGGTCCACCAAAATCAAAGGCATTTGCAGCAGACTGGAGCAGAGAAAGGGTAACGGATTTCATCATAAATTCCTCGTTTTCATTATACTTCATGCCGTTTTGACGGGGCAGGACGTTGTCCCTGCCGCACCTGACGGCGGTATTCGTTGGGGGTCAGACCTTCCGCTTTGCGGAAGCATTGGGAAAAATAGCTGGGAGAGGAAAAGCCCATCAACTCGCTGATCTGCGCCAGACTGTAACCGGTATTGCCCAGCATATACTTGCTTTCCTCAATGCGGCGGCGGTTCAGGTAGGTGATGGGAGAGATGCCATATTCTTTTTGGAAGGTATGGGCCAGATAGTATTTGTTGATGTGGGCGATCTCGGCAAGGGTATCCAGCGAGATATCCTCCCGGTAGTTGCTGTCCAGATACCGCTTGATCTCCACACACTCCCGGCTGTCGGAGCGGGGCGTTTCTTCCACCTGCAAGGAGAGCGTGGTACACCGCACCAGCCAGATGAGCAGCACTTCCAGCAGATCCTGACAGACCGTTTCGCAGCCGTCCAGACTGCGGTCTGCTTCGGCCAGCAGCATATGGAGCAGCGTCACCATCCGCTCCCGATTTTCCCGGCAGTTGAAGATGGCGTAGGAAGAATCTGATTTTCCAAATAAGATCTCGATGCCAGCAACGCCCAACACAATGTATTCCAGCGGTGAAGCATTCAGGCTCAGCTCGGTATGCTCTACCTGCGGATTGACGATGATCATATCATCCGGCTTGACCGGATAAAGCTGACCGCTCAAATAAAACTGACCTTCTCCGCTCAGGCAGTAGAACAGCTCGGTGCAGGAATGGGTGTGGGCAGTGCTGTTCCAATCGCCGCCAAATTTGCTCTTGCTGATGTACAGCAGCCGGAAGGATTCCCGTGGAGCGGGAGCATGGCGGATATCAAATCGCTCGGTACTCATAAATGGCTCCTTTTGAGGCAAAACGCAAAAAGCATAAAAATAAAAGCAAGATACTAAAAATATAAGTCTAAAAACGATGCGCTGTTTCGTGCGTTTTTTCTCATTATAGAGGCAATGAAGAAAAAATGCAAGCCCTGATTTTTTGACGGGTTCAATACTTTTGCCTTTGATAGAGCGCAAAAATATGTCAAACTGGTTACGGATGGGGAAAATGTACCAAAACCACCGTGCAAATTTTATTGCTTTTGCTGAAAGAATTTTTCAAAAAGCAAGATTTCTAAAAAACGAAACAACAAAGACCTTGTTGCAAACCGTAAAAACCTCTATATTGGAACCAGAAAAAACCACAGCCCTCTCGGACGAAGCCTGTTTGCCCCGGCTGTGTTTTGAACGGAATTTTATGATGGAGGATACACTATGAAACGCATTTCTCGTCGCAATTTTCTGAAAGCGGCTGGCGTGGGTGCCGCTGCACTGGGTCTGGCCGCCTGCGGCGGTTCTTCCAGCACCGCTTCCAGCACGGCTTCTTCCGCCGCTGCATCTGCCGCTCCCGCTGAGGATGTGACCATCAAGGTCGCCGCCATTGAGACCGCTTACGGTTCCGAGATGTGGAAGAAGGTCACCGATGCCTTTACCGCCCAGACCGGCATCAAGGTAGAACTGACCACCGACAAGAATCTGGAAGATGTCATCGGCCCCTCTATGCAGGGCGGTGATTATCCTGACGTCATCCATCTGGCCACCGGCCGTGAAGCTGCTCTGACCGAGCAGTTCATCAAGGGCAACCTGATCGCGGACATCACCGATGTGCTGAGCATGACCGTGCCCGGCGAGAGCAAGAAGGTCAGTGAGAAGATCGCCGGCGGCTTCACCGACACCTCTCTGACCAATCCCTACGGCGACGGCAAGACCTATCTGGCTCCCATGTTCTACAGCCCCTGTGGTCTGTTCTACAACGCCGGTTTCCTGAAGGAAAAGGGCTGGGACGTGCCCACCACTTGGGATGAGATGTGGGCACTGGGCGACAAGGCTGCCGCTGAGGGCACCTACCTGTTCACCTACCCCACCACCGGCTACTTTGACGCATTCTTCTACGCACTGATGTACGCCGCAGGCGGCCCCGACTTCTTCAACAAGGCTACCCACTACGAAGAAGGAATCTGGGACACCGCCGAAGCACAGACCTGCTTTGATATCGTGACCAAGCTGGCCTCCTACACCAATCCCATCACCCCCGCACAGGCCAACGATCAGGACTTCACCCAGAACCAGCAGCTGGTGCTGGACAACAAGGCTCTGTTTATGCCCAACGGCACCTGGATCGTGGGCGAGATGGCCGAAGCACCCCGTGCAGACGGCTTTGAGTGGGGCATGACCGCTCTGCCTGCTGTCAAGGCCGGCGGCGACAGCTACAGCTACACCTGGTTCGAGCAGGCATGGATCCCGGCGGGTGCTGAGCATTTGGACGCAGCCAAGCAGTTTGTAGCCTATCTGTACAGCGATGAAGCCTGCAAGCTGTTCGCCGAGAGCGGTGCCATCCAGCCTGTGCTGGGCATTGCCGATGATTTGGACGGCGATAACAAGATGTTCTACTCCATCTACGACAATGGCGCAAAGGCAGCTATGGGCAATTTCGCTTCCTTTACTGCGATCCCCGGCGTGGAAGTCCGCACCGTGTTCTTCGATCCCGTCAACTCGCTGGTCTCTGGCAGCATGACCGAGCAGCAGTGGATCGACGGCATCAAGTCCGCCAGCGACCAGATGCGCGCTAACATCATTGAGTAATTGAGCCCTGCCCAGCGGGGGCGGTTTTGACCGCCTCCGCTTTTTGTGGTTTCGGGATTCTAATAGAAAGGAGCGGTTTGTCTATGAAATCTGACAAAAGCCGCAAACGGTTCGTGTTCCTCTGCGTGGCACCAGCCACCATCCTATTTTTCATCTTTATGATCCTGCCCACCCTCAATGTGTTCCGCATGAGCCTGTATGAGCGCGGTGCCTACTCACCCAATGAGACTTTTGTGGGCCTGAAAAACTTCCAGCATCTGCTGAAAGATACCCAGTTCATCCGCTCGATGCAGAATATGATCCTGCTCGTGGTGGTGGTCACCATCGTCACCTTTGCGTTTGCGCTGGTGTTTGCAGCCATCCTGACCCGCGAAAAGATCAAAGGGCAGAATTTCTTCCGGGTCATCTTCTACATCCCCAACATCCTTTCCGTGGTCGTCATCTCCGGTATCTTCTCGGCCATCTATAAGCCGGAAAACGGTATGCTGAACAGCATCGTCGGCCTGTTCCGGGATATGAGCGACCCCATCCTCTGGAAAGGCGAAAAACTGGTCATTCCCTCCATCATCATCGCGATGGTATGGCAGGCTGTGGGCTATTACATGGTCATGTATATGGCCTCCATGTCCTCGGTGCCTGCCAGCCTGTACGAGAGTGCCAACTTGGATGGTGCTGGCCGCCTGACTCAGTTCTTCCAGATCACCATCCCGCTCATCTGGACGAATATCCGCACCACTCTGACTTTCTTCATCATCTCCACCATCAACATGGCGTTCCTGTTCGTCAAGGCCATGACCAGCGGCGGGCCGAACGGTGCTTCGGATGTTGCACTGAACTATATGTACAGCCAGAAGGATGCCGGTTTGTATGGTTACAGTATGGCCATCGGCGTCGTCATTTTCCTGTTCTCGTTTGCATTGTCCGCCTGTGTCAACAAGGCCACCAGCCGTGACACGCTGGAATTTTAAGGAGGGAAGAATATGCAGAAAACCGAAGAAAAATCTTCCCGCTCGGCGGAAGGTCTCTACAAGTTCTTTATCTATTTTGTGCTGATCCTGCTGGCCGTGACCATCATCGTGCCGGTGGCATGGGTGTTCATGGCCTCCATCAAGCAGAACTCCGAGTTCTACGGCAACCCGTGGGCACTGCCTGCCGGCTTCTACTGGCAGAACTTTGTCAATGCGTGGAATGGGGCCAAGATGGGCGAATATATGCTCAACTCAGTTGTGGTTACCGCACTGGCACTGGTGCTGCTTCTGGTCATTGCGCTGCCTGCTGCTTACTGCCTGTCCCGCTTCCGGTTCAAGGGCCGCAAGCTGCTGAACACCCTGTTCATGGCAGGTCTGTTCATCAACGTCAACTATATCGTCGTGCCCATCTTCCTGATGCTGCGGGACGGCGATGTGTGGCTGAAGAGCCACATGGGCAGCGGCTTTTTGCTGAACAACCTGTTCATTCTGGCCGTGGTCTATGCGGCAACGGCCCTGCCGTTTACGATCTATCTGCTGTCGGGCTATTTCGCCACTCTGCCGCACGACTTTGAGGAAGCTGCCTACATCGACGGTGCCAGTTATTTCTCTGCCATGGTTCGCATTATTTTCCCCATGGCGAAGCCGTCCATCATCACCATTATTCTGTTCAACTTCCTGTCCTTCTGGAACGAGTACATCATTTCCATGACCCTCATGAGTTCTACCAGCGCACCCCGCACCCTGCCGGTCGGTCTGCTGAACCTGATGCAGGCGCAGCAGAGCGCCGCGCAGTACGGCACCATGTATGCCGGTCTGGTGCTGGTGATGCTGCCCACCCTGATTTTGTATATCTGCGTGCAGCGGCAGCTGACGCAGGGCATGACCGTGGGCGGTCTGAAAGGGTAAGGTGACAAACGATGAAAGCATTCTGGAAAAACCATCCTGCCCTGCGCATCGTGCTGATGATCGTGCTGTTTGTGCTGTCCATTGCACTGGTGGTTGCAGGCTGGAAAATGACCGGGCAACTGGCTGGTCTTGGCATTATGCTCTTGGGCGTGGCGCTGCTGCTGGCAGTGCTGGCCATTTACAATGCGACCTATCAGGATTAAGGATAAGAGAGAGGTAAAGGAGAATCCCTATGGATGAAACAAGAAAGTCCGGACGCGTGACCATCCCCACCGACTTGGACGTGGTGCCCGAAACGCTGGAAATTCTGAAAAAGTGGGGCGCAGACGCCATCCGCGACTGCGACGGCACCGACTTTCCACAGCAGCTGAAGGATGCCGATGCAAAGATCTACTCCACCTATTATACCACCCGCAAGGATAACGCATGGGCCAAGGCGAACCCGGACGAGGTGCAGCAGTGCTATATCATGACCGGTTTCTACACCGCACCCGGCGACACGGTCACCATCCCGCTGATGAAGGGCATCAGCCCGGAGTTGATGCAGGTGAACACCAACGACGACATCACCCGCTGGTGGGAGGTCATGGACCGAACCACCGGTCAGCCCGTGCCGCCGGAGCAGTGGAACTATGCGGACGGCAGCGTGACCGTGCAAGCTGTACCGTTCCATGAGTATACCGTCAGTTTTCTGGCCTACCTCATCTGGGATCCGGTGCACATGTACAACGCCACCACCAACGGCTGGACGAACTTTGAACACCAGATCACCTTTGATGTGCGTCAGCCCAAGACCCACAAATATTCGATGGAACGTCTGCGGAAGTTCATCCAGGAGCATCCGTATGTGAATGTCATCCGCTACACCACCTTCTTCCACCAGTTCACCCTGATCTTCGATGAACTGAAGCGGGAAAAGTTTGTGGACTGGTACGGCTACTCCGCTTCGGTCAGCCCTTACATCCTGAATCAGTTTGAGCAGGAAGTGGGCTACAAGTTCCGCCCGGAGTACATCATCGATCAGGGCTACTACAACAACCAGTATCGCGTACCCAGCAAGGAATACCGTGATTTTCAGGCGTTCCAGCGGCGGGAAGTTGCAAAGCTGGCCAAAGAAATGGTGGACATCACCCACGAGTGCGGCTGCGAAGCCATGATGTTCCTCGGCGATCACTGGATCGGCACCGAGCCCTTCATGCCGGAGTTCAAGACCATCGGACTGGATGCCGTGGTAGGCAGCGTGGGCAACGGCTCCACCCTGCGCCTGATCTCTGACATTGAGGGCGTGAAGTACACAGAGGGCCGTTTCCTGCCGTACTTCTTCCCGGACACCTTCCACGAGGGCGGCGACCCGGTGCGGGAAGCCAAGGAGAACTGGGTTACAGCCCGCCGCGCCATCCTGCGCAAGCCCATCGACCGCATCGGCTATGGCGGCTATCTGAAACTGGCCTTGCAGTTCCCGGAGTTCGTGGACTATGTGGAGAGCGTCTGCAACGAGTTCCGCGAACTGTACGAGAACATCAAGGGCACCACGCCCTACTGTGTCAAGCGAGTGGCCGTGCTGAACTGCTGGGGTAAAATGCGGGCCTGGGGCTGCCACATGGTGCATCACGCCCTTTATTACAAGCAGAACTATAGCTATGCCGGTGTCATTGAGATGCTGTCCGGCGCGCCCTTTGATGTGAAGTTCATCAGCTTTGAGGACATCAAGAACGACCCGCGTCTGCTGGATTCGTTGGATGTCATTATCAATGTAGGCGATGCCGATACCGCACACACCGGCGGCATCTGGTGGGAAGACCCGGAGATCTCCTCTGCGATCCGCAAGTTCGTCTGGAACGGCGGCGGTTTTATCGGCGTGGGTGAGCCTTCCGGTCACCCCTATCAGGGGCACATTTTCCAGCTTGCCAGCGTGCTGGGCGTGGAGGAAGAAAACGGCTTCACCCTCAACTACGACAAGTACAACTGGGAAGAACACCCGGACCACTTCATTCTGCAGGACGCCGACCAGCCCATCGACTTTGGCGAAGGTAAGAAGAACATCTATGCGCTGGAAGGCACCGAAGTGCTGGTGCAGCGAAACAAAGAAGTGCAGATGGCGGCACACGACTTCGGCAAGGGCCGTGCCGTGTACATCAGCGGTGTGCCTTACAGCTTTGCCAACAGCCGCACCCTGTACCGCGCCATCCTGTGGAGTGCCCACAGCGAGGAGGAACTGCATACCTGGTTCAGCTCCAATTACAATGTAGAAGTTCATGCCTACGTCAAGAACGGCAAGTATTGTGTGGTGAACAACACTTACGAGCCGCAGGACACGACCGTTTACACCACAGACGGCAGCAGCTTTGCTCTGCATCTGGATGCCAACGAGATTAAGTGGTATGAAATCTAAGTTTTCCCTTTCATAAACGAACACAACGGGCGGCTCTGTTACCGGAGCCGCCCGTTGTGTTCGCTTTATCTGCCGATAACTCAACCTGCGTCAATCGAACGCTGCAATGGCGATGGCTGGGAATGCAGAAATTCAGTAACACGAGCGTAATAGATTTGCAGAAAAAAGAAACTGCTCGTGCGAGTATGCGTAAGATGGTGAAGCACCTCCTGAAAAAGTATAAGTATCCGCCGGAGGATTATGATACGGCAATCAGCACGGTCATTAGCCAGTGTGAGATGTGGACTGACAATTTGGTAGTATGAATTGTACCGCAGCTATCCTTTTGCTCGCTACCATAAAACACGCATAGAAAAAGCCGATTGGAAACAGCAACATTTCCAATCGGCTTATCTTTTTGTTAGGCAGATTTCTTTTCAGCTAATGCCCGGACTTCCTCAATTGAAAGGTCGGTGTACTTTGCCACCTTTTCACAAGGCACACCATCTGCCAACATTGCCAATGCGTGTTTGACCGATGTTTCATGCTCGGTTTCATCCCGCATCTTTTCCATAGCTCTGCACATAGCTGCCACTCCCTTCGTGTCTTCTTTGAAATAACGAACCCTCTGTGCCAAAATGGAATAATTCATATCCTTTGAGTTGGTACAGAAAAAGTCGTGCATCAGTTTTCCTAATGCGGTTTCGTCCTTGATTTGTGAGTTTACATAAACGATGTGAGCCTGATCATTAAAAAACGTTCCAGTTTCCCGAACTGTACGGTCAACATGATAAATAGGAAGGCCGGCCTTTAATACGTCATTTTCGGTGATAAAGATAACGTATGTTTCGTTCAGCGCATCGTAATCATCGCCCGCATCAGTCAAGTTTGCATCCAGCAGACTGCTATTGTACCGTGCGCGCTTTTCACTAGCACCACGGTCACTGCGCTGCACCTCAATATTATATGCACGGTTTTCCCGATCCACTGCCAAAATATCCAATCGGACTGAACGGCCTTGCAGATTTTTGATGCTGTACTGGCCGTGAACCTCTTTAACAGTCAAGTCATCCCGTTTCAAGATGATCTGCAAAAGGAACTCAGCACAGGCACGTTCTTCAAACACCGCAGCCAATCCTCAATGACAACGCAGCCATTACGGAAAATGTGAATCAGGCTGCCTTTGCGATCAATCAGATTCTCGGAGAGGGCATTGAGAATGTGCAGGAGCGCATCGCCAATGATTTTGCCGGAACAGGCGGGGATCACTATGAAGTAGTCAATCCCTATGAGGGGGATCTCATCAGCAATGCCAACCTGTTTATCTCTCAATATTGTGCGGCAAAAGAACTGGACTTTGCCTCCATCTCCCTCACCGACATGGAGCAGATCCTGCGTGCGGGCCTCACGCACCTTTACAGCTTCAGCCGAACGATGGAGGTGCGTACTGTCCCTGCGGAGGAGGACGGCGAGGAAGATACGGCGGAGACATGGTACATCTACACGATCCGCTATAATGGTGAAGCCTACTTTGCGGACACCATCTTTGCGCTGACTGACGAACAGAAAGATCTGGCGGAGAATTATGCGGAAAACCTCAGCCTGTTTCTTGGCGACGGCCTGTTCCAATACGCTCCCTCCACCAACACCATTACAGCTCTTGGCGATGTGCGCTTTACCGATGGGGAAACGGAGGTCATCTACTTCAACCAGCTGGATGAACGCTATGCCAATCAGCCTTATGGCACTGACCATATTGGGGGGTATGGCTGCGGGCCAACTTCCATGGCTATTGTGGTTTCCTCGCTGACCGGTGAGACGGTTGACCCGGTCCAAATGGCACGGTGGGCCTATGAGCATGGCTATTGGTGCAGCAAAAGCGGTTCCTACCATACCCTGATCCCCGGTGCGGCGCAGGCGTGGGGACTTACTGTTGAAGGGTGTACCGCCTCGGAGCCGCAGCGCATTTTGGATGCTCTCGCAGACGGGAAGTTAGTCGTGGCCCTGATGACCAAAGGGCATTTTACGAAGTCCGGACATTTTATCGTGCTGCGGGGCGTCCAGGATGAAAAAATCCTTGTAGCTGACCCCGCCAGCTACCGCCGCAGTCAAAAAGCGTGGGACTTGTCCATCATTCTGAACGAGGCCAGCAGACGTGCCGGCGCCGGCGGGCCGTTCTGGATCATCGGCTGAAACTGCTGACAAATATAGAAAGAGACACCTCATCTCTGAGGTGCCTCTCTAACAATGCCACGATGAAATAATCTAATCAGCGTTCATTTTCGTTCAGGATTTCCAGCATCTCTTTTGGCGTCACCACATAGGGCTTGACCGGGAAATGCTTGATATTGCCGGTTACAAGATAGGCATCGGTAGTTTTTCTTGCCTCCATAACCACCTCGTAGAAAATTGCGTCGTCGGGGTCGGGAACATAGTCCTCAATCGTGGCAGCATCCAAAAAGATACCTCGCTTAATCAAGCCTGTCAGCGCAATTTCGATGTCCCGGCGGTCAAACTTAAATTTAGGGCGGTGCAGAACATCGTTGTATTCGTCCAGAATATCCTCATGCAGCAGAGGAATCACACGCCCCGTAAGAGCTGCAGAATAATACCGGGAACGGAGGAAAGGTTAAACAGAGCGGAAATCACTACATTCGTATCAAGTACAACATAGTATTTCATGGTTACGCTCCGTTCCGAGCATTTCTTGACGCACGGTCAGCCCGGGACGCTGCAATTTCAGCATTGATCTCATCCAGCGACATATCGGCCGTGCCGTTCTGCTGTGCGGCTTCACTCAGGCTTTGCACGGCGCGGATCGCCCGCTCAGCTCTGTATTCCTGCTTGGGCAGCGTCATGGAAAAGGGAACGCCATTTACCACGACAGAGCGTTTCAAAAACATTCGGATAGCGGTGGGAAGGTCGATGCCGAGTTCATCGTAGACAGCGGCAGCCTTGGCGCGGAGATCATCGTCAACACGCACCTGCATAACACTCGTAGACATAAAAGCACTCCTTTCAAATATAATTGTATTGGTTTACAATACAATTATATTCTATTATACGCAAAAAGTCAAGCGTTAGTCCTTGCGTATTCCCTAATGCGTTTTAATGCGCACAAAAGAAGCAGACTATGCAGAAAGCCGTGTGCAGCCGCTTCGGCTATTTATAAAATGTGGTCTTCTTGAATCAGCAGAATATCATCCCGTCCCTCGGCCTGGTCGAGCATCCGCTGTGTAAACCCACTCTTGGAAAACAGACCGTACAGCACCTT
>OQVZ01000763.1_pt1 | contig 12164 bp, 14 predicted proteins | sample 1691571 | NCBI WGS metagenome assembly OQVZ01 (sample SAMN03418261, study PRJEB22391) | human gut metagenome | biome: human-gut; feature: organic feature; material: feces | host: Homo sapiens | place: Tanzania | collected 2013-01
CAATGAGGTGGCAAGCGGCTCGATGGATTATCACAAGATAGAACAACGTGATGTAGACATCCAGTTCATCAACAGTGAGACAGCAGACGTTTCGTTCACCTCTGTCATTACTGCAACCATCTGGGGCAGCAACGGCACATGGACGCTCCACAACAAGATGCGTTTAGCTCGTATCAACGGACACTGGATAAGGGTGAAAGACGACTATACCAGCGGCATTAACCAGATTAGCAGCACTCTTTCTGCTGATACGCCCGAATATACACTCGGAGGAGTATTAACAAAGGGAGGTAAAGGTGTTATCATCAAAAACAGAAAAAAGTATATAAGAATAGGATATGAACACTAATTTCATTAAAAGTATTGCATTGCTTGTTGCAGGACTATTTATGTCTATATCATGCAGTGGCAACGGTGCGACAAAAGAAAAGGAAGTTATGGAAAAGAAAGCTAAAGTATTGATAGTGTTCTTCTCGCATGCAGGAGAAAACTATGCTGTAGGAAACATAAAGGTCGGCAATACTAAGCTTGTTGCCGATGAGATTCAGAAGGTTACTGGTGGCGACGAGTTCGAAATCGTGGCTGACAAGAATTATGACATGCCTTATGACGCACTCACAAAATTGGCAAAGGAGGAGACCGAAAAAGGTGAAAAGCCATCGTTCAAGGGCGAGATTAAAAACATCGATGATTACGACACCGTCTTCATCGGTGGTCCGATATGGTGGGGAACCTACCCAAGAGTGATGTTCACCTTCTTTGACAAGTACGATTTGAATGGAAAGACCATCATTCCATTCTCTACCCATGAGGGAAGCGGACTGGGCAGCGTGGTAGAAGACTTGAAAACCCTCTATCCAAACGCTACTTTCAAGGAAGCGTTCAGCATCTACGGAACCGAGACCCGCAAAGATCTGTCAAAGGTGGATAAGTGGTTGAAAAGACTCGACTTTTGATTTTCAGTTCGTGTAATCTCAAATATAAATAAGTATTAATCGAACAATAGAGCATAAAAATAATGAGTATACTTACAACTTTAGTATTGTCAGCGGTGTTTGCTCCATCTGCCCATGCAGACATTGCCGACAGTACACATATAAACAAGATTGATGAAGTTGTTGTGACGGGAAGCAACCATGCTATGTCACGCAACTTGTTGCCATACACCGTTTCAACAATTGGTAGTCGCCAGATTGAAGCTACGGGCAAGACACAGCTTCTTTCGGTTATATCGGGTGCTGTGCCAAGCCTATTTGTATCACAACGCAACATGTTCGGATTTGGAGTGTCGAATGGTGGCAGCGGAGGCATAAAGATTCGTGGCGTGGGCGGGTCTCCTACAAGTGGCGTGTTGATGATGATTGACGGCCAACCACAGTTTGCCGGACTATTCTCGCATCCCGTTGCCGACTTCTACGAAACCGATTATGTAGACCATGTAGAGGTGTTGCGTGGTCCAGGTTCGGTGCTTTATGGCTCGAACGCAATGGGAGGAGTTATCAACGTAATCACAAAGAGCCCTCGTCAAGACGGCGTACATACGACCTTAACAACACAGTATGGCAGCTATAACACATGGCAGACCACACTAAGCAATATGGTGCGATATGGACGTTTCTCATCACTTGTAAGCCTTGGGTACGACCGTACAGACGGTACGGAGGACAACTTCGACTTCAAGCAGTCTAGCCTTTATGCTAAGATTGGCTACGACATATCGAGCAAGTGGAACATTGCTGCCGACTACTCGCTGGTCAACTTCAAGGCTCACGACCCTATATATGCCCGATTAAGAAATGCCGACTACATCATAAAACAAGACATTACCCGTGGTGAGGCATCGATAGCTCTGAGCAATATGTATGGCACTACCGATGGTGCGGTGCGCTTCTATTACAGCTATGGCAACCACTTCATCGACGACCCAAATCATTTTCACAGCCTTGACGACCGCTTTGGCATTCTTGCCTATCAGAACTTCCGTCCGTGGCGCAAGGCGACAGCAACAGTAGGTTTCGACTTCAACACCTACACTGGCAAGATACCTGTATCAGGAGGCAACACATCTGGCAACGGCACACTTGAGCGCAAGAGCATTACAGAGTATTCGCCATACGTCACCTTGCAGCAAGCACTCTTCAACGATGTGCTTACCCTGAACGGAGGATTGCGAATGGCAAACAGCGATATGTTTGGCTCTCACTGGCTTCCACAAGCCGGATTCACACTACGTCCTATCGACAACTGGAGTCTTAAGGCTTCTGTTGCCAAGGGCTATCGTAACCCGTCGTTCAGAGAACTCTACCTGTATCCGCCACACAACCCCGAGCTTGATCCGGAGAGCATGATGAACTATGAAGTGACGGTAAGTCATGCTTTTTCGCAGTATCTTAACGTAGATGTGACTGGCTATTTTGCTGAGGGCAGCAACATCATACAGACTGTGAGCGGAAAGAACCTTAACACAGGCAGTTTCCGCAACAAGGGTATTGAGGTTAGCGCCATGAGTCGTCCGCTGGATGTACTCGCTCTACGAGCCTCATACAGCTATATGCACACATCGCTTGAAGGACTGACGGCAGCGCCCAAGAACCAGTATTATATTGGTATAGACTGGCAGGCTATGTCAAAATTCATGGTTAATGCCGAACTCAGAGGCGTAGGCGGACTGTATGTGGCAAATAACGTTGAACATCAGAACTATGCTCTGCTCAACCTCCGACTTACATATAAGCCAGCACGTTTCATCGACCTGTTTGCCAATCTTGACAACCTCACCAATGCCAAGTATATGATAAACAATGGTTACGAGATGCCTGGTATGACATGTATGGGCGGTGTGAAACTGAGATTCTAATAACCCTAACTTATACAAAACATTATGAACATCTTGAGAAGATTAAGAGTGACATTGGCAGCAGTGTTCTTCACACTGATAACGCTGCTGTTTCTTGACTTCACCGGCACACTCCACACATGGCTCGGTTGGCTTGCCAAGATACAGTTCTTGCCTGCCCTGCTGGCGCTTAATGTGGGTGTGGTAGTAGCATTGGTTCTGCTTACAATGGTATTCGGCCGCATATACTGTTCGGTAGTGTGCCCGTTGGGAGTGATGCAGGATGTTGTGTCGTGGATTAGCGGCAGACGCAAGAAGCATAAGTTTCGCTTCAGCCATTCGCCCGAAAAGCGCATACTAAGATATGGCGTATTGGCTTTGTTTATTGTCGCCTTTATTGCAGTAATAGGCTCGCTTGTGGCTTTGCTCGCTCCATACAGTTCGTATGGACGCATCGCCCAGAACATCTTCCAGCCTGTTTATATATTTGGCAATAATCTTATGGCATGGGTGGCAGAGCGTGTCGATAGTTATGCTTTCTACAGTCGCGAGGTATGGATGCGCAGTTTGCCTACATTCATCATTGCCACAATCACACTTGTAGGTATAGGTGTACTGGCATGGCGCAACGGACGCATTTATTGCAACACTATTTGTCCCGTTGGCACCATACTCAGCCTGATGGCACGCTTCTCATGGTTTAAAGTAAAGGTAGACGAGACGAAATGCAACAAATGCGGACTTTGTTCGCGCAGCTGCAAGTCGGCATGTATTGATTTCAAGAACTCGAAGATTGACTATTCACGTTGCGTAGTGTGCGGCGACTGCATAGACAAATGCCGAAAGAAAGCCTTGAGCTATACACATAGTTCGCCTAAGAAATCGGAGGAAATAGACAAAGCGAAGACGGTTGATCAAGAGGTTGTCAACTCTGCACGCCGCTCGTTTCTGCTTGGCGCTGCCATAGCCACAACATCGGCTGTAATAGCTCAAGAGAAGAAAAAGGTGGACGGCGGACTGGCTGAGATTGAAGACAAGCAAGCTCCCAAGCGCAACACTCCACTCACACCTCCAGGATCGCTGTCGGCACAGAACATGGCACGTCATTGCACAGCCTGCCAACTCTGCGTAGCCGAATGCCCTAATGATGTGCTGCGCCCATCTACCGACATTCAGAAACTAATGCAACCCACCATGTCGTACGAGCGTGGTTATTGCCGACCTGAGTGCAACCGTTGTAGCGAAGTGTGCCCGGCTGGAGCAATAAAGCCAATAAAACACGAGAACAAGTCGAGCATACAGATAGGCCATGCCGTATGGATAAAGAAAAACTGTGTGCCCATCACCGATGGCAAGGAATGTGGCAACTGTGCACGCCATTGTCCGGCAGGAGCCATAACGATGATCAACTCTAATCCGAAGGATGACACATCGCCAAAGATTCCTGCCGTAAATACATCGCGCTGCATAGGTTGTGGAGCATGCGAGAATCTGTGTCCGGCACGACCTTTCTCTGCCATATATGTGGAGGGACACGAAGTGCATAGATATATTTAATTCAATGAATTTCAAATTTAGATATTACTATGAACAAGAATATTGACAGAAGAGACTTTCTCAAGCTCTTCGGTGCTGGTACCGTGGCTTCATCCACATTGCTCACGGCATGCAAGGGCAAGAGCGACATAAGCAGCAAAGGCAACTATGGTGAACCGCCCAAGGGCAAGATGACCTATCGTGTAAATCCTAAAACCAAGGAGAAGGTTTCTATACTTGGCTATGGAATGATGCGTCTGCCTGTGGTAGGTGGCGGAACAGGCAGGGAAAATCCTGATGCCGAACTCGACCAAGAGATGATAAACCGTCAAGTGGATTATGCTCTTGAGCATGGTGTCAACTATTTCGACACATCACCTGCCTACTGCAAAGGAAAATCAGAGGGAGCTACAGGCACTGCCTTGCACCGGCATCCACGCAACAGCTACTTCATTGCTACCAAGCTATCCAATTTCTCACCTGATACATGGACACGTAAAGCATCGCAAGAGATGTTTGAGAATTCGCTGAAAGAACTGCAAGTGGACTATGTAGACTATCTGTTGTTGCACGGCATCGGCATGGGTGAGGATGCGATGAAGGATTTCAATGGCAGATATATGGATAACGGCATTCTGGACTGGCTCGTTGAACAACGCGAAAAGGGACGCATACGCAACCTCGGATTTTCATATCACGGCGACATCAAGGTTTTCGACATGCTACTAAAGTGGCACGACGAACACCGATACCACTGGGACTTCGTGCAGATAGAACTCAACTATCTCGACTGGCATTATGCCGACGAGATAAATCCACGCAACACAGATGCTGTATATCTATATGGTGAACTGAAGAAACGCAACATTCCTGCCGTTATCATGGAACCTCTGCTTGGTGGACGTCTGGCTAATGTGCCCGACGAGATTGTGGCTAAGATGAAGGAGCGCGAACCCGAGAAGAGTGTGGCAAGCTGGGCATTCCGCTTTGCCGGCACTCCCGACAATGTATTGTGTGTACTTAGCGGCATGAGTTATATGGAGAACCTGAAGGAGAACCTATGCACCTTCTCGCCTCTTGAACCTATCAACAAGGAGGACAATGACTTCCTGATGAAGATTGCCGATGACATCTACAATCTGAAGACCATACCATGCAACGAGTGCAACTATTGCATGCCGTGCCCATATGGCATCAATATACCTGCCATATTCTCACACTACAACAAGTGTATCAAGGAGAGCAATATGCCCAACAAGGGAATGCAAGACCCAGACTATCGCCGTGCCCGTCGGGCATACCTTATAGGTTATGACCGTCACGTTCCAAAACTACGTCAAGCTAACCACTGCATTGGATGTGGACAATGTGTGGAGCATTGTCCACAACGCATAGCCATACCTGACGAGATGCGCAAGATAGACCAATTCACCGAACAGCTCAAACAGAACGGATAATGAAAAATGAACTTATAGACTTGCTGCGCAATGGCAACCACTCGTTGGTAATACATCGCGACACCACTTCTGTATACGACACACGAGGCATTGCCACTCTGCTGCAAATCATTGACAAAAACTCCAATGAGCTTTCAGGTGCTACTGTTGTCGACAAGGTGGTGGGCAAGGCAGCCGCTGCACTGATGATAGTCGGCGGCGTAAGCGAGTTGCACGCCCTGCTCATAACCCAGGGTGCACTCAGCCTGCTCGCCACCTCCGACATCCACGTCAGCTACGACACTCTGACCGACCATATCTTCAACCGCACCAACACTGGTTGGTGTCCGATGGAATTGGCATGTCGCGACTGCGTTACTGCCGAAGAATGTATAACAGAAATAAGAAACTTAATATCAAAACAGAAATGACAAACGTATCAGTAAATCTCTACACCTATAATTATAGGCAAGCGAAGACCTATCTCATAGCGGTGCTCTTCGTGTTGGGCAATATCGTTTTGCCACAGATGTTTCATCTCGTGCCCAAAGGCGGAATAACATGGTTGCCAATCTATTTCTTCACACTTGTAGGGGCATACAAGTACGGTTGGCGTGTGGGGCTGCTCACAGCCATCGCCTCGCCTATAGTAAATTCCGTATTGTTCGGCATGCCTATGCCATCTGCTCTTCCTGCCATACTCATCAAGTCGGTGCTGCTTGCTATAGGCGCTGGTTGGGCAGCAAGCCGATACAATAAGGTCAGCATCCCGTTGCTCTTTCTCGTTGTTGCCTTCTATCAAGTAGTAGGCGGAATTGCCGAATGGGCAATGACCGGCAGTCTTATGTCAGCCTTGCAGGATGTGCGCATCGGAATGCCTGGCATAGCACTACAAATCGTCGGAGGCTATGCCTTTATCCGATACGCTCTCAACAAGTAACATTAATAATTAAACATTGAACCAATGCTCGGAACACAAGAAATTCTCGTTATTGCACTCATAGTGCTGCTACTTTTCGGCGGCAAGAAAATCCCTGAACTGATGAAAGGATTAGGCAAGGGAGTGAGAAGTTTTAAGGACGGAGTGAATGGTGTTGCTGACGAAGCGGACAAGACTTCGACAGACACCAAAGAACAAAACAAAAACTGATGGCAAAAGATTCTGCAAACACTTCATTTTGGGATCATCTCGACGTGTTGCGAGGGACAATCATCAAGATAGCCCTCGCTACCGTCGTATGTTCTGTCTTAGCCTTCTTTCTTAAAGACGAATTGTTTGCCATCATCCTTGCTCCCAAGAACAGCCATTTCATAACCTATCAATTGATAGACAATATGGGCAGATGGTTTGGAGTTGACGGCATGGAGGCGTTCTCCGTCAATCTGGTCAATACGGGATTGGCAGAACAGTTTGCCATACACATGAAGGTGGCATTATATGTAGGGGCTCTGGTTGCGTCGCCATATACACTCTATCTGCTTGTCGGCTTTATCTCGCCAGCCCTATACGCCAACGAGAAACGCTATACCTATCCGGTAGTGATAGGCGGATATGTGATGTTCGTCATTGGTATGGCGCTCAACTACTTTCTCATTTTCCCTTTCACATTGCGTTTTCTTGGCACCTATCAGGTGAGTGGCGAAGTGGCAAATATGATTACGCTTCAGTCGTACATGGACACAATGCTTATGATGAACATCATGCTTGGCATACTGTTCGAGTTGCCCATCGTATGCTGGCTGTTGGGCAAACTGGGCTTTCTCACCTCTGCTTTCATGCGCCACTATCGCCGCCATGCCATAGTTGCCATATTTATAGTAGCTGCTGTCATAACGCCCACATCCGATGTCTTTACGCTTACTATCGTAGCACTGCCGATATGGCTACTTTACGAGATTAGCATATTGTTAGTACCCAAAGACACTGACAGCTAAACTCTTGATAGTGTCCTTCTCATCTATCGAAGGTGAATAAGTGGCTGAAAACTCTCAATTATTTTGTAGGAATCAGTGCGTAGCTTTGAGATACTGCAGGTCTCCATACCAATACGAACTGGTACAGCCACCGTCAATGAGAATGTCGGCACCGCTGATGAAGCGTCCGTGTGAGGACATGAGGTACTCGGCCAAGTCGCCCACCTCGTCGGGTGTTCCTGCACGTTGGGCAGGCATTCCTGCTATCATATCGAGATAGCCCTTGGCACGCGGTCCATGAAGCTCGTCATTGGCTAACGGCGTGATGATTATACCAGGTGAAATGGAATTGATGGTAGCTCCGCGCTTGCCCCAACGACAAGCCTCATACATTACGCGCAGCACGTTGCAGCGCTTAGAGTACTGATATGCCTTCAGTGTGTCGCTGATAGAGCGGATGAATGGCAGTGACAGCAGTTTCTCAACGGACGACATGGCCAGCGCGTCGTTCTGCTCCTGCGGCAGGGCTGGCAGACGGTGGCCGCTCTGCGACGAGATGATTACGCCCGAACCTCCTTCGGCTATCACCTTGCCGAATTCCTCCAAAAGCACGCTCGTGCCATATAGGTCAACACGTAGTATTTCCTCAACGGATGCCTGGGAGGGTGATACGCCGGCTGCATTCACCATATATTTTATACAACCTTTGTTGGTAGCAAAATTTACCAATGCGAGAATATCATCCTTGTTTTCGAGATCGCACCTGATGGTCGAACACTCGAAACCTGCATTTTCTAATATTTCTTTCGCACGATTGGCATTCTCTAAAGAATAGTCTGCCAGCACGATGTGCCTTCCTGCCGATATGCGGCGGATGATGGCTTGTCCGATGCTTCCTGCCCCGATTAAAACTGCGACTTCTTTCATAAATTTATTGTCTTGTTTATTTTTTACTTATGTTCAATTGTCAGCACTACATATTCTGACTGAGTGCCAATGCGGAACTTTCCTCCCCATATTCCCATGCCCGAACTGATGTAGTATTGGGTATTACCCTTTTGAAGTGGGCCATAGGCTTTTTCGTATAATGCATCGGTAATGAATATTGTGCAGAACCATACCACTAAAATTCCCACCGCCACCCATTTTGTGGCAATGGCAAAAGGCAGTAAATGCCACACTCTCCATGCGGTATAAGCAATACCAACTATCGGCAAAACCAAAAAGACAATCAACCAAATATATTTCATTGCTACTATTTTAATATTTCATTGAGCTGTATAATATTCAATACAAAGGTAATGGTTTGAACCGAATGTGAATTGAGACAGATTTACTTTTTTCTTTCACACATTGCCAATTACTAACCTATGAGAGTAAAATGTGAAAATTTAATGGCAAATTATGTAATTTGTAACTGGATATAAATTACGAAATTTGCAGCAAAACGATTTTAATATGAAAGCAATGACACTAACGACTTTAATTACTGGATTATTACTAATGTGTAGTTGCCATAATTTTGAACCAGATGTTCAAGACATACCAGTTCAGAATTAAGACAACATAACGGAACAGACTGTAGATTTACTCTATATTTCTGATATATTTCATCTTCCAGACCCAATGTGGCAAGAGTCGTGGGGTGAGGTGGAACTTCTGCTTGTAATGAGGTTTGATGAACCAAAGTTTTTGGTCTGTTACCGAGAAGCCGCATTGGTGTATGAGTCTTTCAAACAACTCTATACTTGTTCGGCATTCTTTTATGCTCATAAGTTCATTCATAGTTTCTTTCTCTTCATTGCATGTTTTTAGCAACAACTTGTATAAAGGGTTCGGCAGCAAGTGAATGAATGGCAGATGTGAGCAAAGTTTGCTTCTGCAAATCTGTTGTTAATTATAAGTGAAGTTCAGCACCTTATCTTTTTCTATGAACAATAAAGGTACAAATCAGAGGTTAAATACCTGTGATGTATAGGCAAAAAAAGGAGAAGAACAAACATGTAGTCCTCTCCATTTTTAATATTTTTGGTTGATAAAAATTAGATTATTTCTGAAGAATGGATGCCATATTATATCCGAGCGTCTGCATGGTCTTGTGTCCTCTTTCATCAAATCCTATTGAAGAATGGCTGTCGAAAAGCATATTCCAATAGCTGCTGCTGACTATGGGCATTTCACTGAATGAGAAATACTTGTTGATGCGGTCTACCGTGCTGTTGGCTCCTGAACGGATGCAACTGGCAACGGCTGCAGCAGGCTTTCCCTTGAATAATCCACCATGTGTGCTTGCTGCATAAAACACACGGTCCAACAAAGCGCACAAAGCCCCGTTTGGAGCAGCAAAATATACAGGGCTTCCGATGATTATCCCGTCAGCGTTTAAGATAGCTTCGATTAAATCATTGCAGACATCATCGGAGAAAGCGCAGCGGAAAGTTTTGCTGCATTGCCCACAGTCAATGCAACCACGTACAGGCTTGTTCCTCACCCAAAACCATTCGGTTGCAATGCCTTTTTCATGCAAGGCTTTTTCCACCAAGCTCAAAGCATTGTAGGTTTCCCCTTTCTGATGAGGACTCCCGTTCACCAAAAGCACTTTCATTTCATCAAAGGCAATTGGTTCAGCATTTCTTTGATACGTATGGCAGTGCGGGGCATAGGCTCGGCTACGGTCAGGCCGACGATTTCCTTTTCTTTTGCAATGTCGTTTATCACGCGCACCACTTCGGCGATTTTCATCCCATTAGGAACAACGCCGACCGCCGCAATGATTTCCGCAGGGTCAAGCACATCCATGTCGAAGTGAATGACCACTTTGGACGCTCCGCTCGATTTCAACCATTCCAGTATCGCATGGCTGTCCTTGCGGACTTCCTCGGGTGTCAGGTGTCTAATGCCGTATTGTTTCTGCCTTGCCTTGATTTCGTCACGTTCCCAGTCCCGCAACCCGACAAAAAGGATTTTGGACGGGTCTATCTTCGTGGGCAACTCAGAAATTATTTGTTTGTCGCCCAACCCCATGCAGGCGGTTACAGCCATTGCGTGATAGGCCGGATAGACCTCACCTGGCAATGTGATGTCTGGATGGGCGTCAATCCATACCATTGCCACATCGCCCTTATACCTTTCTGAAAGGTAAGTAAAGGGTACTACGCTGACGGAACATTCACCGCCGAGCGTCACAATCTTGTCGGGCTTTTGAATAGCAAGAATGTCCAAAGCCGCTTTGGTCTGAGCGATAATTGCCTCTTTGTCCATCACGCCATCGGTCACTTTCCGCTCCACAAGGTCTGTCGAGACTGGAACGGTGTAGGTGTCTTGCCCATTGTCGGGAGCAAGGAAATTCAACAACTGCGCTCCAAGATAATATCCTCTCGAAGCCTGTTCGGGGTCTTTCACTTCCGTTATCCATTGGGCGATGTTTCCGCCCTGCCACTGCGGATAAACGAGCCTGATTGTTTTCGTTTGATTTCCCATATTGTCTTTACTGATTTGCGCATGGACAGTCATTCCAATGAACAATGCCATGCTTAACATTAATAACTTTCTCATAATCTTTCTGATAGGTGAAACTAATTTTTGGTTGCAAAGTTACCAATTTGTTCATGTATATGCAATTACTGCAAAATTATTCATATACTGATAATTTTACCATATAGTGATAATATTCGCAGTATATAAGTGTTTTATGGCATGAAAATATTATCTTTGCACCATTAAACGAACTGATATGTACGAAAAGAAAATGCCCTTTAACATAGACTGCTGCATTAAGGTGACAATGGAGGTCATAGGCGGTAAATGGAAATGCTGCATCGTTGATGCGTTAAAAGATGGTCCAAAGCGTCCGAGTGAAATTCAAAAGCATTTTCCCGAAGCAAACGCACGTGTAATAAGCCAACAACTGAAAGAATTGGAGATGCATGGGATAATTGAGAAAAAGATTTTCGCCGAACTGCCTCCACATTCCGAATATTCGCTGACAGAAACGGGAAAGACTTTATTGCCGATTATCAGCAAATTGGAGGATTGGGGTAATTGGTTTCGTCCTACCCTCAAAAAGATATACGGTATAGAGTGATTGTGTAGTAGCGTTTAATTTTGTTTTACATTAAAATACTTCCTACTTTTTGTCCATTTTTAATTTTCCAATCATATCTCCCCTCTGCTACATCGCCAACCTCTTTGAGTGTATGGCGATGTTTTATTTCGTCAAATGGCTGTCGGCTTTCCGCATAGCCACAAAGCCATACGCCAATGGCTTTCTGCTGCTCGGCTGTTTCGCCATATGTCAACGCATTGGAAACATGCCGAAGGCATGTCCCAACGTTATGATGAAATCGCAAATTTGACACACACCCTGTTATGTTTAAGGGGGGGGCTGTTTATTTCAGGAGGGTGCGGAGATGCTTTTCGGCATCGATGATGTCGGAGCCGTT
>OQVZ01000770.1_pt1 | contig 12109 bp, 9 predicted proteins | sample 1691571 | NCBI WGS metagenome assembly OQVZ01 (sample SAMN03418261, study PRJEB22391) | human gut metagenome | biome: human-gut; feature: organic feature; material: feces | host: Homo sapiens | place: Tanzania | collected 2013-01
CGGAAAAATGGCTCAAAGGGATTTTTTGATGTCTGCAACAAGCGCTTCCATGCGCCGGCCGTATTCCACGTAATTTTCGCAGCAAAGTCTTTCGTTGACTTCACCGTTCGGATCGTGGAAGACCTTGTTCATGTGCGGTTCAATGGAAATTCCACCGTCGTAGCCGCGCGAAAAGGCGTCGGTCAGAATGCGGCGGACATCGCCGTCGCCTTCACCGCCGAACATGAATTTCATGTTGCCGTCGATCATCTTGCCGTCTTTGATGTGGATGTAGACAACATAATCTCTGACGTTTCTGTAGAACTCCCAGGAGCTCTGCTTGCGGAGCGGAGTCTTGCTGTAGTCATCGTTGAAGACCGGGTTTCCCGTGTCGAAAACCAGACGGAACGCAGGGGAGGAGCCGAGGCGCTCGCAGAGACGCAGGGTGTGTTCGTAGGAGAGTCCGCCCCAGTTCATGCAGTTCTCATGCACACAGATTACGCCGGCGTCCTCCGCCATTTTGACAATGACCTGAAGGCGCTTGATGACCTCTTCTTCGAGTTCCCACGCGGTCGCTTTGAGTTCCTGCGGGACGGCGAAGCTCATGATGCGGATCATTTTTGTTCCGAGTTTCTGCATCCGGGGCAGGGCATTGCGCATTTCCGTGTAGGATTTTTCCGGCGATTCGGTGATCGGGTTCGCCCAGTTGGCGACCGCGCTGCCGTAGCAGTTGATCAAGACTCCGGAGGCGGCGAGCTTCTCCTGAAGCTGCTCAAACTCCGCATCGGAAATGCTTCCGAGGTTTTTCCCGAAGAGGGCGCGCGACTCGATATTGCTCCAGCCGAGCTCTTTTGTCACCTTGATCTGCGTGTCAATATTGCCGGAAGCTTCATCTGCAAAACCTGTGAAATACATTAGAAAAGCTCCTGTTTGATGTATTCATAGCTCTGTTTGAGGGAGTCGAACGGATTGCCCGGGCAGGTGTCTTCTTCCACGATATACCACTTGCAGCCGGCTTCATCGGCGGCTGCGACGATGTTTTTCCATTCGAGGTTGCCGTTTCCGATTTCGGTCATCATGGACTGGCCGTTGATGTATGCGGTGTCCTTCATGTGGAGGAGGGGGAGGCGTCCGGAAAGCTTGCGGCACCACGTGACCGGATTTGCGCCGCCGAGCTGAACCCAATGTGTATCGGGTTCACCCTTGAGGTTGTCGGCGCAGGAGGCGGAGTAGATGATGTCGAGCGCAGTTCTGCCGTTGTATTTTGCGAATTCGATGTTGTGGTTGTGATAGCAGAGGGTTATTCCGGCTTCGCGGAGTTTGGCGCCGACGGCGTCGAGACGTTTTGCGAGCGCAATCCATTCCTCTTCCGTCTTCGGGCTTGTGTGCGGCCAGGGATAGGCGGTGTACGCGCATTTGACGGCATGGAGTTTTTCGATGAGTTCATCGGTTTTGTTGAAGAGATCTTCGCCGCCGTCGTGGGAGGCGCAGCAGACGAGTCCTTCGCCGTCGAGGATTGCCGCGAGTTCTTTCGGATCGATGGGGCCGAGAGCGGAAATCTGCACGGCGTCGTAGCCGATCTGTTTGACTTTCTTCATGGTTTCCGCGATATCTTTGGGAGTCTTGGTAAACTCTCTGAGCGTGTAGAGCTGAGCCGCGAGATTTTTCTGAGAAATTTTCATTTTTTCCGATCTCCTTGTTTAGGTTTGTCATGAAATGATCGCCTGACATAATATTCCCGTTCTTCCGTGAAAAAGCAAACGGAGAGGGGAAAAAGATGGCAAATTTCTTGTCTTCTTGTCTCTTTTTTCGAAGAAAAAAGAAAATCTTGTTTTTGAAATAAAATAAGACTTTTGTCTTAATGGCGATTTAAAATTCGGATATTTTTAAGATTTTTGTTGAAAGTTTTTGAATAAATGATATATTCCAAACTATATATAAGATGAACAAAGATAGCCTCTGCCAGGTGAGAGGTGGCCGGCAGAGGCATGAAAAAAGGAAAAACAAAGGATTTTTTGAAATGCAAACGACAATGCAAATGGACGAGGCAGGAATGATGCAGACCGTCAACAATCTCCAAGTGAATGGAGGAATCGTAAGTTATATGCCAGAACTTCCCGATGTCTCAAATGCAGAGGATCAGGCTGATAAAAAATATGTTCCCTGTGCGGTTGCAGCAAATTCGGTTACATCGAAGGATCTGTCTGATTCGTCTTATTCTTATGGAAGTCAACTATATTTTAGCAATTCATATCTTTATGGAAGCAAAATTCATTTTGAATTCAACGATGGAGGAGCAATTTACATTTCCAAAGGAGAACTTAATTTTAATTATATTAGTTTTTTTGCAAATTACGCATCAAATTCATCTTTCACACAAGGTGGAGCAATTGACGCACACCAAGTCTCCTTAATTATCAGCCATGCAGAGATTAATGGCAATACTGCATACGCTTCTGATTATAAAACTTATAATTATACGACTCCTACAGCAACGACATACGCATATGGAGGTGCAATTGCATTGAATCATGGAAATATAAAAATAACAGAAGCACACATTTTTAACAATACAGCTTCAGCAGATACATATGCGTATAGCACGGCTACTTCCGCTCGCGCTTATTCCTATGTTTATGGAGGTGCTATTTATATGACTGGTGGAGGAAAAATGGAATTGTATAATGTTGAATTTAACGGTAATACAGCGACAGGCAAAACATCTGCAATTTGTGCAGCATCTGCAAGCGCGATAGCAAACGGAACTATAGCAGGAGGAGCAATTTATGTTGGTGGTGGTATACAATATCTAGTAAATGTTGATTTTCTTGGCAATTATGGAGGTAATTCTGGTGGAGCAATTGCGGCAACTGGATCCAACAATTCAATGAGTATTCTTTCTGCAACATTTTCTGAGAATAATGTTGGAGGAAGAGTAACTTACGAAATTGGTGATGCCTTCAATAATTGCTCTGGAGGAGCAATTTATGTTGAAGGGAAACTTCATCTTGAATCAACAACTTTTTCTAAAAATTTTGTACACGCCTCAGCTTGTACTTCTATTGGTTTTTCTGGTTCAAGTTATGATGCAATAGCTGTTGCTTATGGAGGAGCTATTGCAACTCATGGGGCCAACATAGATATGCAAGCAGCTAGATTTATAGGAAATAGTGTCACAGCAATAGCAGAAGGAACTGGACGTTCATTGTCTCTCGCTTATGGAGGAGCTCTTTACTTATATGGAGGAATAACACAACTAAAAAATACAGAATTTGAAACAAACTCTGCGGACAATGGAGGCGGAGCTATTTATCTTTGTGGCAGTGCAACGGCAATTTATACGGTAACAAGTGGCAACACCATAAAAAATACGGGCAATAAAGCCTCTTATGGAGGATTCATTCTCCTGAGTACAGACACAGCTATAACCTTCTCTGTACAGAATACAGCCTTACTTATCATTGGAGAAGCAGACTCAACAAATGATTCGATCGCCGGAGCTGGCACCATTACGAAAAACGGTGCTGGGGTTATGACCATTCATTCGGACATTTCCGGTCATATAGGCACTTGGAATCTTGCGGACGGAACACTTCAGCTTCTCTCCAAAGCACGCTACATGTCGTTGGATAAATGGAGTATTTCAAGCTCTGCAAAACTTCAACTCAGCGAACTGGGAGACAGTATCACGATTAAAACTGCCAAGTCATTTGGTTCAATTGACCTCGGAAACGGTGCTAATACGCTCACGGCAAGTGCCACAACCTCAATTTCAGCTCTTTCTGCGGGTAGCGGAAACGATACCGCTACCTTGGATGCTTCCGCTACAATCGGGGCCCTTGATCTTGGAACTGGCTCAAACAAAGTCATTGTCAATAAATCTTTGACTATCAATAACTTTGTTCGATTGAACAATGGTGGATGCACAACGATTTCCATCAATCAGAATGCTCAGCTCGGAGGAAACACAATTACGGTCAGCGCTTCCGGAAACCTTTCCGGTCTGACAACCTACAATCTGAATTGGGCGAATGTCGCTAATTCAGACAGCGTCCGCATTCTGGTTTCGAACGGCATAAAATCCAATGTTTACCAGTTCTCGCTCGAACTTCACAACGGAACAAAAAATTTGACACTCAAAACCGATGCTTCCAACACCGTTTATTTCCAAGTGAAAAACGGTTCTTCGTGGCAGACTGTTACCATTCCGGGACTGCAGCCAACCGTTTCGAGAAAACCCGCCGGAGACATCGACGGCAATGGCGTCAGCGATGTGATGTTCCAATACAAGGTCGATCATCAGATCGGCTTCTGGATGAACGGCTCCAACACCTGGAAGGGACAGGGACTCCCCGAACCGGCGGAATGGGAGGTTGTCGGAGCGTATGACATGAACGCAAACGGAAAAGCGGACGTCGTCATGCTCGGCAATGTCACGGTCAACGGCGTCAAGGGAGCGTACGTCGGTTATCGCAAGGACGGCGACATGAGCACGTGGGAAAACATCAGCTTCCTCAACAATCCGGACAACATTCAGTGGAACGTTAAGGTCGGAAACATGACCGGAAACGCAGGCAAAAACTCGATCGTCTGGCATGCGGCGGAGCTCGGCGCGGTCGGCGTCTGGACCGACGGAACCGACAACTGGGTCTCCATCAGCGGCGGATTCGACGAAAACTGGACCATGCTCGGTACCGGCGACTTCAACGGCGACGGCAAGGATGAAATCCTCTTCCAGAACGGAACGAATTTCTACACGACCGACATCAACTCCAATTTCGCCTCGCTCGGCGGATTCGGGACCGGATGGGAAGTCCGTGCAATCGGCGACTTCTCCGGCGACGGAAAGGACGATCTTGTGCTTTTCCACAAGGATACAGGCTCGGTTGTCAAGCTCGAAAACGGTCAGACTTCCAGTTACGCCAGCCTCGGCCAGCTTGATGCGAACGACTGGTTCATCGTCGGTGCGGGCGATTACAACGGCGACGGAAAGGACGATCTTCTTGTCCGTCAATACTCCTCCGGAATGCTCGGTTATTACGCAAACGGCGATTTCTCGAAATGGAATGAGATGGGACGCGGCGTCGACATGAACTGGGCTGTCATCGCGTAAGAAAAAAAAATCTGCGCTCCCGGGAGGTCCGGCAATACCCCACGCCGGATCTTCCGGGGGCGTTTTTTTGTGAAATCTTGAGTGATGTTCTTGCTTTTTCTGAATTTTGTGGTATAATAAGCACTTGACCGCAGCCGGAATGCCATTGAATTCCCCCCCCCTCAACGCATTCCGCTGCGGTCTCTTTTTTACATTCCCATGCAGGCGTAGTAAACTTTCAGCGAATCAAGCGCGGCTTTTACATTGTGAACGCGGATAATCCGGTATCCTTTTGCGGCGGAAGCAATTGTGGAACCGCAGGTGCCGAAGTCGCGCTCAAGCGGGTTCTCTTCGCCGGTGATCCGTCCGATGAACGATTTCCGCGAGGGGCCGGAGAGGAGGGGGCAGCCGAGGGCAAGTAGTTTTTCCGATTCATAAATCAGCGCTGCGGACTGTTCGCCCGTTTTCGCAAAACCGATGCCGGGGTCAAGGATTATCGCATCGCGCCGGACGCCGCACGCAATGACCCGTTCCATCATGCCGCGCAGTTCCTCGACTACCGTGTCAATCAAGCCGCCCGCGTAGACAAGATTCTCTTTTGACTGCATCTTGTCCGGCGTGGAGCGCGAGTGCATGACAATTGCACCGGCGTCGTAACGCGCCGTTACGGAGGCAAGTTCGGGATCGAAAAGAAAACCGCTGACGTCGTTGATGATATCGGCTCCGAGTTTCAGCGCCTCCTCGGCAACCTGGGATTTGCGCGTGTCGATGCTGATGAAAATTTCCTGGGAAATTTTCCGCACCGCTCGGACTGCGGGGAGCACTCGTCCGAGTTCCTCTTCCAGCGGAACTTCATGCGAGCCTGGACGGGTTGATTCGCCGCCGATGTCGATGATGTCCGCCCCTTCGCGGATGAGCTTTTTGATCCGCTCCGCAAGCGGAATGCGGCTGCCGCCGTCGCTGAAGGAATCCGGCGTGACATTCAGAATGCCCATGATCTTAGGAAAGCCGTCGAGAGGGAAGGGACGGCCGCGAAAATTCAGAACGGTCATAAAAAATCTCCGAAAAAAAAGGGGCGTCAATCAGACGCCCCTTTGAGGTTGGTTTCTGTTATTCCTGAACGGGCGGTTCCGTGTCCGCCGGAGCTTCTTCCGCTGTTCCTTCTGCAGGTTCAGCGGGTGTTCCGGCGGGGACGGCGATGTCTTCCGGATTGTCTTCAGGCTTCTTCTGGCCTTCGACTTCGATCAGGCGCGCCACGCCGGTGATACGGTCGCCCTTGCGCAGTTCCATGATCTTCACACCCTTCGAGGCGCGTCCGACGATGCGGATTTCATCGACGGAGATGCGGACCACCTGACCGCGTTCGGTCGTGATGATCAGCTCGTCGCCGTGCTGGACTTTGACTGCGGCAACGACTTCCTCGCCGTCGCGGAGGTTGAGGTTCTTCACGCCTTTTGCGCCGCGGCGCGTCAGACGGTAGTTCTCGACATAGCTGCGTTTTCCGATGCCGCGGGAGGTGACGATCAGAATCTGCGGTTTGCCGGTATCTTCGAGAGCGGTATCATCGTTCTCGTCTCCCATCGGTTCCTCGACCTCGTCGATCTCTTCGGGTTCGGCAGCGTCTTCGGCGCTTTCCGGCAGAGCGGCGTCAAGCGGAGCGGAAACGGTTCCGTCGCCCGGAACAACTTCCATGCTGACTACCCAGTCGCCTTCGAGTTTGAATTTGATTCCGGTTACGCCGCGGGCGTTTCGACCCATTGCGCGGACGTCGCTGCTCTTGAAGCGGCACGCCATGCCCTTTGCGGAGGAGAGGATGATTTCATCCGCGGGCTCGACAAGCTCGGCGCCGATCAGATCGTCGCCCTCGTCGATGGAGAGTGCGCGGATGGCGATTTTGCGCAGGTGGCGGAACTGACTGAGCGGAGTTTTCTTGATGACGCCGCACTTGGTCGCCATTGCGATGCAGAGTTCTTCGTTTTCCTCGAACATTTTCTTTTTGATTGTGAGCATGGTGCGGATCTGCTCGTTCGGTTCGAGTTTGATGAGGTTGATGATTGCCTTGCCCTTTCCGGTGCGTGCGCCTTCGGGGATCTCATAGACGTTGAGCCAGTGCATTACGCCGCGGTTCGTGAAGAACATGATGATGTCGTGGCTGTCCGCATTGAAGAGATGCTCGACGTGGTCTTCGTCTTTGGTTTCCATGCCGATGATGCCGACGCCGCCGCGGTGCTGGGTCTGGTAGGTATCCGCCGGAACGCGTTTGATGTATCCGGTGTTGGAGACCGTGATGACGCAGGAGTGACGCGGGATGAGGTCGGCCACGTCGATGTCGCCTTCATTGAACGTGATTTCAGTGCGGCGCGGATCGGCGTACTTGTCTTTGACTTCCTGAAGCTCCTGCTTGATGACTCCGATACGGAGGTCGCGGGAAGCGAGGAGGCTGCGGAGGTAATCCGCAAGTTTCATCTTTTCATCGTATTCGTTCTGGAGATCCTCAATGGCCAGTCCGGTGAGCTGATAGAGGCGCATGTTGAGGATTTCCGTGACCTGAACTTTGGTGAATCCGTACCGCGCAACGAGGGTGTCCTGCGCTTCCTGACGCGTGCGGGACGCGCGGATGATGCGGACAACATCGTCAAGGTTTCGAACCGCGAGGAGCAAACCTTCCAGAATGTGGAGGCGAGTTTCGACTTTCGCGAGATCAAAGCGGGTTCTGCGGGTGACGACTTCAAGGCGGTGGTCGATGTAACGCTGGAGAATCTGAAGCAGGTTCAGGGTTCTCGGACGGTTCATATCGACGACGAGCATGTTGCAGCCGATCGCCTCTTCCATCTGTGTGTGTGCGTAGAGCTGGTTGAGAACGACGGAGGCCATGGCGCCGCGCTTGATGTCGATGACGATGCGGATGCCGGTTTTGTGACTGGATTCATCGCGCAGGCTGGAGATGCCGGTGATCTTTTTGTCGCGGACGAGATCGGCGATGCGCTTGACGAGCATTTCCTTGTTGACCGCGTACGGGATTTCGGTGACGATGATCTGTTCGCCGCCGTTTTTCGTTTCGAGAATTTCGGCTTTTGCGCGGACTTTGATGACGCCGTGTCCGGTGGTGTAGAGACTGCGGATCGGGTCGATTCCGTGAATGATGCCGGCGGTCGGGAAGTCCGGTCCGGGGATGAATTTCATCAGGTCGGCGACGGTTGCGGTCGGATGATCGAGAAGATGAAGCGTGCCGTCGATGACTTCGCCGAGGTTGTGCGGCGGAATGTTGGTTGCCATGCCGACGCCGATACCGGTGCTGCCGTTGACGAGAAGATTCGGGAACTTCGCGGGCAGAACTTCGGGTTCGCGCTCGCTTTCGTCGAAGTTCGGAATCATGTTGACGGTGTCTTTGTCGAGGTCGGCAAGCAGCTCTTCCGCGAGGCGCTCCATGCGGCATTCGGTATAACGGGAGGCCGCGGCGGGGTCGCCGTCGATGGTTCCGAAGTTGCCCTGACCTTCAATCAGCGGGGCGCGCATGGAGAAGTCCTGGGCGAGACGCACAAGCGCATCGTAAACCGCGGCGTCTCCGTGCGGATGATACTTACCCATGACTTCACCGACGACTCGCGCCGATTTCACGGTGGCGTGACCTTTGGTGAGTCCAAGCTGTTTCATTCCGTAGAGGATTCGGCGGTTGACGGGCTTAAGACCGTCGCGGACGTCCGGAATCGCACGCCCCACGTTGACGCTCAAGGAATACTGCAGGTACGCAGTATGCATAATATCCTCAATATGAACAGGATAATCCTTCATCGGAATGCTGGTTACATCTGTTGAATCGCTCATAGTTAAAAATCCCCATTGTTAGTCCGGTACTATACACCCGTTTTGTCCGTTCCGCAAACTTTTTTAAGGAAAAAGAACGGCTTATTTCAACTTTTTTTCCAGTTCGCCGAAAACTGTTTCCAGATCGTCGTAACGGAGCGCGGCGCAACGGTCGAGAAAGGTCGGCTGGCGGTTCACAATCACCACTTCGCCGCCCGACGCCAGAGTGATGCGCGGAAGCGCCGCCGCCGGATTCACCGTCAGACTGCTTCCCAGCACCAGCAGAAGATCCGCCCGGCGCAGATCGGCTTCCGCCCGGTCGAGCAGATCGCTGTCCAGACTCTCTCCGTAAAAAACAATCCGCGGTTTGACAATCCCGCCGCAGAGCGGACACTTCGGGACTTCGCCGCGGTTGACGACAGCCGCAATCTCCGCGTATTCAAACGTCTTGCCGCATTTCAGGCATTCGTGTATTGCCGGGCTTCCGTGGAGTTCGCCGAGTTTCTTTGAGCCGGCACGTTCATGCAGAAGATCAATGTTCTGCGTGTAGGTCATCTTGACAATCCCCCGCGCTTCCAGTTCCGCTATGACGCGGTGGACGACGTTCGGACTGTAGCGGTCAAGCTCGTAAATGAACGGTTTCGCCCACTTGTAGTAGAGCTCCGGACGCTGAAGGAAAAGATCTATGGAGAGAATGTCTTCCACATCGTATCCCTCGAACTGTTTGCTGTAGACCCCGTCCGGACTGCGGAAATCCGGAATGCCGGAGAGCGTCGAGATTCCCGCGCCAGTGAAGACGACGCAGTATTTTGAGTTGAGCAGTTTCTGATAAAGTTCGTTCATTTCTTTTCCTTTCCGGCGGCTTCCGAAACAGGAATGCCGTCAATCAGCAGATCGCGGACGGCATAGTTGCCGTTCGGATAAATTGCCACAAGCAGTTTTGCCTTGCTTCGTCCGAGGAGCCGTTCCGCCGCAGGCGCAAGTTTTTCGTTAAGGTAATACCGGGTGAAGAGAAAATTGAAATCGTGGTATCGCTCATCTTCCTGACGCCCGTTTTTCCAGTTCCTGCGCACACCGCAGTAGCGGATTCTGACACAGTCGCGTGCCGGATCCGGCTTTTCCAGAAGCCCGGTGACAACCGCGAATCCTTCGGCGTCGCGCCCGAGCACGGCGTAACGGTACTTGCCGTAAGGAGCGCTCTTCTCGTCCGCTTTCAGACGCGGAACGTCGATGTCAAGCCGCAGAAAACGTCCGCGGAAGTGATCGTAGGGATCGTATGGCCGCACGCGGAATGCGTATTCCTTCGGCGGAACGGCGGGAAAGTCGTATTCCAGAATCTTTGCGGCCGGATAGCAGAGGGCGAGCGCGAGAAGCAGAATCTGCGCTCCGAGCAGATATTTTGCCGCCCGGGTCATTGCTCCGGCGCTCCTTTCCCGCGGAAATGCCGCGAAAGAAAAAAGTTGAGAACCAGGAAAGCGACGCCCGCCGCGAAGAAGGCTCCCGCCCGGGTCAGAATGCTGTCGGCGGAGAAAAAGTGGGCAACCAGCAGCGCATAAAGCTGAAGCTGTCCGAGGTTCATCAGCAGCAGATCGGAACGGCGGAATCCGTCGATCAGGAACATCGCGGCAAGCAGAATCAGGAAGCCGAAGGCCGCGGGGATCGCCCATTCCGTCTTCAGAACGGCGAGGTACGGATACGCCGCGCAGAACGCAACGGTCAGATTCAGCGCATTGCAGTTCCGCCGGAGCTCCGCCGCAAGCATGAAAAGGAAAAGCAGAGTGACGCTTCCTGCTGTCAGCATGGAAAACTCCTTGCAGAGAACCGGTTGGATCGTGAATGTGCAGATCAGAAAATAAACCGTAAGAAGAAGGTACGCGCTCTGAATCCACGGATCCCGGGACCATGCGCCCGCTTGAAGCCGGTGGAAGTTGAGTCCGCCGCACAGAAACGCCGCTCCCGCAAGCGGAATCGCAAGAACGCATTGTCCCCAGGTGAGCAGGGCGATTGCCGCCGCGACGGCGCCCCAGCGCAGCAGAAGCGAGCCCTTGCGGATTTGCCGGACGGCGTATGGAGTCCAGAACAGAATGTACACCGGTGCAAACCATGACGGCACATCACCGTCCGGCTGAAGCAGAAAAAAGGAGAACGGAATCAGGGCGGTTGCCGTCAGCAGAGCCAGAACGTTCGCGCGGAACATCACCGTCAGCGCAAGCAGAAACGGCAGATTGAGCGCAAGAAATCCGCCGGGTTCTCCCTCAATATGATAAATCTGCGAAATCAGCGCATTCAGTGACAGAATTCCTGCGCCGAGGAACAGCGCCGCCCCTTCGCGCCAGACGCCGTCTTTCCCGCGGACGATCACAAATATTCCGAATCCGGCGGCGAGCAGGAAGGGAACAAACGAAATTGCGATGCGTCCCGGCTTCTCGATCATATCCCAGTTGTATGCGGTCAGAAGAATCACCGCCGCCGCAATCAGCAATGCGCCGAGGGTGCCGAGACAGAAAAACAGGGTGTTCCGGACAGGGGGGGCTCCGAGCTCTTCCCGATAATGTGCCGTCAGCCGTTCCGCGGTCGAAGCGTCGAGCAGACCGTTCTTCCGCAGGTCCGGAAGTTCGTTCAGAAACCATTGAATCGCTTTGAAATCTTTCATAACGCCTCCTCAGTGCATGGGGTTGGGGTGACCGGGACCGCCGCCGGACGGCCAGTATTCGCAGCCGTCTTCGTTGGTCGGAATCTTCAAGTCGGGCGGATCGTCCTCCTTGCGCTCGCGCGTTTCCGTTTCGAGCCAGGTGATTCCCTGATCGCGCCATTGCGGATCGTTCATCTTCTTCAGGGCTTCGACGTACTGGCTGATTTCGCGCTGGAACTGAAGAGGGGTCGCGTTCCACGCCTGTTCGATGCTGTTGGAGTATCCGAGGCGCGGCACGAATTCGCGCAGGAACAGATACCACGCGTAGTTGGCGAGTCCGTTTGCTCCGGGATTTTCCAGAGCCATCGGGATCAGCGAACTTTCCGTGAAGACCGGAAGGACGACGCGGGTCACGTGTGGCGGTTTCTGTTCGCCGTTGAGTGTCACCGAGCCGAACGGCTTTGCAAGGGCGTTGGCGTGGACGTTGTGCGGGATGTCCTTTAGTCTCTTCTGCGCGTTGTCGATGCGTTCGGCATAGTTGCGGATATTCTCCGGAAGACAACTTCTTACTGGCTTTGCCGTGGCTGGGGCTGTGCTGCTTT
>OQVZ01000772.1_pt1 | contig 12077 bp, 10 predicted proteins | sample 1691571 | NCBI WGS metagenome assembly OQVZ01 (sample SAMN03418261, study PRJEB22391) | human gut metagenome | biome: human-gut; feature: organic feature; material: feces | host: Homo sapiens | place: Tanzania | collected 2013-01
TCGCCGACTTCTTTCACCAGCCAGCCTTGGTCGATTTGTCAAGGTTCGTGTTTTTGGGATTTGTGATTTCCTCGTTTGGCATTGCCCACGCCGCGTATATGAACAAAAACCTGATGAACCGCCAACAGGCGTTTATCAGTTGTTTGGCGCTGGCTGTTTCGGGCGTTTCGGGCATCACGCTGGCATTCAACGGCTACTCCTATTGGAGTTTGGCATGGCAGCAAATCATCTACATCACCGTGCTCAATATCGGCAGATACGCCGTGGTTGACTGGCGCCCGATGCTCAAAATCGACTTCGGACCAGTAAGGCAAATGTTCAGTTTCAGCGTGAAAATCCTGATGACCAACATCATCAACACGCTCAGCAGCAATATCCTCACCTTTATTTTCGGTCGCTACTTCCCCATGAAGCAAGTGGGCAATTTCACGCAAGCCTACAAGTGGAACACGATGGCAAACTCCTTCGTTGCCAACACACTGTGGCAGGTGGTGCAAACCGTGCTCGTGGCGGCTGGCGATGAGCGAGAGCGCCGATGCCGCGTGTATAGGAAGATGATGCGCTTCACCGCCTTCATGTCGTTTCCGCTGATGTTCGGCCTCGCGCTGGTGGCAGAGGAATTCATTTTGTGCACCATCGGCGACGAATGGGTGGGCAGCATACCGCTGTTGCGCATCTTGTGCGTGTCGGGTGCGTTCGTGCCGTTCTACACCATGTATCAGAATTTGGCAATCAGCAGCGGCCGCAGCGACCTCTACCTCTGGTGCAATGTGGCGCAAATCGTGCTGCAAGTGGCAGTGATTTTCGCCTTCAAATCGATGGGACTCACCGTGATGGTCATTGCCTATTCCGCATTCATCGTCTTGTGGTTACTGGCGTGGCAAGTGGTGGCAAAACGCCTCATCGGCTTGCGCCTCGTCCACACCCTGCTCGACGTAATGCCCTTCATGCTCATCTCAGCAGGCGTGATGGCTGCCACCTACTTCTGCACCTTCTGGATATCCAGCCACCCCATCATCCTCGTGGCGCGCATCGCCATCGCCGCACCCCTCTACATCGCCGCCACCAAACTCCTCCACCCCGAAATCCTAACCGAAACCCTCGCCTACCTCCACCCCCACCACAAATAATCCCCCACCAAAAAGTCGTCATTTATCCCGAACTCGCATTGATAATTACACAAATCCCCTCAAAAAAAGCATCTCCACATAAACTTCCCCTTTTAACTTGTCAGCACATTTAACCCTAATCGGTCATTAGGGCTTGTGGTATTTCGGAATTTTAGAAGAATGAATTTTGATTGTCTTTTAATGAGTGATAGCGAGCTATTACGAATCAAAAACAAGCGAAAGGCATCTTATAAAAGCCAAAAGACCGCAAGGTGTAATCTAATAAAACTCTCGCAGACTAATGAAATGAGTAATTTGGATTAAAGATTCACTTCCTAAGTTATATCACAGCAAAAATCGCAATTTTTGCACGATAATTTAAGGAATAATATCATAAAGATATGAAATACGGAAGAAATCAGATTAATAAGGCGGGGGAAATCATCATGTCTGCAAAAGATAATGATGAATATAATAAAGCATTGGAAAAAATAAATGAATGGAGAACTTTACATTTAATAGCATTAGATGCATTGCAAAAGGAAATAGAATCATTGTTAGAGAATTATAAAATTGCGGTTTTTTTAACTTCAAGGAGATTAAAACGCATTACCTCAATTATGTATAAACTAGACATTAATCCAGAAATGCGTTTAGGAGGAATGCAAGATATAGGAGGATTGAGAATCGTAGTGAATAATGTTGAGGACTTAAAACTCTGCCAGCAAATTTTAATAAAAAACACTCCCCAAAGTTTTGATTTAGTTAAAATAATGGATTATGTACAACAACCAAAAGAAAGTGGATACCGTAGTATTCATTTCATTTATAAATACAATTCAGAGAATAAATATGTGGATGGTGCAAAAGTTGAATTGCAAATAAGAACAAAATTGCAACACAGTTGGGCTATGGCAGTTGAAACAGCAGGCTTAATAACAAGTACCCCACTGAAATCAAGTATGGGTTCTGAAGAATGGTTGGACTTTTTTAAAATTGTAAGTTCATTGTTTGCTATTAAAGAAAAACAGCCTATATTAAAAGCACACATAGAAAAAGATTATGATATGTATAAATTGATGAAATTATTATACACAGTAAATATAGAACATAATCATAGTAATACACTTAAAGCTTTAAGAGTAACAGGCATTCAAGCTAAAAAAGAGAACTATAAAAATGGATACTATATTTTAAATATTAATTTTCAATCAAGAATAGTACGAATTACGACTTTCTCCAAAGAGCAAGAAAATGAAGCTTCGACTGCATATTCCGAGTTGGAAAAAGGCATAATTGACAAAAATAATGCAGTCGTATTAGTTTCAGTTCCTAAAATGAAAGAATTGCAAGAGGCTTATCCTAGTTATTTCCTTAATACTACAGAATTTCTTCAAGCTATTGATATTATGATGGAAAACAGTGAGAAAATCAACATGGTTTCTCAATGATTAAGACTATATCTTCATTACAGGAGATATCCTTAATAAAATAACATTAGTATCAATTCTGACCGGGACTTCAAAACTTTCTGATTTTTAGCTGGGGTTAGTAGCCTATTAGTAAGATGCCTTTTAAGGGTAAGCGGAGGCGATTGCTTACGTAGAGTGTTTCCAAAAATGTTTTTACTTTTTGAAAATCGGGAGAGTCGATGGTCTTTCCTCCACACTTGTGGGAATATATTTATTTAAAACAGCGATAACTAAATACTCAACCTCTAACATCATGCAGGCTTGAAAGATGTCTTTTAGGAATTGATTATTCATCACGGCTCTACCTGCTTCGACTTCTATCACAATTTTGCCATCAGCACTTAAAGCGTCAGCCGCAAAATATTTATCTACGGAATCATTCTCTCCGAATAGTACGGGTACAAATATTTGATCAGCTTTTCCTGACTCTACTTTGTAATCCAACTCTTCAAGACAAGATAAGATTGAACTAAAGCAAGCATTTCGTTTGACTTCGGCTGACAATCTTCATTCCTTTTATCGTCTACTCGTTTGAAACATTCGATGACAGAACGGAGTTGTGGAGTGATGTTCTGTGAACGAGGGAAAAATTGATAATTTATCATGATGGCAGTCGCGTTTAGTTATTAATTTGGTGATTTAGGGGAAATTATTTTTCTCCACCCACCAATGAGGGATGGGGGATTACTTGCCGATGCACTATCCTTATAGTGCTGATTGCGTGCTACTTGAGCTTTTATAATACAAAGATCCGGTGCATTTCTGATTTTTGAGGATTTCGGGCCTCCCGGCCGGCTTCATCTTCAGGAAATGACCTCTTTCTCGTACATCTTGTACAAATGCAAAGATAGTGATTTTCCGTGAGATAGACAATTAAAATACGAGAAAACGATTTCGAGTAACTGCAAATTTTTAATCCGAGGATTTTGTACCTCGAATTGAAAATCGCCGAAGACCTATAAAGACTACTCAACTGAGGCAAAAGTAAGCCGGATAGAAGTTGCCAATCGACTTGCTCCAACGCTGCAATGCTACTGTATATTAGTGTTTTACGGCAGGATGCATCTCCTTCTTCACTTTCTACGGTGGAAAGTGAAGAAGATGCGCAGAAGGATGTCATGGCACTCCATGTTATTTGCCCGGTCTATGGGTTGAAACAAGTGTAAGTCGGCGTCGGGGCAGCCTGATTTTTGAACGATAATCAGTTTCTTTCAGCGGGCAGTTTCCTCATCGAAAATACGGTTGAATATCTCGTCAAGCCGGGGTTTGTCGGAGATAATCTGATGGAGCTTTTTCAGGTTCTTTGCGTTGTCGCTCCACGGAATCCAGACCTTCAGATAGCCTTGGGGTCCATACTTCTCATGCAGGTGCTCAATTGTCCTTTGATAATGTCCTTCTCTGTCGAGTTGAGGATAATTAGCCAATCCATACTGGATGGTGCGCCGGATTATCGTCTCAGGCTCGATGAAGCGGTCAGCTTCGGCAACCAACAGCCCATAACCGTTGCGAGGCTTTTTCTGATTGGACGCACGGTGATCCTCAACGGCACGACCCATCGTCACAATCTGCTTTCTTGTGAAATGGGATTTGACAAACGCATCCGCTTCAAGAATCTTGCGGGAGTCCCGGTGATGATTTTCTCGACCATTGATAAGGCCGAGGTCGTGAAACGCCGCTATGATGTAAACCATATCGGGGTTCATGGACGGAATATGTTCGGCGAGTCCCAGACTCTGTTCAATCACCATGCGTACATGATTCTCCTGATGCGCCTTGTCAAAGGTGGCGTAGCGGGGAATAATCTCCCGCTCAACATAATCTATGATTTCCGTAGTGACCGGCTTCAATTTCAATTCGGGAATCTCTCCGCGCTCACGTTTCTCTTTCAGAATCTGACGGCGATGGGCACGTTCCTCGGCCATACATTTTTTACAGATGTGCCGTGCATGACCTTTGCCCGAAAATTTCTCGTTGGCGAGATACTGACCGCACTTCCAACAATAATGGCTCATATCTAATCTAATGTTTCTGTTCAAATGTTTCTGTGCGTAATTATCTAAATCAGTTTTATCCGGACGATTGTCGCATCATCTTCTACGACTGTTGCCGAGTTTATCGGCAAACCGACATCATTATGCAGATAATATCCATCTGTTGCGATGTATATAATATCGCCGAAGCTGGTATTAAGTTCCGCGGCTTCAGGACTGGTACGGAATTCTTTTCCGTTTATGCAACGGGAAAGGAAAAAATGATTACCCTCAATGGCTAAGTGATCTCTCGTCAGCAATTCAACATTCTCTCCTCTGGCATAATATATTCTGACATCTCCAAGCCATGTGTAATAACAGCGATTATCTGCGAATAAGGTCAAGCCAACCGATGTGCCCATTTTTGAACTGTGCCGTTTGATTTGAGCAGCTACTATGTCATTGGCATATTTCAATCCATTCATGAGAGATTGTTCAGGTGATTCAGCACTGTAATGCGACTGAATGTACTCGGCGATACTGTGAGCTACTAAATTCGCCGCTTCTGCACCGTGAGACAATCCGCCCATGCCGTCGCAAACGATAATCAGCAACACGCCGGGCATAATCTCTGCGTGCCAGACATAATCCTCGTTTTCTTTGTCTGCTCCGGGCTGTGAGAATATTTCTATCTCAATCATCGCTTATACGTTTATTGAATACGTCTGCTATGGTGTTCAGCACTCTTACGACATCATCTGAGGCCAATGTCCTGTGTGTTTCGAGTATTTGTATCACAAGGCGGCTCTCTTCTTCGAGCGACGCTTCCTTTGCCAGAATGTTCCGATAATATATCAGTTGTTCTTTGTCAAGAATATCGGCAATATCGTGAGCCATCCAGTATGCGCCTCCGACGGTCAGGTCAAAATGCTCAAGCTCATACACTTCCGGGTGTACGCCTCTTTCTTCGTTGGCAAAATAGTAATTGTCAACAATATACCACATATCTTCGGCATCTTTATTAGTGCCGATATTGCGGTCAAGCCACGCATTGAGTTTCAGAAGGAACAGGCCATGAAGCGAGGCTATCCGGATTTCAAATTCATTATTGACGCACACCGTTATCGCCTCTCTCAACACTTCGTCGAATCCTTTGACCGACATGGCGATTGTTTCCTCCGGCGGCCAATATATGTTGTCGTCATCCTTTGCCAAAGCTCCATACGGCACTATGTCTACTTCATAGTCACCGTAGTAAAACCTCTGGGCCTGATGTGTGGCTTTCTCGAAGCCGTCCTCAATAAGAGCCTTGCAGATTTCGTTATACCTGTTCCAGTCCGGCACAGCAATAGCTATATCCAGGTCTCGGGTTTTTCTTCTCGCGGATGTGTCGGCAAGAACTTGGATGATAATATCGCGGGCTGTAGCTCCAATTACAAAGAAATCCTTCCCGATTTTTGAAAACGTGCGATTGAGTTGCCTCAACAAGTCAATCAAAAGAGGATTGTCAATCTTTTCAGAGGAGATATTTAAGCTCATTTTCCTTTATCTTTTGAGCAGCCTCGATGCAACGACCATTGGCTGTGTCCATCAAATCCGTGTAAATCAATACGGCAGGAACGGAATTTGCACCCCCTCCTGTCCAAAACTTCCTGTATACGGCAATCTCGCCATCGGCGTCAGGTATCACGGCTCCGGTCTTCATTAAAGTGGCGGCAGGCACATCTGCATAGACAGTGAACTCTCCCGGAGCTATAAAACCATCATTTAATGCAGCTGCAGGTTCTCCGCCCCAAAGCATACCGTCAGGCAGTTCCAAATGTTTCCAATTTCTGCGCCTTTCCTCATCTCGAAACGCGAAACGGGTCTGAAACAGTTTCGGTTTAAGATTCAGTCCGTAATTTGTAGCCCAAAGCATCAGGAGCCTGTCTATGTTCGTCAGGAAACGTTTGTTCTTTTCGACGCGAACAAACTGTTGATATATCAGTCCGTCAATAACGTTTTTGACAGTTCCGATTGCAACACCAGTCGCATCCATTATCTCACGGTAAGGCCGTCCGATATTTTGCTTATCCAGAAGCAGATTGAAAATGACTTTCAAGCCCTTTTCCAAAAAGATGGGATAAGCTTTGGCTGTTGTGTCCTCTACAGGTTTTTCACCTTTATTGGCAAGCATCAGAACTATATTCTCGTTTTTCAGTTGGTACTGAATGTTGAAATTCCCCGCACAGTCAAGTATGTTGATGTCTGGAATCTTTGCCAGCTCCAGCATTTTAGGCGTTGCATTGACGGTGATGAAAAGTATCCGGGTATCCTTATCTACAGGTCCATAATGTTCCGGGATCTTGTCAATCATCACGCCGAGAGTCAGATTTGGTTCAACGACACAGAGAAACCTCTTACCCATGATGGTAAGATATGGAATCTCTCCATAATAATCGACTGTCGCTTTTTCCCGGTGAAGATTGCTGTTCAAGGCTGCAACGGCCCTATTGAGTATTTCTTGATTGTCCATCTGTTCAATTATATAATCATGTTCAATATCATTGAACAGCGCAAAGTTACTGAACAAATATGACATCGCCAAATTATCTGTTCAAAATTTTCGATTTGTTCAATGCAGTTGAACGCGGTTTCTATTTTGAACATGCTGTACGAAAGACTGAAAGAACAGTATCGCTTTTGTAGTGTGAAACGGAGTTATAACAATGTTTGAAAAGGGATAGTCATAGAAAGTAAATTCTATTTAGATTATACCATAAAGGGTATAATTTATTTTGTAATAGCACTGATTATACCCTATAGGTGATATTCATGCTAAAGCGGCAAGAGGCGGAGCGGTCTGCATTGTTGACGGCATCGCGCCTACGGGCAACTGCGGAACACCGAAAACCGGCAACGCCTCTGAGTAATGGCAACGGCTTCGCTGATGCCACCTCTGAGACTTATTGCCGTTCCTCCGTGTTCTTTATCGCTGTTGCCTGATAAGGACTTTTTCGACCGCCAGGCCACTTGCCTCTTGTTTCAGCAGTCCACGGATCGAGACAGTGATAATCCGCCTTCCTGCGTTGTCAGCTTATCACAGACTCGCCCTGCCGGGACTGGTCAGTTCCATTTTTCGGTGATTTATTGTTTTTTCAGATAAATCATGTCTCGTAATGTTACCCCTTCCTCAATAATCGGAGTGGGGTAATTATCAGTGAAGAAATTTGGAATACGATGAGAATAGGAATAGCCACAAGATTTATAGAATCTCAGTGTTGAAGGAGTTTCTCCAGTTCCAAGAATGAACATTTTGTTTGAATGCTGTGATTCGACATATTCAAGCATCCGACGACCATATCCATGCCGTCTGTATTCAGCATCGACGGCAAGATTTTTTATTTCAACAGTATTAGGATCAAGTTTGACGGTTACACAAACTGCTATCGGCTTATCATTAAATAAGCCGACATAAAGGGTTCCCGAATCAAGATAACGGTCAATCATCGTTTCTGATTCATCTCCTATCAAAAGTAGAGGCAGATATTGCTCTTTGTCATTATCAACCTCGGTGATTATAAGATTGTCATCGGTTTCCATATCACAAAAATAGCTATTTTTCACGGGATTTCAGTGCCAATATGCTGTCATTCGTTTTCACCGTTACGGAGTCTTAGCTCCAGATTATGCGATACTATCAACTCAGGAAGCCTTGCTTGCTCGGATTCAAGAACGTGCGGAGCAGGGCTATTCTTTTGCCTTTTGGCTGAAAAATCTCCAGACCTCCCCGTTGGTACGGCTTGTATTTTTAACCCAAAGGGCGAACAGCCCTTCTTTGCCTCCGCACGCGGTCGTGTCAACGAGCAAGCAAAACTTCGATAGTCGATAGACGCATAAAAAAATGTCGCACGATGAAAACGAACAACAACATATCAATTAGACGAGGCAGAGCATCCATCTCCAGCCTCAACCGCATAAAAAGAGTTCTCCTCTGGGCGGTGGGGATAATCGGGGCAATACTCGGATTGGTGTTGTGGGCGTTTCTCCGACCGATATTCCGAGGCGTTGGCTGGATTGTCTCCGCTCTCACCGCAATAGCGATAATCTATTTGTTACTTACCCTGTAACAATTCACTGATATGGCTACTATGAAATCAAACAACGCTGCAATCGCAGCAATGCAGCAGATGCTTCAAGAACGCATCCTCACTGAACCCGCATTGGCTATCAAACTCGCCAATCCGAAGAAAACGCTTGAAGGCGCAGTCAACTATCTCTGTAACGAGATAAAGCGGTCTATGCGTAGTCGATGACCAGACAGTACTCTCTATCCTTCTGCATTTCTATGACGAGGACAGCATCGAGGATGGAGGAAAGGTCAACTGCAATATCGTGGTGTCTAAGCCGGAACTCTCCGAGGAGGACAAGGCAGAACTCAAGGAGCAGGCTATGGAGCAGTACCGAGAGGAGCAACTCCGAGAAATCAAACGGCAGTCACAGCCGAAGGCTCAACCCAAGCCGACCACGACACCCAAAGCGGGAGAAGAAATCAATGTTCAACCCAGTCTATTCGACCTCTAAAACTACAAGGTTATGAAACCGAGAAACAAGAAACAACAGCATATCGTGGAACTGAACGGGCGACTTCGCCCGCTCACCACCGCTCAAAAGCAATGGGCATTCAGCCATACCATAGACCATTATGCCTATCGTCTCAAATCGGGCAAGGCGGTATGTATGGACTGCGGACACGAATGGCAGGAGGTAGGCTTCGGTATCTATCGTTGCCCCAACTGCGGAGAAAGGGTTGAGATACGCAACACCAAAGAGCGTGTACGCCAAGACAAATCCTATTTCAACGTAATCACCACCATTGAGGTCTATCAGGTAGTGAGAATGTTCCTGATAATAGTCGAGATGCGCAAGGGAATGAAGGCGAAACCCGCCTACCTTGAAATCGGTCAGTATTGGATTGACCCCAATGGACACGCCACAGTCATGGGACTCCAGCGGACACTCGGCTACTACGTTGACTCATTCGCTTTCGGCTCTCCATTGGAGATAAGGAGCGACAACGATGCTTTCCGTCACATAGCAGGGCAATGGGTCTATCCTCGCATCAAGGCGACCGACACCATCAAGCGCAACGGGTTCAAAGGTTGTTGTCACGCAATGCATCCCGTAACCCTCTTTCAGCAATTGCTGACCAATCCCAAAGCCGAGACGCTGATGAAATCCGGCGACATTGAAATGCTCCGCTATCTCTGCCAGCATCCGCTGGAGGTTGACAAATATTGGAACTCCATCAAGGTAGCCAAGCGAGCAGGATATACATTCAACGCACCGAGTATGTGGTTCGACTACATCAAGATGCTGGAGCGTATGGGCAGAGACCTCCATTCTCCGTCATTGGTAGCACCCAAAGACCTCAAGCACGCCCACGATGAATATGTTGAGAAAGTCAACCGACAGAGGGTAAAGGAGCAGAGGGAAGCCAACCGGAAGAAGGCGGAAGCCGACCAAGACAGGTTCGAGGAACTCAAAGGTCGTTTCATCGGACTGACGATGACGGACGGCATAATCCGGCTCAATACACTTGACAGCGTAGCCGACTACTACGATGAAGGCACCAAGCAACATATCTGCGTAGGTTCAGCGGGCTACTATCTCAAAGCCGACACATTGGTGTTCACCGCCACGATGGGAGGCAAGACCATCGCCACCGTTGAAATCTCGCTGAAGGACTACTCAATAGTTCAATGCCGAGCCTTCGCCAACCAAGTCTGCGAATACACCGAGCAGATAGCCGGCATCATCAACGCCAACAAGAAGATGATAGCCGAGCGCAAGACAGCATAAGTTAAACCCGACCACCGCCAGCTCCGGCGGTGGTCACAAAACCTCCAATACTATGACACGTATGACTCAAAACGGAATATCGACCACCCAAGCAGGACAGGAACAATACGAGACCTTCTACTCCGCCCACAGAGGGCGCAAAGTATCAAGGGTAATGTGCGATTATAGAACAGCCGAGGGAGACCTCTTTTCGGTAGTCGCTCCGACCCTACAAGAGTGTCGTCTCAAACGAGATGAGTGGCTCGCCAAACGAAACAAGTAACCAAATCCATATCAGCGAAGAAGGCGGTGAAGCGTGATGCTCCATCGCCTTCATTTCGCCAAAAATTTCGGCCGCCAAAAGGCGGCGTTTGTGAGTTTGAACAGAAAAAATAATAAAATCAAAAAAAATTCATAATGTATCGTGAACTGCTACATGTTGGTGCTTATTTTGCGGCAAAAACATTAAGATATGACCTATCAGGACTATTTCCGCAATTCCGATTTTGAGGATATATGGACGATACTGAGCGGCTTCTACTCGGAGCATGAGGCACTTGAGCTCGAATATCGTTCTCTTGTCGAGGCAATCAAATCCTTGCCCGTTGATTCGGCAAACTCGACAACTCCCATTGAAATGTGCCTTGACTCCGATAATGAAATTATGGTAAAGGGCGCACCCGACCCTCAGGAATGGCTTCTTGGTCGTGAGGTGGTGATAGACTTTTCTTCATGGAGAGATAAATTTGATGAAGAACCCGCAGTCGAAACAGCCGGGCTCAAGACTTTCGACATACTTTCCGGCAGAGAAAAACGGCAGCTGGCGCGTGACAGCGATACTGCTACGCTTGCAGCCCATCTTCTGTATTGGTCGACGCTCTATGCCATTAAAACGCAAGGGCAGCACGAAAAGGAGTTCTCGGAATGGCTCGATTCCCTTGAAAACGGAAGGCCGAAATACGAAATGGAAGAGGAATATGAGTCGGAAAGTCGCCAAAGAAAGCAACGGAAATACTGGCGTCAGACCGTCGCCAATGATTCTCCCTATGATTGGTGCTGGAATCTCGTTATTCTGAAAAAGAAACTGGAGTATAACATCGGATATTGGCGTTATGTGCAGCGTCATGTGGGCTGGGAGAAGGATGTCAACCGGATGATGGTTGCTATAAATCTTATAGATATGGCAAAAAACGACTGGCCCGATATAAAAGGCAAGCACGTAAATTTGCGGACAGCCGAACGATACACTCGCGAATATGACCATGGAGGAGACTTACACGAGCTATATCTCGGAAAGCTATATAGCGACAAGGCATTCCATATTCTTTGGAAATGGCTTGACCATAATATGAAAAAATGGTGGAATTGAAAAACATTTTCAACCTGTACCGTAGTTTGATACAGTATTGACCTAATTTTGCAGTGTAAACATTAAAAACCACTATATATGGAACCTATTACAAACAATGAGTTTCTTAACTCAGTCCTCGAAGCCGAGGCATGGAAAGAGATTTCAGATGACGAATCTCTAAGCATGAATATGCTTGACAGATATGCCGACAAGCTGGATTGGGATGAAATCAGCGAAAACCGGAACATCATATGGACTCTCGATGGCATCAACAAGTTCGCCAGCCGCCTGAACTGGAGCGACTTCTCCCAGAGCTGCCCCGACCACATCATCAACGAAGTCACTCTTCAAAAGT
>OQVZ01000773.1_pt1 | contig 12071 bp, 7 predicted proteins | sample 1691571 | NCBI WGS metagenome assembly OQVZ01 (sample SAMN03418261, study PRJEB22391) | human gut metagenome | biome: human-gut; feature: organic feature; material: feces | host: Homo sapiens | place: Tanzania | collected 2013-01
GCCTCCAATAAGGCTCCGAAGAAGACCGCCGAACCTGAAGGCATCTGGTCAATTTTGATGTTGTTCGCTTCGGCGAGAGCGGAAACTCTCACATGGTGACGGGCTGCGATTCTGCTGAGAGAATCCCCGTTTTTGACGATGTAAACGCCCTCTTCGTTTTCAAGCTTTGCAACGGTCTTTTTCGCGCGTTTCACGTTTTTCGGAGCTTTGGCTGCACGCTCTTTCCGTTCCGCCGCGCCGGGGACGACGACTTTTCCGCCGACATGGAGTTTCTTCGGATTCAGCTTCGGGTTTGCTGCGGCGATATCGTCCATTTCAACGCCGTAGAGAGCGGCGATGGACCAGAAGGATTCGCCTTTTTTGATGATGTGAATGGTGGTTTCCGCAGGAGCCTGGCGTTTCTTCGGCTGAGCTTTGGGGGCTTTTTTCGGAGGAAGCGGTTTCTTCGGCGCGGGCTTGCTGACCGGCGGCTGAACAATAACTACGGGTTCCACAGGATCCTGAGCGGGAAGAACAACAGGTTCATTGACCGGAGTTGCCGGAGTGTTTTCGCCTCCTTTTACCGCGATCGGATCGACTGTTGCGGGGGGGACATACGCTCCCGGCGGCATCGGATCGTCGTCAATGGATTCGCATCCGGTTGTGAAAACCATTCCGCCTGTCAGCAACAGAGCGGAAAAACTGCCGAAAAGCAACTTGCTGTTCATGTCTGTAAAACCTCCATTATGGTCTTTTTTTGTTTTTGCATACTCTAATAGTTTAGCCCATAAAACGGTAAAATCAAATGGATTTGCAAAGAATCCCTGATTTTTTTAAATGATGACCGGGACTGAACCTCCGTCCGGCTGCTTTGCCGACGGCTTCGGGTAGCGGCGGAGCAGACGTTTGAGATTTGGGAAGCGGTTGAAGTCCTCGCGTGAATCGTTTTCTCCCGCGGTGAGCAGTCCTTCATGAATCATATTGAAGACGACGTCGCCGACCGCCGACCCGCTGACGAGTCCCCAGTCTTCGAGCACGTTCCAGGCGAGCGGCCCGAACTGTTCTTCCGCGAATTCCGCAAGCCCGCGGATGAGTTCCTCGCCGGAGACATGGCGTTCACGTTTCGATTTCTTTTCCCGCTGAAGTCTGCGGATGGTGTAGGAGACAGCTTCGTTGACAAATTCATACGCGCCGGCGCGGTACCGGATATCGTTCTGCATGATTTTATCGACAATTTCAGTAAAATTTTCGTCAGGCATCTTAAGGTTCCCCATACATTAAATAATATACACGTCTCATCCGGCAAATACAATCTCTTTCCGAAAAAATCAAAACATTTTTTGCATTCCTCTTCAATCAGTGCTACATTACCTTTCATTGCAAAGGAGAATCAACATGCCACGGAACAGTCAGGAACTTTCGCGAACCGTTGCCCGGAACGGATGGTTCTTCCGTCTTGCTCCGGATTTCCCCGCCGATCAGATGCCCGGCTTTCCCGAAAACCTCGATTTCATTCTCGCTTCGGGAACCAAACTGAAAGATTCGAGAACAACCACCGCAGCGCTCTGTTCGGCGGACGGTCTCCCGCCTTTCTTCCTGAAACGGACAAACAACAAGGGCGTCGGCTTTACATTCCGTTATCTCTTCCGCCGCGCACGCGCTTTCCGCGCAGCCGAAACGATTTGCGCGCTCCGGGAAGCTGAGATTGACACCCCCGCCGTGCTCGCGGTCGGGGAACACCGTCGCGGCTTGCGTCTTTGCGGCGGATACATCATCAACGAAATGCGGAGCGAAGTCCGCGATATGCACGCGCTTCTTGTGGAATCCTCCGAACCTCTGCGCACGCTTGACACCATTATGGAGAAGGCCGCGGAACAGCTTTCCCGGATTCACAATCACAACATCGTGCACGGTGATTATAAGCTCAGCAACATTTATCTGACACCGGACGGGCATCCCGGAACATGGGATCTGGACGGCGGACTTGTTCTTCGCAAGCCGGACCGGAAGAAGATGTTTGAAGACCTGTTCCGGCTGACGGAATCCTGCCGTCGCGTTCTGCGTCTGGCGCACCCGGACTGCGTTCCTTCCGACCTTGACCTTTGCCGGAAAGCCGCGGAATCCTATTCGGGACCGTTTCCGTTTGTCCCGGAAGCGATTCGTGATGAACTGGAACGGAAAGCCCGATGAATCCGCCGCGCACCGCATGCGGACGCTTTGCCGATTCGTTTCCGTGCGTGGTGGCGGTAATCGCGATTCTGAATGCGGATATTCTTCCGTTTCTCCTGCCGGAAGCCTTTGGCTGTTTCTTCCTGGCTCCGCTGCCGCTGACGCTTGCGGCATGGCGGCTCCTCGGAAGCGCAAGATGTCTGCGGGTCTGGGTTCTTCCGACTCTGCTGGTGCTCTCTTCCCTGCTTCTGTTTCACGATCCACGCACGGATTTGCCCGCTCGCCGCACCGGAGCGGAACTGCGCGTGAAAGCGGTGGATTCCTCCCTTTGCGGCGGTTTGCCTTCGTGGATGCCGAATGCTCCCGGAAATGTGCTGGCCGAGGTCGAGGCGTTTCGTTACACGCAGACCGATATATGGCGTCCGCTTTCCGGAACCGTATTCCTGCGGATTCCGTCTTTCCTGAATGTTTCGCCCGGTTATGGCGACACGCTCCATGTTTCCGGAATGCTGGAACCGCTTTCGCCTCCCGCTGCTCCCGGAGTGTTCGATTTTTCCGCGTACGCCCGGACGAAGGGAGTGAAGCGCGTCTTTGAGGTTCGCGAACTGACGGTTCTTCAGCGCGGCAACTCGTTTTTGCGCCGGATTTACGATGTGCGCGGAATTATTCTGGAAAGCCTCGGAGCGAAGCTGACAGAGGAGAACCGGGCGGTTGCCGCGGCGCTTCTGTTCGGAATGAAACAGGGTGTGAGCGCGGATATCCGGACGGATTTTCTGAGAAGCGGAACGATCCATGTCCTTTGCGTAAGCGGACTTCATATTGCGCTTTTTGCGATGGTTCTCATGGCGATTCTGCGTCCGTTTCCGTTTACCGCGCGCTGGCTGCTTGTCCTGCCGCCGGTGCTGATTTACGCACTTTCGACCGGAATGCAGGGGCCCGCGTTCCGTGCGTATGTGATGTTCGCCGTGTTCGCTTTGCTGAAGGCGTTTCATTACCGGACGCGTCCGATGAACACGCTGGCATTTGCAGCAGTTCTTCTGATGATCGGAAATCCGTATGCGCCGCTGGATCTCGGTTTTCAGTATTCGTTTCTCTGTGTGATGTTTCTGATTTTATGCGGACCTTATTTGAAACACATATCCAGTTTTGTCCGGGCTCCGTGGCGCTTCCGTCTTCATTCTCCGGGATGGCTGTATACCCGCACAGTCAATTTTCTGATATTCAGCGCCGGAGCTTCATTTGCCGCATATCTGGCAAGTTTTGCGGTTTCGATGTGTCACCAGGGATTGTTCACGCCGTGGGCGGTCTTCAGCTATCTTCTGGTAAGTCCGGTCGCTTGGCTTTGCTTTGCTCTGTTTGCAGTTGGACTCTGTGCAAGCTGGATTCCCGGTGCGCTCTCCCTGATTGGTGCTGCAATGAGCCCTCTGCTGGATCTGCTGCGCGGCATCCCCGCGTTTTTTGCGGAGACTGGATATTTTTACACTCAGACGACTCCAGGGTGGGCGGCGCTGCTGTTTCTGATTCTGTTCGCACTTCTCCTGCTGAACCGGAAACCGAAGGTTGAACTTGCAGCGCTGATTGGACTCGCTCTTCTGGCCGGAATTTTTCTGCTGTTTCCGCGAATGCGCCCGGATGAGCTCATCATCCGTTGCGGAGGCGGAGTGCGCCCGATGCTGCTTTTCACTTCACCGTCAGGCGGACATTCGCTGGTGATCAATATGCCGGACTACGATGCGGCGCGCGATGCAGCCGCCCTTCTGCGCATACAGGGAGCGGCAACCGTTTCTGAATTGTATTGCGATTCTCTCCGCCGGGAATCCTGCGGAGGCGCATTCCCGTTTCTGAACATGACCGACACCCGCAGTCTGCAGTTTCCCGCTCCGGTTCGCCTGAACACCGTTTATGCGTACCGTGCCAGAAAACGCGCGCTGATGCTGGGGTTGCCGATGGAGAAGAATCAGCCCTCCGCTTTTGTGAAATACCGCAAGGACCCTGACGGTTTTTCGCTCATCCTGAATCCACCGTGGACGGGGATTGTTCTGCAATTCCGGAACGGAGCAGACGGAGAGCGTCTGGAGCTTTATCGGACCGGCGTTTTGCAGAAGTGTTTTCCCATTGGTCCCGATCGGGAAATCCGGTATGAGAAATTTATGTTAAACGACCGTCACAGCCTTCTTCGGCAATGACGGTTCAGGCTTTCAGTAACAGGGAAAAGGGAATCCCCCTGACAAAATCATCCGAAAAACAGAGTTGAACGCAGGGAGCGTGCAGATAATAAAAAACCTCGCAGATGCGAGGTGAAAATTTAAGTGGTGGCTGCTGCCGGGATTGAACCAGCGACCAATGGATTATGATTCCAGTGCTCTACCGCTGAGCTAAGCAGCCATCGTTCTTGATGGTGCTTAATATAATGCGCTTCACGAAAATTGCAAATGCGTTTTTGCAAAAAATCCGAAAAAATTTCCAGAACCGGCTTTTTACACCAAAATTCCTGTGTATTTCTCTGTTTTTTTCGTTGATTTTTTACGTTTTGATGATACAGTACCGCATACACACAGGAGCGATGTCATTTGATGAAAAAAACTCTTGCACTTCTTATCTGCATTCTATCCCTGCTGGCGATTGCGGGAAGCAATACTGTTGCCACGCCCGTTCAGCCGGATTCCGGAGAAACTATTTCCAAAACGGCAAAGCCCGACTCGCCGAAGGTTCTGCCTTCAACGGCATCTTCCCGCCAGACAGTTGCCGCACCGGTCAGCGAACTTCCGTCCGCGCCCGAATCCGGCAAGACCACCGCAAAAGCCGAGAATGCCGGACTTCACCCTGAACCGGAACACTCCGCAGCACAGATCGAAGGAACTCCGCTGGAAACAAAACGGGCGGGACCGGAACAGTCCCCGGCTCAAACCTCCACTCAAACAACAGTTTCACCCAGCAAAACAGGAATTCAAATGAATTTTTTCAGCGATGTATCCTCCATCAGCACCGTGCTTATGACCTTTGCCGTTCTCGTTCTGATATGCGCGTGTTCGACAAAGCTCTCTTCCAAAATCAACATGCCGGTCCTTGTAGTCTTCCTTGCAATCGGAATGCTCGCGGGACCCAAAGGCTTTCATGAAGTGCCTTTCGATGATCCGAATCTGGCAAATGTCATCGGAACAATTGCCATGGCGTTTATCCTCTTCTCCGGAGGATTCGACACAAAATGGTCCTCCATTAAAAATGTGGTCAAGACTGGCGGCATCCTTTCCAGCCTCGGAGTATTTATGACTGCATTCTTTCTCGGCATCATCGCCTTTTACTTTTTCCGCTGGCAGCTGCCGGACAAGAACCTGACCTTCCTCTGGTGCCTGCTGCTCGGTGCCATTATCTCCTCAACGGACGCCGCCGCGGTATTCTCCATTCTCCGCTCAAAAAGCGTCAGCCTCAAAGGAGATCTTCAGTCGCTGCTTGAATTTGAATCCGGAAGCAACGACCCGATGGCGGCCTTCCTCACAATCACTCTTGTTCCGCTTGCGCTCCACAGCATGGAGACTCCTGGCAGCAGCGGTCTTGACATCGGAATTTTCAAAGACATCTTTTTGAGTTTCATCGCAAAAATGACGCTCGGCGTAATCCTCGGCATCGCATGGGGAAAAATCGCAGTCTGGCTCTTCAATAAAATCAACCTCGACTACGACGGACTCTATTACGTCCTCGGAATCGCCGTCACGCTGTTTTCCTTCGGGTTCACAGAACGGTTCGGCGGAAACGGCTTCATGGCGGTCTATGTAACCGGACTCGTCATGGGCAACAGCAAATTCATCTATCACAACGGACTCGGACGTTTTCACGACGGCATGGCGTGGCTGATGCAGGTGATTCTTTTCACAATGCTCGGCTTGCTTGCAGACCCGAAACTGCTTCTCAAGAACTGGTGGATCGGACTCTGCATTGCCGCCGCACTGATGCTCGTCGCCCGCCCGCTCTCGGTTCTGCTCTGCATGCTCGGAAGCAAATTCAACTGGAATGAACGAATGCTTGTTTCATGGGTCGGACTGCGCGGCGGAGCTCCCGTCATGCTTGCCACATTCCCGTTGATTCACAAACTTCCCGGATGCGAAATGATGTTCCACATCGTCTTCTTCATCGTTCTGACTTCGGTGATTCTCCAGGGCATGACTATCATGCCGGCCGCGAAAAAACTGAAACTGGATTTGCCGCTGAAGGTTCATCCGCGCGTTCCGCTGGAATTTGAAAACACCGGAAACATGGAAGACGAAATGCGCGAATTTGAAATTCTGCCGAACGCGGACAACATCGTCGGCAAAAACCTCAAAACGCTCGGACTGCCCGCCGGAGCTCTCGTTCTGCTGATCCGCCGCGGAGAAAAGTATGTGGTCCCCCACGGAGAAACGAAACTCGAACCCAATGATTCGCTGATGATTCTCGGAAAACCGGAAGTGCTCGACAAAACCGGAAACTTCCTCGGAGTCACCACCGAATCTTGAACAGGGCATCTCCGGACGGATCCCCCCTTCTCCGTCCGGCTTGCAAATACAACAACCAATAAAACTGAAGGAGAAGGAAAATGGAAGATTTCTTCAAAAACGTCTGGCAGATGATTGTCGACAGCAATGTCCTCAATCTCATCGGCGCAATCCTCGTCCTGCTGGTAGGATGGCTCATCGCAGTCATCGTCTCAAGCCAGGTCGCAAAACTGGTCAACAGAATCGGCGTTGATCAAAAACTCAACCGCTGCCTCCCGCAGGGAAGCGAACTGAAAGAAAAGTCCACGGCGAAATTCGTCGGACGCTTCGTTTACTATCTGATTCTGCTGCTCACGATTCTCGGCTGTCTGACAACCCTGAATCTGACCCAGACTGCGGAACCGATTCAGGAGTTCGTCGCATCTCTGACCTCGTATGCGGCGAAAATCATCGGAGCCGTCGCTCTCGCCTTCATCGCCTGGGTTGTCGCAACCGTGCTCCGCTACGGCTCGAACATGTTCCTGCAGATGATCCGCTTCGATGAACGCTTCGCCAAGCTCTCCGATGAAAAAGAGAACGAAACGCCGCTCAGCGCAACCGTCGCCTCCATCCTCTACTGGGTGGTCCTGCTCTTCTTCCTGCCCTCGATCCTCAACGTCCTGGAAATCAAGGGCATCACGGAACCGATTCAGCAGATGTTCTCCAAGATTCTCGGTTATATCCCGAATCTGATCGCGGCGGCGGCAATTCTCTTTGTCGGCCTGCTCGCGGCGAAAGTCGTCCGCGAGGAACGCAACGAAGATCAGAAGCGCGAAAGTCGTCCGCAAGGCGGTTACGGGACTCATCGTCATTTCCCGCGTCGATGCGCTCGGTGAAAAAGCCGGCGTCTCGAAGCTCTTCGGTGACAAGGGGCTTTCCTCCATGATCGGCGTTGTCGCATACGTCCTGGTTGCGATTCCGGTTCTGATCTCCTCGCTCACCGCGCTGAAGATCGACTCGCTCTCCAACTCGGTTGCGGGCTTCTTCGACAAGCTGCTGAATGCGACCGGCGACATTCTCGGAGCCGCGCTTCTGATCTTCGTTGCGTTCCTCGCAGGCAGCTTTGTTGCCGGACTTGTCACGCAGGTATTCGAGAACTTCGGCTTCAACCAGCTCATTGCGAAACTCGGCTTTGCGGCAAAGGATGAAAAGGAATCCAGCCTGCCGTCCGTCATCGTCGGTAAACTCGCATTCCTGACGATCATCTTCATGGCGGCGGTTGCGGCATCCGACATCCTCGGATTCCTCGAACTTTCGCGCCTGCTCCGCACCTTCATGGAATTCGGCGGAAACATCATCATCGGCGTGATTGTCCTGCTCATCGGTATCTGGATCTCCAACTTTGCCGCTGACGCCATCAAGGGCAAATGCGCGGACATCGTTGTTACAATCGTCCGTGTTGCCGTCCTGATCTTCACCGGTGCGATTGCGATCCACAACATGAACATCGGCGGACCGATCGTTCAGACCGCGTTCACGCTTCTTCTCGGCGCAATCTGCATTGCGGTTGCTCTGGCCTTCGGACTCGGCGGACGTGAATTCGCCGCAAAAAAACTCGAAGAGTGGACAAAGAAGTCCGACAAGAAAGACTGAACCTGAATTGTTTAACCCGACGGCTCCGCTCCCCCGGCGGAGCCGCTTTTCTTTTTTATGCTGACCTTATCCATTCCGCAATGGTTTCTGCCGATTCTCGGTTCCGCGCTGGGGCTCGGCTTCTATGACATCTGCAAGAAACATGCCGTGCGCGACAATTCCGTCATGCCGGTCCTTTTCTTTGCCACCCTGACCGGTTCGCTCTTTTTTGTCGCCGGCACGGCACTTTTCGGAGATTTCTCATCTGCGATCCGCTGTACGCCGCGCATATGGCTGCTGCTTCTTGTCAAATCTTTTCTGGTCGGGTCCAGCTGGACCTGTGTCTATTATGCGATGCGTGACCTCCCGATCTCACTTGCCGCGCCGATCCGGGCGAGCTCTCCGCTCTGGACGTTCATCGGCGGACTCATTCTGTTTCATGAAGTTCCGACCCTCTGGCAAGCGGTCGGCATGGTTTTGATCTTTGGCGGTTATTACTTTTTCTCCGTTCTCGGCAAGCTGGAAGGCTTTTCGTTCCGCCGCTCCCGCAGTGTCCATCTGATTCTTCTCGGCACGCTTCTTGGTGCAGCTTCGGCGCTTTACGACAAATATCTTTTGAATTCCGTGCATATTCCGCGTGACACCGTGCAGCTGTGGTTTTCTATCGACCTGGTGTTCATCCTTGGTCTTGCGTATCTGATCCGGAGTTTGTTTTTCAAGCAACAGCACAAATTTCAGTGGCGCTGGACGATTCCAGCAACGGGGATTCTGTTAATCGCCGCCGATTTTCTTTATTTTTATGCAGTAAGCATGCCGGACATCCACATTTCGATTTTATCCTTAGTCCGCCGCTGCAACTGCATTGTAACGTTCGGTTTTGGAGTTTGGCTGTTTCATGACACGAACATCAAGCGCAAGGCTCTGGCTCTGCTTTTCATTCTTCTCGGCGTTATTATCCTCGCTCTTGCCAAGTAAATGCGGGCGGGGGATAAATGGAATAAAGCAAAACCCGTTGAAGAAGTTTTTTGTTTTTTCAACGGTAATAACTCATTTCTTATGCCGTATTTTTCAGTGCAATGAGTCCGGGAACGGAACTGCGCCGTAATTCCAGACTCATGCACTCAAGCGGTTGCCTCCGTTACTCCTCCGCAGTGATTGCGAGGATGACCGGAACGGCTCGGCCGGCGGAGATGATGTCGATGCTGGTCAGACGGGCAAGACCGCGCTGGTCGACATCCTGGTTGGTGACGCCGATTTTCTTGACGTCGTTTTCCCAGACGTAGATGTATCCGCCTGCGCCTTCGCCCCACTGACCTGGACGGACGCCGGGGTAGACGTGGGCGGTTCGGGCGTTGGAGACTTCCGCAAGCCCTTTGCCGCCCGGGGCGATTTTCCATTCACCCGTGCCGATTCCCGCGTAGATATCCAGCTCGCGGACCTGTCCGTCGGCAAAATTCAGACGGTAGGTCATGACTTTGCCGTTATCCGAATTGTAGCAGCACCCGTGGAGGAAGAAGAGGCGTTTCACAACTTTGTTCACCGGGATTCCCTTTACGCTTTCCGGGAGTTCCTTCCGGTGACGTCCCTTGAGCATGATTGTGCTTTTGCCGCCGTTCTTCTGCGGGTCGACGAAGATGAACGGAATGCCGCGGATGATGTCGTTCAGCGGGAATTTCCAGAATTCCTTGCGGACCATGTTTTCAGGAGAATCGGAGAATCCCTGATTGCAGAATGCGCTCAGATCAATGCCGGAAGTCATTCCGACTTTGAAGACGGGCGGCAGACTGTTTGCGAGCTTCAATTCCTCCGGTGCGGGCATTTTTTCCAGTTTCAGCGGTGTATCCGCATTCTCTTTTTTCGGGTACGGATAATCGGAAACGCTGAATTCCGGAAGCGTGAGAACCACTTCGCTGTTTCCTTCCGCAAGAGGAATTTCATAGGCGCATTCCCACAATCCCCGTTTCGGCTGAACCGATTTCCCGTTTACCTGAATTGATTCGGGCGGAATCATGGAGACAACGGTCAGGGTGTCCGGACGGTCGGAGCTCAGCGAAATCCGTGCTGTGCGGGCGGCGCGGTCGTAGGTTCCCGCCACAAGACGGGCGCGTCCGAAATCGCCGATCCAGACAGGGTCGTTCTGCGTGATGATATGCGGAAGCACATTCGCCCGGTTGAACCATTCCGCATTGTAGAGGCGGTGGTACGTCTGTTTCCAGTGTTTGGCATCGGTCTTGAAGAACGGCTTCTCCGCGGAGTACCCGAACGGGAAAGTCTCTCTGTAAAGCCGGCGGACTCTGTCGCGGTCGCGGGTGGAGAATGCAAGGTACTTGATGTAGTTCCAGGCATTGAGCGGACGCTCGCTTCTTCCGGTGGAGTAAAGATAGGTGTGATTATTCCATTCGGGAAGTTCGCGGCTGAAAACGTTGAGCCATTCTTCGGCGTCGCGGAAGCAGAAGCGCAGGATCGTTCCGTAGAAGAGATAGTCGTTTGTGCAGCCGGCGGTCTGGAACGGCGCATTCCAGGCGTCCGCCGGATACGGTTTCCAGGGGGCAGTTCGGAATCCGCTCTGGAAGACTCCGAGCTGTCCGAGCGCGGCTTTCGGCGAGAGCGCTTCCGGAAGGTTTTTGACATGCGCGTTGTAGCGGATGACGTTCGGGCTGATGAAGTTGATCGTTGTCGCGTTCTGTTTCGTAGCGAGGTAGAGCGCATGAGCGGCAAGTTCAGGCTCATTCATCGCTTTCGCCAGACGATACATCAGAGAGGAGCAGCGGAGCCCGTCTCCGTACATGTCGCCGTAGAGGATGAAGCCGCTGGAGAGCGTGTTCATGCCGGGGGCGCGCCAGGTCTGGTTGAAATCGACCGCCGTGTAGATCTCTTTGAGCCGGTTCCAGTGGCGTTCGACGATGCGCCAGTCGTTGAACATCTGCGCGCGTCCGTATGCCAGGAAGAGCGGCAGCTGATTGAAGAATGTCATATCGCCGACGATTCCCTCCGCGCCCTGGTTGTTTCCGCGCCATCCTCCGAAGAATGCGGAGCGTCCGGTGACGGGATCAATGCGGATTTCGGGCGTGCGGTTGCGCGGTCCGAGTTCCCGTGCGCCGTTGTTGCTCATCTCTCCGGTAATAGCGAGGTCGTGCTGGAGCGGCTGGCGCGGCTGATCGATCACATTTTTCGCATCGGTGCTCAGAAGGCAGAGTCCGGAGAGAAGATTCCGGATGACTCCGGAATTGTAGTCGCGGATGAATTCAGAGTGAATATCCTGTCCGTTGTGGGAGAGGAGAGTCTGATTGAGTTCGGCGATAAGCGTCTCTTCCCCTGCGGCCGGTTTGAGCACAATGCGCTCCAGCAGATCCGGGACGGGGAGTTTGTAGCTGAGAGTGTCGCCCTGAACGGTCCGGTAGAATCCGAAACGGGTTGCCGCGAGCGGTTTGGAGAGCGGCTGATCCGGACGGATACGGTCGGTCAGAGTGTAGGCGACGGGAAAGGGAATGTAAGCGGAGACCGGAGCGGTCCAGTCGCCCTTGTTGAGTGTCACGGCTTTGGTGATTTTGTTCCAGATCCGTAGCGAACCGTCTTTTTCAAAAGCGTAGAATTCGTCGATATCCAGCGGGAAACAGGTGAGATGCTTTGCGGTGTCCCGGCTCTGCGCGAGGACGTCGGCGGGGAGTGTTTCCCATCCGGAACCGAACTTCGCGGGTTTTGCTTCCGCTCCGTAAAGCGTTGCTGCTGCATACTTTCCGACTACGGGGGCGCGCTGAATGCAGAGCCCGTTTCCACCCCATTCGATTTTGCCGGGTCTGTGCTCAAAACAGACAAGAACCGGAATTTTCGGCGCGGTGTTTT
>OQVZ01000774.1_pt1 | contig 12060 bp, 12 predicted proteins | sample 1691571 | NCBI WGS metagenome assembly OQVZ01 (sample SAMN03418261, study PRJEB22391) | human gut metagenome | biome: human-gut; feature: organic feature; material: feces | host: Homo sapiens | place: Tanzania | collected 2013-01
CATGACCGCCGTGAAATCGGGATTGATGATCATCGACCAGCATCGTGCCCATGTGAGCGGGAAATAGGTGATTCCGTTGTAATTGAAAATGGGATACTTTTCTTCCTTGTTATTGATCTGTGCGCCGTTAACGCTGATCTTATAGCTGGGAAGCGTAACAGAAACGCTGCCGCTTTGCTTTTTTCCTGTCTCAGCAGCATAAGCTGTGCGTGCGCCGCCGGCCGTGATATCCAATGTCTTGCTTCCATTGTTCCAGTCAGCGCTTACACCCATGAATCGGCTGAGATGATATGTCATGGGAAAGTAAGTGATGTTGCTGTAAATCAGAAGCGGATACTTGGCCGTTTTATTATCAATGACCTGACCGTTGAGCGTTACCTTACCGGTAACAACACTTGCGCGCATTGCCGCCTCAGCGGTTGGAATGGCACTTAAGGCCACCGTAACGCAACACGCTATTGCAAGTAAAGACTGAATGATCCTCTTTTTCATGATTGAACCTCCTTGTTGTATAGCTGTATTCTGACAATTAATCCTCTTGACATATTTCCTGTAATACTGTTCGTAACTTGCTTCTTAGTACTTAACAAGTTTTCAATCGTTGTTGGACCTCGATTTTTACTTTTACAAAACACCCCCTTTCGTCGTTCGTCCAATTGATTTTGCTGCTTTATAAATGCATCAGGCGGTCTATTTCTTACATAATTTTTGCTTTTTGACATTTCAGCCAATTAGAGCATTGTCCCTTTGTGCAAAGTTTCAACTTGTGTTCTGGGACTTGTTTTATCTGCCAAACGATGCTTATAATCATTTCGCGGGGTATCTCGCCTCGTGAGGAGGTTGTCCATGCTATCGTACTTACTCGCTGCGCTGGAAAGCGAAGAAGATAAGCGCAGATTTACAGAATTATACGAAGAAAATCATGTGCGTGCCGAGCAGACGGCGCTCCGCATTTTGAGAGATCCGCATGATGCCGAAGATGCCGTGCAGAACGCTTTTTTGCAGGTGATCCATCATTTTGATGAGATTTCCGAAATTCCTTGTAAGAAATTAGGCTTCTGGATCATCTCTATAGTGAAAAACGAAGCACTTATGATTCTGAGGCGCAAACAGAAAGAGCTGCCGCAAGAGGATTGGGATACTTTTTCGGCAGATGTCAGCGATCCAACAAGCTATAACGAGCTTGTCCAGCTGTTCTCTCAGCTTCCCCCGACCTACCGTTCGGCGCTGGAAATGCGGCTGATCAACGGCTACTCCGGCAAGGAAATTGCACAGCATCTTGGGATCTCAGAGTCTGCGGTCAATACGCGCATTTCTCGCGGCCGCGCGCTGCTTCGTGAAATTGCAGTCAAGGAGGGATTTCACATATGACAGAGCAGGAACTTGACCTTTTCATGCGTAATGTGCTGTTGGATGCCATTGCACTGGACGAAGAAACGAATACAGAGATGATCCCGTACACGCCGTCGCTGCATCATCAAAAGCAGATCAAGGCAATGCTCAAGAACCCTCTGCGCTGGGCGCGTGATCGAAAGCTGCCTGTTTGGAAAAGAGCCTTAAAGCGGGTCGCTGTCATATTGCTGGTGATCTCGCTTGCATTCGGCAGTTTGATGGTCGTTAGTCCAACTGCTCGCGCGACATTTATTCGCTGGGTCACAGAATGGTATGAGACGCATGTGACATACCGTTATGCGGGTGATGATATGGTCGACGATCTTCCAGAGTATACCATTACTGAATTACCGGAAGGATACGCTGAAGATTGTGATCAACGAATCGAGTTTGGTACACAGACTTACATTTCTTATCAGAATGGTGATATTAATTCTACCATTACACTTCACTACTGTTATATGCAACAAGGTGCTGCAACTGTATTTGTTTTGGAAAATGCAGATAGTGTTCCCATCATAGTGAATGGCTGCGAGGGTCAAATCTTCTTGTCTAAGAATTTAGAAACAACCAGAAATGCTGTTACTTGGATTGATATTGAACAAAACATTCAGTTTACTATTCAGGCTCGATTAAGCACTGATGACCTTTTGCACATGGCTGAAAGCGTTTCTTTAGTCGAAACGACAAAATAGAAATGTTTTCTAAATAAGAAGAACTATGTAAAAAATCTGCAGCTTCTATAGTTGCTTTGAAAATCGGTCAGATCAAATTACAGGCGGGAACATCCTTGCAAGATGTTCCCGCCCTCTTGTACCCATTTCCGCTGCACGACATTACACCTCAATTTTACAGTCGTGCTGACTGACATCCATTCGCTGCAGCCGACATTGACAATATTTCTTTCAAGATCAGTCGGCTGCATTAAGCCTTGCGGGCACGGGAGGGAAAGGTTATTTAATTATTCGGCAAATAGAAATCGGTTTCCTCTACACCGTCCCACTCGCCGAGGAGCTGCATATCTGCCTGATTCGGCGTGGTGAACGCATCAAAACGCCAGCCTGTGTCAGTATAGATCAGCGTGACCGGATAGGTGCGCGTGTACTCATAGCTTGTTTCCAGCCGATCGTCGCGCTCGGCCTCGGTTTCGTCCTGACGAGGATAGGGATAAGAGTAGTGCGCCGTCACCGTGAAGTCGATACGATCATCCGTCTGTGCAGTCAGAGTAAATTCGTCGAGAATGTTGCTGTTGTAATATTGGTCGCCGTAGGCGCAGTCGAGGATAAAAAGCCGACCGTCGTGCTCGATGTAGATCGGTGCGTTGCCGTCGTCATTGCAGGTAGACCAGAACGTATCGGTGAACAGCGCGTGGACTACTCGATCAAAGTCAGCCCAGGACTGCCAACGGCTGTGGGAGCTGATGTAGGTATAGTCGGAGCCATCCGGCGTGTACTCGTCGTACTCGGTTTGGCCGCCTGCGGCGGGGAAGGCGTCATCGATGCCGGTCGTTTCACCGTCAAACATCGCGCTGTAGAGCGCAAACGCCTGCCTGTAAAGTGTTTGCTGTTCCGCCGTCAGGAAATCCGGCGCGGCGCGAAGCCGCGCAGCATCATCCAACGGAAGGTCGGTATCGGTCAAATAATAATCTGTAGGCTTTGATTGATCGGATGTATCCGGCTTTGCTGTGCAGCCTACAAGCAGCAGGAGCAATACCGCAAGCGCGGTGGGAAATAGACGTTTCATCATGGTGCTTGTCCTCTTGATGTTAGATTTTTGCGCAGTCATTCTGCTTTTCATTCAGGGATATATACTTCCGCAGGACGTCCATGCCATAGATTCTCCCAGCCGGAGGTCCCATCCTGATAATATATGGTGACATTTTCGGTAGAATCAAATACATAATTGGCTTGCTGCGGCGCATCGCCTTCGAAGTAGACCGCACGCAAGTTTGGACAGTCGCAAAAAGCACAGTTGCGCAGAAGTGTAACGCTGGAAGGGATCGTCACCGTCTCCAACGAAGTGCAGCCGTAAAAGGCGTTGTCCTGAATTTCTGTCACACCATCCGGAATCACCACAGCGGTTATGCTCGTGCAGCCTTCAAACGCTCCCGTCGTGCCCGTGACATTTCCAATCGCGGAAACAGTTTTTCCGTCAATTTGCGAGGGAATCACAATATCTGTTTCAGAACCGATATACCGGCTAATGGTAACTGTATCATCCTCGTTTTCCGTTATTTCAAAGTTTGCGGCATCGGTGACAGAACCCTGCAGAGATTCGTCGCTGGCATTGTTGCTTTCCGGCACATCGGTTGTCATTTCTCTTTTTTTTGTTGGAGTAGACGGCTGGTCATCGGTTTCCGGCGTATTCTGTGTGTCGCTGCATGAACTTAGGGTCATAAGAAGAGCAATACTTACGGTGATGATCGAAAGACTTGAAATTTGGCGCATGATAAAAGGCCTCCTGCATATTCTGAAATAAAAAATTAAGGTGATGGAATGTAGAGAGATCCCGGCAGCACTATCGGAGTGAGCTTTGAAAGATCGAAGCTGTCAGCCAGTTCTTCAAGCAGATCCCGCGTCAAGCCGTCGGTACTTCCCGCCCAAATAATGACGGTCACAAAGCTGTCCGGCAAATCAGCCAGAATTAGTGCTCTGCCAGGGCCGAGCGCCAATGTGGCCGATATGCCGCGTGATGTTTGATACTGCCATTCCTGATAACTCATTGCATCGATAACATTGAGTGTAAGGATTTGCTCATTGCACACAATGTAAGCGGACTATGAGATTTTGACCTGTTCCGCGACGGAGACAAGCTCGTCCGGCGAGAGCTTGAAGCTCCGGAAGTTGATGAGCCAACCGTTTTCTTCGTCAATCTGAAAGATGTAGGCCTCTGTACCGGTTTCTCCCGCGCATTCCTGGTCCTCACCCCAGTAAAGCGTAGCATCCTTACCGTAAAGCGTGATGGACTTTGACTCTGCATCGTCAGCAATTTCAAAGCCTCCTACTAAGCCGTCTCTAATGGCCACGACGGTGATTGAAATGATCTCACCGTTGTTGCCGAAAAATGTAGCGCCACTGGCAAAATCGACCCGGGAGCAGCCTTCCGGATCAAGACGATAGGTCTCTTCCAGCGCCGAGTAGTCGATTTTACCGGCGACAAAGGACCCGGCTGGCTCCTCTCCCTCGACACTGAATGTTACGTGGTCGGAGAAGATTTCAACCAGAACATTCAGCATGTTCTCACGAAACGATGGCGAGAACGCCAACGCCGACGTGAACAAAAGCACGGAGATGAGCGCTGCGGCGAGGACCATTCGCAGTACGCGGGAAGTCTTGCGTCTCTTTGACCGTTCATAGGTCAGCGCCTCTTCGATGAACTCATCGTCGATCCCATTCATTGCACTGGAGAATTTCTGAGCCAATGTCAACAAGCCAAAACACCCCTTACTGCAAGATGCGTTTGTAATTGCTTACGGATTCGGGAAAGCCGGACAGAGACATTCTTTTCCGTCAGACCGGTTCGAGCCGCAATTTCTGCATAGCTGTCGGAGAACCAGTAGCGCCGCAGGAAGATCACGCGGTTTTCCTGTGATAAGCCCCTGAGAAAATCTTCAATGATCGAAATCAACTCTTTTTCCTCGAGAGAGTCTTCAATCGAGACTGAGGGAGAAAGACAATTTTCCAATTCCTCCATTGTCGAGTCGTAATTGCTGTTTCGCTTGAGAGCTGTATTGGCCCGATAACGCATGATAGAAATATTCCGAACGATCTTGCAGACAAAGACGGACAGCGGATTGGGCCTGTGCGGAGGGATCGCATTCCAAACACCGAGATAGGCATCATTCACGCATTCCTCTGCGTCCTGCTGATCCTTCAAAATGCTGCGGGAAAGATTATGGCAAATCGCCCCATATTTGCCGTCCAGCGCTTCGATTGCAAGCTCAGAACGAGCAAAGAACAAATCTATAATCTTGATATCATCCACAAGGAATCACACCCTTCTATTTATTACCTCGCAAATCGGGGCGAAATACTACATCAAAGCAAGAATTTTTATCGAGAATTCTGGAAGATTTCCTGTTCTCCGCTGTCGTATTGCTGTCCCAACATAAAAAGCAATACGACCAGCAAGATTTCGTTTCTTCACCCAGGCCGGTTTTCGTTCCATTCTATAACAGATGTGCGGGGATATCAAACCCTTGAAGGATTTCAGAATATGTTCGCTATGTCATTTGGAACGAATGCTTCTGCTCCAACTGTCTTTTCCAATTCCTCGAAATATGTACAGGTCTGCGGTGCATTTTTTCTAAGGCTCTCCATCATTTCCGAATCGTTGCCGTGGATGATGCAGTAGGCAAAGCAGTCTGCGAAGTATTCTCTGGCATTGGTTTTGGCATAGTTCCGCAGCGGCGCGGCGGCAGCTTCTGCACGAAAGAGCTGTTCATGCTCTGCGGGGAATCCCCGCGTCCAATCGAGAAAATGTCCGAATTCGTGGAGCGTCGCGCTGGCCTCTGAGATGTAGATGGTTTTCTGGCTGTAGTTGGTGGCTCCAATGCAGCTCATGTTCAGCTGCTTGCTGAGTTCGCTGATGTAGTCGAAGTCGATACGGTATGTCCAGCCGGCGGCGTTAAAGGCGGCAAGCATCGGCTCCGGCACCTGCCGCAGCGCCAGCAGGTAGTCATTGATGTTGACGCCTGCCGCGTTCACTAACGTCACCGGAGCTGCCGGGGCTGTCACGGTGAAGGCTCTGGTCAGAATGGCGTGAAGGAGCATGGCAGCGTCCCTGCGGGTAGCGATCTCATTTGCAGTGTTCGCCTCGCCGCAGAGCCGAAGCTCCTTCCCGATGCGGATGCAGTTTTCATGATTGGGCAGCGACACGCCGCTCTCATAGAGTACGCTGTCGTAAACGGGGATCTTGGCTGCGGCAAAGGCGCTTTTGAGCAGCGCTCCCCGGCATAGCTGGATATTGGGCGCGGAGAGTGCGGTTTCGTTCAGCCATCCCTTCCGGTAGGATTGTTCCACAGCGCTTTGGCTCAGATCACCCCATGAGCTGCCCTCGACCTTCATCTCATAGGCCCGGCAGAGCATCATCGCCCACTGCCGCACCGTCACCGGCGCATCCGGGGAGAAGCATCCGTTCCCCGTGCCTTGCGTGATCTCATGTTCTGCAAGATACATCACGCTTTCATAGCAGTCCGCAGTTTCCGGTACGTCATCAAAGCCTGTGCAGGCAGCGGAAGCGGCGGTGGGCAGGATCAATGCCAGGACAAGGGTGCAGACAGCCAGCGCTGTTCTTCTAACGATCATCTTCATAAGTTCCTCCATATTCTTGTTCTTTCTCTGTCCTGTATCCTCCGGTAGAGTAGGCTCTTCTGGATGCGCCATGGTGACGCTACCCTATGGACAGAATTTTGAAAGGGAAAACGTCACAGTCCTCCCTTGGCGGGAGGCTGTGACGTTTTGTGCTTGGTCAGCCGATATAAATTGCTCGTGAGACTGCCGTTGGAGCGGCGGCGGTTCTGCTTCTCAATGAGCTGCCTGCGCTCCAGATCTGCCAGAGCCCGCTGGACTGTCCGCGGCGAAAGTCCCAATTCTCGGGCAATGGTCTTGATCCCCGGCCAGCAGATGCCGGAAACGTTCGCCCGGTCCCGAAGATAGATATAGACCGCCTTCTCCCGGTGGCTCAGATGCTCCTCGGCGTAGATAAAGTTGAATTGACTCATCTGCCTCCCTCCATGTTATAGGGATTCTTTGTGCAGCTCCGATGGATGCTGCGGACGAGTTCGCCCTGGTCTACGTAGGAGATCTTTCGGGCTGCCCGCTCCGGCATTCGATAGCCGTCCGGGTCAAAGGTGATGCCCCAATCCAGAAAGAGACGCAGTTTGGTGCGCATGGGATGGGTTCCCGTTTTCATCACTACAAACTCACCCTTGGGGATGGATTTCAGTTCATCTGGTGTCATGAGAGCACGCTCCATCATCTGCAAGGACTGGCTGCTCTCTTTCCCCTGACTGACGGAGCCGGACAGTACCGTCCTGCTGCCGAGTGCAGCGGAGAGGGCATCTGCCGTTTTGCTCTGGGGCGAAAAGCCGCCGAAGATGGTGTCCTGGCAGTTGTCACATATGATTTCAGCACCCTCTTTTCCGTAGTTCTTTTCCAGTTGCGCGAGGCTTTGGATAATGGGTACCAGCGTCAGCCTACGGGAGCGCCCCGCGCTGAATAGGGGCAGAATGTCAAAGGGCGGCATGGTTCCCAGTTCATCGCAAAACAGCACCACGCGGTTTTTGAGCCTGCCGCCGGTTTCATCCGCCACGGAGAACAATTCGCGGGACAGGTTTTGGATCATGAGCGCCGCGATGAAATTCTTTGCCGGATCTTCTTCCGGTAAAATCAGAAAGATGGCGCACTTCTCCGAGGCAAACATCTCCGCATTGATGGGGCTGTCGTAGCAGATGACCTGTTCCAACTCCGTATCCAGAAAGGCGTTGAGGCGGGACATAACAGTGGACATGACCGAAGCCATAGATTGATCCGCACTGGTGAGGGCTGCGCCTGCCAGCCACCGGGCCTTATGCTCCGGTGGCAATTCATCCATGAGCAGCTGAAAGCCATTCTTGCCTCTTGACTTCGGCACCGCCAGCAGATCCTGCACCAGCTTGAAGGCTGATACGATGTGCCGCTTCTCCGGCTCCCCATCCTTGGGTGGGGCGAACTCCGCCAGCAGAAGCACAATGGCAGTCAGCAAACCTTCCGCGCTGTCATAGAAGAAAGCATTCTCACCGTATTGTGCGGCGTCGCCGTCCGGGTTGATAATGGTCTTGGCGAGGATCTTGGCGTATTTCTCTGCGCGCGCTCGGGCAGCGAGGTTCTCCGGATGCTTGCGCGCAATATCCATGTAGTGATTCATCAGCGTCAGGAAATTGAAGCCGTCCGAGCGGGTTGGGTTGCGCAGGTCAATGACGGATACCTTGTAGCCGTAATACCGGGAGGCAATGGCTCCATAGTTGCGTGCCAAATCCCCCTTGGTATCCAGCGCCAGATAGCTCATGCCGCTGGCGCTGGCATACTCTAAGTTGGCGTATAAAAAGTATGCAGTTTTACCCACGCCGGAAGCACCGATCATAAGGCAATGGATATCATCGCTGTCCACCAGCGCGCGGACATCCCGCTGATTTTCCACCACATTTTTGATTTTGGAAATTGCTGTTTTCTTTTTCTTCGGCTTTCGCTTTTCTTTTTTCCCTGCTGTAGGACGGCGGAGCCTCTCCAGCAGCTTGTGAGTGGTTTGCGAAATCACACCTCTTTTGGCTCTGCGCTTTCTGCCGCCCATGCTGCCGAGAATGATGCCCTGTACCGTAGGAAGATCCTCTCCCTTGCGCCAGCGGCGGGGACGGAACGGGACCACATGATAGGTCGTGTGAATTTCCTTGGGGGTTGCCCAACGCGCCGTTCCGTGCTGACCGTCGCCGACCGTTTTGCTCTTGATATTGTTGAGAGAATAATTCTTGGAGAGGAAGGACACTACGAGCAAGAATGCCAGCAGGCCGCCGCCAAGCAAAATCAGGGGCCATACATTTTCGTTCATGTGTCTTTCTCCTTCTTCTCGAATTTAGCGCAGAGATCGTCATTCCAATCCTTGCGCACCGGGCAGAGCCGCTCCACATCCAAGCCCATGTCCTCCAGCGTATCCGTCATAAGGTCGCAGGCATCGTTGCCCGCGTCATCGTTGTCGAGGCACAGATACACCATGTCCAGCTTCGGATTCTGCCGCAGCCGTTCCAGCACCGGCTGGATGGATGTCCCGCAGCAGGCGACGTAGCTGTGCTCCTGCCAGCCGTAGGGATAGAGGGTAATGTGGGACAGAAGGTCGATGGGGGCCTCGAACACATAGAGGGACTTGTCCGTGCCGTTCTTATGAAAACAGTGCTCGCTGGCGCTGCTCTCGATGTTCATGCGGAACACCCGTCCCTCACTGTTGGTGCTGCGGATGTGGGCGTGCTTCGCTTCGCCGCTGCCATCCGGCCCCACGAAAACGCAGTTGTGGTGCTTGTCCTCGTAGAGCAGCTTTTCGTGTACGAAATAGGAGATGACCTCCCGGTCGATGTGGCGCTGACGCATGAGGTAGGCATACATACGCCGCATGGTTCCGTAAGGCTCCGGCAGCGCGAAGGGCTTCGGAGCCTCCTTTGCGGGCTTTGCCTGCTCATACGATTTTCCATTCTTTCTGCCCAGCAAAAGCAAAACCGCCTCCTGATAAGGGAGACGGTAATAGCGTTGCACGAAGCTGACGGCATAGCCGCCCTCGCGCTTGGAGTGGTCGAACCACTTGTTGCCCCGGACGGTGATGCTGGGATCGTTGGGAGTACGGAACTCCCGGCCGGAGCGTACAGGTCGCTCGCCCTGGGCGCGCAGCAGCGACACGAGATCCGTGTTTTGCGCCCGCGCCTTTTCCTCCGGTGTGAAATAGATAAATTGGCTCATGATGTTTCCTTTCAGATCGTCGCTCTTTCTGTTGACAATATGTGTTTTATCACATATAATTAATTGCAGAGAAGGCGTGGTGAATGTATGGACTACACGGTGGAATACTACGAGAAGGATGATGGCAGCAGACCTGCTGAAGAATTCATTCTCTCGCAGGATAATAAAATGCAGGCAAAAATATTTGCCGCATTGGAATTGCTCGAAAGCAAAGGTCCCGCCTTGCGTGAGCCGTACTCAAAGGTGCTGGATGACGGAATTTTTGAGGTGCGTGCAAAGCAAGGTTCGGACATCAGCAGGGTGCTTTACTTTTTCGTGGTGGGACGCAGAGTGATCCTCACCAATGGCTTTGTAAAAAAGACGATGAAAACGCCGCCGCGCGAGATCGAACGCGCCAAGCGGTATCGCACAGACTTTAACCGAAAAAAGGAGGCATGATTTATGGGGAAGAATTTTCGTGAGACTTTGAACGAAAGAATGCAGGACCCTGCGTTCCGCGCTGAGTGGGATGCGCAGGAACCGGAACGTCAGATCATGCGCGCCATTGTTGAAGGCCGTGAGGAAAGCGGTATGACGCAAAAGCAGCTTTCCGACATTACCGGCATTACGCAGGCTGACATCAGCAGACTGGAAAGCGGAACGGCCAATCCCTCTCTGCGGACGCTCAAGCGTCTTGCCGCAGGCATGGGAATGGCACTTAAGCTGGAATTCATTCCGACGCAAACACAGATCTGACTTCAAAAAAATGCTGCCGCAATTTGAATTGCGGCAGCATTTTTTATCTGAATATCTGCTCCTCATGGTCGTCCGGCTTGTGTCCCATCGCCAGCCGCTTGCGCTGCAATTCCTGTCGGCGCTTGCGGTCAATCTGCAAGCCGCGGTGGATCTGGTCGATCTTGCTGTTGTCCTCAAAAATTCTGCTCATGTGATGCAGCATCCGCACAACGGTTTCACTCACCGTGGGGGCATGGTAATCTGCTCCTGCCGGTGCGCTCCCTTTCTGCTGATCGGGGTGATCTGACCACTGAGAGAAAGCCGGTGCATCTTCAGCCGCAGGCGGTGTGGTACCCTTAGATGCGGCATCATCAGCGGAGCCGGAATCTTCTGGTGCGGCACTCGCCGCACGGTCAGATTTGGGCTGTGCCGACGTGAGAGATGCCGTGACCTCAGAGTTCTTTGGCGCGGCTTCTGCGGCATCTTTTTTGATGATAGGTCCTTCCTGCGTGGAAGGAGTTCTCCGCACATTCGCACACCTCTGCCGCTCTACCATCCATTGCAGTGTTTCCTGAATGACCATGTTGCGGACGCTCCGGAACTCCTTTTGCTGGGAGAGCGGCAGACGCTTGCGCGGCCGCTGATCGTAGTCCAGACACACCTGCTCGTAGAGCGTCTGCCATGTTTCGTAGGCGGCGGACACCCGTTCGTCCTTCGCCAGTTCCTCCACGATGGCGTCCACGATGGCCTTGACCCTTGGCGGCAGGTAGCCGTAGACCTTTCGGCCCTTGATCGTCAGCAGACGCTCTGCTAACTCCTCGGTGAGCTGCTCCAGACGCGGGTTATCCGACGTGCCATGCTCCAGCTGTGCGATGCACTCCACCATTGCCTTGCGGGTCTGCGCCTGTAGCTCCTGCCGCGCGGTATCCTTTTGCTGGTAGATGTGCATCCGATCCGCGTGGTAGATCCGTCTGGCGAAGACGGATTTCATTTCCCGGATACCCTCTTTGGTGAGGTAGCCCTCCTTGGGATCTGCAGAAAAGATGATCATGTGGATATGTACCTGATTTGGCTTCTGGTGGAAGGCGGCATACCAGCGCAGGTTGTCCGGCTGGATCTTGTACGCCGCGGCGATGTCGCAGACGGAGGCGTTCACCAGCGCCCGCCAGCTTTCCGCGTTGTCATACCCAAGCCGCTCCGCGTCCTCACGGCGCAGCGCGATCACCGGCGTCCACACATTTCCGGTGTGCTCCGCCACCTCCCGTACCGCCTGCGCGAGATTTTGTACCTTGCCGTGAGCGTCCCACAGCCCGTGCTCACCGTCCTTCTGGACGCCGGGGCGATGGGAGATGTAGTCGATAAAATTTTCCTTTTGATCCAGCGCCTCCATGTAGTCTTCCCGCACCTGCTGGATGAACGCGGAGGCATTGCCCTGGGTGGGGGGATCCAGATATTCCTCGTACTCAACGAGTTC
>OQVZ01000775.1_pt1 | contig 12055 bp, 10 predicted proteins | sample 1691571 | NCBI WGS metagenome assembly OQVZ01 (sample SAMN03418261, study PRJEB22391) | human gut metagenome | biome: human-gut; feature: organic feature; material: feces | host: Homo sapiens | place: Tanzania | collected 2013-01
ACTGCACATTATAGATTTGACTGCCTAACAAACAAAAATTATCAGACAACATCACCACCCGATGACGCCCATCAGCATCTTCAATGCCCAAACGTGGCACAAACTCATTATTCTTGTAATTAAGCAACAATTTAAGCTGACTTTCACCTTCAACCACCGTGATAGGCTCGCCCTTAGCATTCACAATATGCGGACAACGCACCAACTGGTAGCACAAATAAGGGTGCTCATACAAGTTGATGCGTTGGTCAACTTCATCCCACACAATTTGAAAACGCTTTTCGCGCATCACATTTTCAATGCTATGAAGCAACTGTGCCGTTTCGTTTTCAAAATAACGATAATCCACGTCCACAGGATTCAGTTTTTCATCTACCACCGTCAAGTACACTCCCTCCTTGTTCGTTTCAAGTTTAAAGTATACCGTTCCACAATAAGAATTTTGAGGCTTACTGATTTCTGCTTCACCATTCAGTGCCTTTAGCTTTTGCAGTTGTAATAAAAAGTCTGCCATGAAATGCGTTTCCTATTTTTTTATTTAAAAGCCAGTTCTAAGTAGTTTGAATACCCCAAACCAGCCCTATTCTCATTTTATGTAATTAAAGTCGTCTAATATGAATTTCAAAAAAATAAATACCGTATAAAGACTTAATACAATCATTTAAAGCTTCTTTATTTGTTGGCAATATTACAAAAAGCCCTTCTATTTCAAAAATGTTTTACCCATCCCATAATCAGCTGATAATAATAAAGAATGCGGTGTCTCTTTAGTATCAATATCATTTTTAAGGCTTTTGCAAAAACTTTTGTACTTTCAAAGCAATCTAAAAAAGGGTCCTTTTGGTACTTTGTTAGTTCATTATCATTAGGTTTAAATATATTAGCTTTATCTAATCCCATAACATAAACTCCTTACATAGATACTAACATAAAAAAGCTTCTTGGTAACTTTATGTGTACAATACAATAAAAGGACAATATGGGTGGAGCTAGTGAAATATTAAAATTCCCAATATAATTAATTATGAGTGAAAAAGTTTTTTTAATAAAAATTTCAAGGTACTTGATTTTTTATTTTTACGGAGCATAATATAGATGTTGAGTGTATTTCACTCACGTACAAATTAAATATCGCGGGATGGAGCAGTCTGGTAGCTCGTCGGGCTCATAACCCGAAGGTCGTTGGTTCAAATCCAGCTCCCGCAACCAATTAAAGAAAGAGAGTTTCAAGGATTTTGAAACTCTCTTTCTTATGTTAAAATATAGGCATTGTCACCAAATTGTCACTATGAGGGAAAATGAAAACAGTTATTTACGATACAAAAGTTGATAAATATTTAAAAAAATATTACATAAAAAGAAAAAATAATAATGAAGCACTGCTAGCACAACAGTTTGTCAAAGAAACTCCAGAAATTATACGATATGTTTGCAATGTACTTCTTTATTATGATTGTATTTGTATGCAAGTTTCAGCAGAAAATATTGCTATTCCCTTCTTTATAAATTTATTTGGCAAAAATGGTTTTGAAGATTTAGTAGAACAAGGTGCTATAAGGTTTTTCTTAATGACCAATCCTATAATGCATATGGTTACACCAGTACAGGGAGTCTGTCCTTTATCCACTGGGACATTTAGTGAAGGTCCCTATGGTATTCCAGAAGAATCTATAAAATATGGTTTTAATTTTAGCAGTACTCAACTTGAGCGTAAATATAGACGGTTCCTTACTAAAAAACTTTTGAAATGTTATGAAAAACCAATTGAAGGAATTGATAAACGAATTGTTGAATCTGTCTATGATGCCTACAAGCTTAATTATTTTAAAAACTTAAATTTGCCATATGAAAAAGAATTAACAGATTTCACAGCAAAGGAATCGGAAAAGATTGGTGATATTGCTAATTATTACCATAATCTTACAATTGTTGCAAAATTAAGATATTCTACTTTGGACTCTTATCCCATTGAATTGTTAAGCAATGAAGTTATTCAAAACTTGAATAAAGCGAAAAATATAATTGAATATACTGATAAAACCTTTACCTTTGAAAAAGTTCCTAATTTTAATACGTTACTAGATATGAAGAAACTTTTAATTACTGATATCCCTAATTTTAGGAAAAATAAACATTCAGTAAATTTTAGAAAATGGATATCAGCAATTGTACAAAAAGATTTTGAATCTTATGATTGCAAGGAATATTTAGATTGCCTAGATAGTAATAAAAATTTCTGGGAAACTAATAAAGGAAGAGTATTGAAAACACTATCTGTTAATGCTGTTTCTACAATATTAGCACCATCTACAATGGGATTGTCTCTAATTGTTGGTAGTGGAATGTCTTTGCTAGATGAATTTTATTTAAATTCACTGTTAAAAGGTTGGTCTCCACGTTTTTATTTTAATGAAAACATAAGACCGTTACTTCAATCTACAACAGCTCATCAATCTTAACCTCACTTGTTGCATAAACCTCTGGCATTAGATGTGCGTATGTATTCATTGTTATTTCAAAGGACGCGTGCCCCATCTGTTTTTGGATGTATTTAATATTTACATCTTTTGCAATTAATAAACTAGCATAAGTATGTCTTAAATCATGAAATCTTATCCTTGAAACACCTGCGCCATCAAGGACTTTATTAAATCTACGTTTAACCATATTATCAGCATCAATGAATTTCCCATTCTCTTGTGCGAATACAAGATTTAATTCATTTTGTTTTGAAGAGTTTTTCAATTCTTTTAGAACTTCTATAACCATTTTAGGAACTTTAATTTCTCTGATTGAATTTTGCGTCTTAGGAGTTGTAAATTGACCTTTATATAATGTCTTATTCACTTTCAAGGTAGATTTTACAAAATTAACACAATCCCAAGTTAGAGCTAAAATTTCACCTCTCCTCATACCTGAATATATTGCAGTTAGCAACAATGGATAAAAATCAGAATAATATATTTTTGCATAATCCAAAACAAGGTTTATTTCATCTTCTGATAAAAAATTCATTTCATCTTTTACTATTTTTAATTTTTTTACTCTTAGCACTGGATTAAAGATTATATAGTCATTTTCAATAGCCCAATTAAATACTGTTCCCATTGTTGTTAAAATATTGTTAATTGTTTTAGGTGATAGCCCTTCTTTTTGTTTCTGCTTAACAAAATGACTGATGATTATAGTATTTATATCAACCAACTTTATATCTTTAAAAAATTTGCTAATATGAAGTTTATAATGGTCTTTGTAACTTCTGACGGTTGAAGGTTTTAAATTAACCTCTGCATAGAGGGTAATAAATTTTTCTACAATGTCTTTAAACTTAATATTTTTGTCTTGCGCAGTATTTCCACCTTTATTAGCCTTTTGCATATCTTCTGATTGTGCCTTTTCGGCATCGGGCTTTGTTTTAAAGCCCGATTTTTGATGTCTTTTGCCGAAAATATCATAAAAGTCATAACTCCAACTTGCAGATTTTGTTCCGTTTTTATTTGTATGGTAACGTTTTTTAATTGACATGAGAGATTTCTCCCATATTAAGAAGTTGCAAGACTTGATTTTCAGTCATCTTAATTCTTTTACCTATTTTGATACATGGTAAAACTCCTTTCCATTTCATATTGTATAAAGTTCCCTTTGGAATATCTAATATTTTTGAAACTTCGTCCAAACTGTATATTTTAGGAATTTGGTTCAAATTGTACATTTTATATCTCCTTTATTTTAGTTAAATTTTTTAAATTACAATATTACCTTTCAAAATCTAGGCTTGAAAATAAACCATCATCAATATTTGAAAGGTAATAGAGTAAAATTACTAATAGTTACTTATCCTTACGAGATGGTGAAAGGTCTAAAATTGCCTCTAATTCATCTAACGGATTATCAGAATTCGCTGAATGAGTATTTGCAATGTTATTGTTTCGTAGGGTATAACCCGAAAACTCCTGAACATCTGGAATATTTGTTATATCCATAATAATCGATTGTCTTCTTTCACCTTTAAAATTGCCTGTTATACCCTTATTTACAACTCTATTATCGCAATTCAGAAAATTGTTAAATATTTTTAGTTTTATTTTCCTGTTTTCATCCCTAAAGAAGTTATTATGAGCGCAAAGTAGAGTATCTTTATGGAATTGTAAGTATATTTTGTCATTTTCTGGTTGAGATACTTTGTAATGCTCATTTTCTTTGATAATGCCATGATTTTTAAGTGTTAAGAGTCCATTTAAAAGCATATCAACAGGTGTTTCTAATGATTTATATGTCTCTATTACATTTTTAGCGTAATTAATAATTTTACTATGCAATTCACCAAGGCTATAGTCCGCTACTCTTTCAAGTAATGTTAAACCTGTCCACATATAAGCAACATTACTCAAAATACGAGGGACTCCAGTATCATCGATTTGTTGTCTTAAATATTTCTCAAGGTCACTATGAACATTTAAAATCTCGTTCACATCAAATTCTAATAATTTTGGAAGTATTAAGGATAAATCTCTCCTATTTTCTTTGTGTTCATTCAGATATTTGTATTTACTTGTGTCAAGTGAATTGTTCATTATTGTAATGATATTAGCTCTATTTATAACTTCAGGAATTCCATTTAATGTACTATTGGTTGAACAAACACATTGTGAGCAAGTTTTTCTTTTCTCTGTTTTTTTATTGTCACCTCTTTTAGCTCTTGACATACCGTTATATAATGCTTTGATAAAATTCCCAAAACTTTTAGATGAAATTACTTCGTCTGACATATCATCTACACAGATATTGGCACCATTTATCATTTGAGCTAAACTCATTTGTCCATATACTGTAGAATTCCCTGCAATTAAGAAACTTTCATCTAGTCCAAACATTGCATTACCATTTTCAATCATAGTTGATTTTCCACAGCCTGTAACTCCTGAAACTACAAGAATTGGAACACCCTTTTTCTTGTCAATAAATGTTTCATAAAATAAGCCCATTATCATATGACCTATAATCAGCAAGGCAAATATGGAGTTCTCCCCCCAACTTTCACAGGTGTTTTCTATAAAGTTTTTAGCGATAACTTTTGCCGTTTTGTCACTATCGCTTAATTTTGGAAGTTTAAAACATTGTTCATCATTTGATTTTATGAATACATCTTTTTTCAATGTTGGAATTAATCCACTTTTATCGGCTTTATAGATTTTACCTTTATCAATAAGAAAATCACTGCCTAAAAATTGTTGAGGTTGAACAACTCCACAATTTTCATAGGTTATAACATTTTTACTTATTTTCGAGAGTACAAACTCGGTAATAAAATCTTTAAACTCGGTTTGGCTAAAGGTCATTTGAAAATAGTTATCATTTTGACTTGTTGTTTCTTGAAACTTGTTAATATCAAATTTTGCATTTTGAGCAATCTCAATATTTGATTTAAGATAACCATTAGTAGATTTTAGTGTTAATAGAAGATAACAGGAGTCTTTATCATTGCTATGGTTATTAAATATATGAGTTACATTAAATGCCTCAACTACAGTAAAATTAGTTTTCTTTTTTATTCTAATTTCATTCTGCTTGAATTCGATTAGAAATATCATTCCAAATAGTTCCATAATAAACTTATTCTTACTTGGTTTTGTATAATTATTATCAAACGGAGTATAAAAATCTTCTATGAAACTCAGATTTTTTAGTTTAGCCTCATGTTGTATAAACATAGTTTCAAAAGATTTCTTGGCAAGGTCAAGAGGACTTTCAATTTTCGTTTTTACATTATTTTTTATATTTTTAGTCATTTTTATTTTCCTTTCTTGTATTGGCATTTTGCACAATCAGCAAAATGACCGCTTATTGTATTACAGTTAACATTGTATTTACTTGCATTTTGAAATTTCGCTTTGGTTAAAGATGAGTTATAATTAGGATATGGCTGACTATAATAATCAAATAACTCCTTACCATTTGAAAGCGAATTTAAAACGCAGGCAAATAAATACCATAAGGGTTCTGCAAGAGTTTCGGCATTATCAACACAATGTTTAACAAAGGCGCATTTATCATACATCTTTTGAAAATCGCCGTCTATTATTCTACGTTGATATACATAGTTCTTCTCTTGAGAAATTGTTTTGTTTTTTGTTGGCTTATTTATATAGTCTATCCATGCAGTCGGCAATTTTGCTATTGTTAAATTGCCATTTTCGTCAATACCTTTGGTAAATTTATAACACTTTCCATTAATAGTACTTGGTTCACATAATATTTGACCGTTCCATTTTATATCGAAATCATTACCAATTTTACCTTTTGGATTAACAATGCCTTCATCACTATAAATAAGATGTAAGCCATTTCTTGGAGTTGTCTGAGTTAAGGTTAAAGGTAATACCCCTAATTCTTTTTCAAGATTTAACTTGGTTTCTATACCGTTTAACCCTCTTTTCAGGTCAACATCAAGGTCAAAAACAATAACACCTGACATTCTGCATGAAATCGCGACATTAAAATTATTTTTACATAATTCTTCAATACGCATATTTCTTTGAGCATCATAGTACCCATGTTTTGTTGCAGGTGTTTTTTTGTTTGGTTTGCATCTGACTAATGCAAATCTTTTTTCTATAGCTTTGCGGTTCATTTTCCCTCCTTTCACTTTGTTTATTTTCGCAAGCCACGCAAGGGTATAGGACAAGCCATAACCCCTGTTCTTTTTGGAGATGAACCGCAAAATACTATTGCTTTTTGGTTAAAAGTATTTTATAATATAGATGAAGTTTAAATTTTAATTGTGGGTTCATCTCACAATTTTTTTTTGTAAGTGTTTTTTTGATATTTAGTTTTCAATGTGCAAATTTTAAAAGTGATTATTAAAAATCCTTATATATTTATTTTAATTTAATAGTTGTAAAACTACAACCCCAAAGCTCCATCATAACTTGTTTTTAGCCATTTTTCTAGCTCATTAAAAGTAAGTCAAAAGTAAGTTAGAAGTAAGTTAATATTTTCTGTATTTCACATGTATGTTAAGGATTAGATTTGGTTTAATTAATTCAATTAAAAACAAGAATAACATAGTGACAGTTCAAGTAAAATCGAGCTTTTCAAAGAACTGGCTAAAAATCAATGCACTAGTTATTTTAAGCATATGTAACAAATTGTTAACAATTGCTATTTTTTGCGAAATTGAGTACAAAACCGACCTTTTTTTACGCTAATTAAATTATCAAAAGCAGTTTCAAAATCACAGTACTGAAATTTATGGTGCTTATTACCTTTATTATCAATACAATTGCCCTCATTGTGCTCATATTTTTTGTCTAGTATCATCCACTCTATTTCATTGTAGCTTGGTAAATAATCTTCCCAACCTTTTTTGAGTTTATTTTTTATTTTGCTTTTTATCCGATATGAAAATTTTTGCCTGAATTCTTTTTTGCACTTAGATCCAATTTGTTTCATCAAGTTATCGGCAGTAATATTTCTATCGCCTTGGCTGAGTATTTTCCTCAAAAATTTATATTCTTGTGATATTAATTTATAATGCTTACCATAAAAGATTATAGAAAAATCGTAACTAAATAGCAGTAGTTCATAATGTTTCCAATTGTAACTGTCAAAGTAAGCTCTGGAATATTTGTTATCAAGTTCTCTCCACAATGGTCTACTGTTATTCATTTAATCCTCCCTTTGTATGATGCTAACATAAAAGTAAAATTACTGTAAGATTAATGAACTTAACCAAACATATTAACATTAAGTAAACTTTAAGTTCTCTTTAATAAATTTATATTAAAAAGAACCTAAAGTATTATTCCTGTTTAAACTGGATAGCTGAAAATGGATAAATTATTTCTTTAAATATTGTGTTGTTGTTCTTTTAAATCGGGATAAAGACCTAGCAGAAGTTTTGTGATGAAAATATTTATATTTTTCTTAACGACAGGTCTTGTAACCATTAGTTCAGTTGAGATTTCTTTAAGAGTATATCCCTTCTTAACAAGTATGAAAAAATCTTTTTCTCTATCTGTCAGCTTTATACCTTCTTTAATTTCACAAGTAAGTTTATCTGTTAACTTAATATCGTATTTGATTAACATATCTTCAATCTCATCAAAAGACAAATCAATTATTGACTTAATCTCTGATTCTGATTTATGTTTAATCATCTTTAAAGCTGTTTCAATATTGATGTCAGTCAAAAATAACCAATCCTTGAAATATTGAAAATGATAATTGTTAATAGCAGTATGGCTGTTTTTTATAATACTGCCATCATTATTGAATATTATGCCATCAAGTGTTACCATACGATATTCTTTAATTAATTTATCGGCAACATCTCTGTTTTCGACAATTAGGGTTTCACCCAATCCATAATAAATAGCATCACGATATTTATCTTCAAAATTGATTAAATTTATTGCGTAATCAATAACACCATCAATTTTTGGTCGTTCGAATTTTTCAGGGGCTTTTTTAATTGTATCTAAAGGTAAAAATGTTATTCTGCTACTATATAATTCTTGTTTAAGTACATCAATGATTTCATAAGCAACTTTACTGTTATCTACAACAAGTGCTAAATTTTTATTTCCAAAAGCAATTTCTATTGCGTGATGGTATTTTTCAGATTGTGAACTGTACAATTCTATTAATGGTGCGTGTATTCCTTTGATTTTATTTTTAAGTTGCGTTATTTTCAATTCCACCTCCTTGATTTGTATTCTTAATTTTTATTTGCTTCTAATTGTTTTTTAATCCAATCTGCATATTTTTTAGCCAATTCTTCAAAAGAGTTTCTATTTACAAGCGTAGAAATATTTGTAATCATAAATATTTCTTCTAAAGTATCTTGCCCGATATTTGAAATGCCTGCTCCAATATGAAATTTAGGGATTGCAAATTCGTTCATATCAAGATTGAAGTATAGATTTAGCCGTTTTCCATTCTCCGTATCATACCCAAGTACATCTATATTATTGTCAAAAGGAATTGTAGGTTTAACATCTATTTGAGTTGCTACAGCTTTTTTAAAGTTTCGCCATAAGTCATATTGAGTATTCTCTAATGCGACTTGTACTCTTTGAGCATCTTCAATGCTTTCAGCAGTATTAAAAATTAGTTCTTCTGTTTTCATATAATTTTCCTCTTTTTTTAATTATATTAACAACCCTGAAATGCGTCAAATAGTGGTCTTAAGGAGTAATTTCATAATCAAAAGTTTCATTATTCCAATCAATATCTGTATTTTCTTTGAAGAATTTTTCAATAGTATTTAATTCTTTTGATGTACATCTGCTTTTATCACCCATATTTGCCCACTCAAAACAGATTATAGAAACTCCTTTTAATGCAAGACTTTTTGGCATACCTGCATTACTATAATTTGGTTCTGTCATTGGCATTCCGACATCATCATATTCAACTTTTGGATTACCATACATCTCATAGTCTTTTTTGTACTGTGCAATAGCTTTTTCCAAAGTTATAGTTTCACTTTTTACAGTTTTATTGCTCGCATTATCACCGAAAGAAGTTTTTGATGTATTATTTGTTCCTAACGGTTTAAATACATTAGAAACAACACCTAAATGATTGCCATCACAGTCAGTAATTGAGCCAAGAGAATCAATTTCGCAGTAAGGAGTACCCAGTGCTCTAAATTGTCTTAATCGGGTTGCCATATCAGCAGGGAATACCCCATTTTCTTTTGCGTCCTTTAATACCTCTTTTAATTCAGCTACATTTTGTTCGCTTATTGCGGCATCAAATACATGGTTATAATTTATCCAATTTCCTGAATATTTATTACGATTATGGTACCTTGTTTCATTTTCAGCATCAACAAGTGCATCTTCGCAAAGTGAAATAAAATTTGCAACCATATCGTCAATCTTTTGGTTTCGCTTATCAATATCACCAAGAATTTCAGGTGAAGTAAGCTCTTGTAACATTTCACTTGTTGTTTCACCCTGAAAATCTCTTATGTTGGTAAATATCTGTTCTAAATTTTTTCTGTCTATCAAACTATATTTTAATTTGTATTGTTTTCTTACTTTAGGTAGTTTTGTACTAAGTGCAAAGCAATAATTGGAATCGGAATAAGGCAATATCTCTTTACAAATATGAACCGGACGATAAAGCATTGCTCCTATTACAATTACAGATATAATGAGTATTGCAATGATTGAAATTAAAGCTATTTTTTGATTTTTATTCATTTTTACCTCTGTTTATGTTGTTTGTTGCAGTATTATTGTTTCTAGTAAAGATTTAATACATCAGATAAGCAAATTTTGTAGTACTCTTTCAATTTTGTTGGTCTTACTATTTTGACATTACAACCCCATTTAAAGAGTTCCTGACAAATCGCATAGGTTCCGCCTGCTGTAAATGTAACCCGTATGTTTCCACTATCAAGTTTTTTCATCTTTTGTGTCGGGTGGAAATGATAATTTAACACATCTTCTGCGACAGTTTTATCAAATTCAAGTATTATATTTAATGGCTTTTCCTGATAAATACCGAAAGAATTATTGCAATAGTTCTGCAATGAAAAATGTTCATCCTTTTCAAAATATTCATCCAAAATCGACAAATTATTGATTTTATCAACCTTGTATTGCCTTAATGAGTTTACATAGTCATTAAAACCGACAAGATAATATTTATCAGCAATAATTAAACCATATGGGTTAAGCGTAATTACTTTTGTATCATCATTTATCGGATAATCAAATCTTATTTTCTTAAATGAAAGCATTGAAGTCCTTAATTGTTCCAAAACTTGAGGTTCTGCTTTAGCTCTTGAGTACTGTCTGACTGCAAAACCCTCTGATTCTAAAATTGCAGATAAATCAGTATCAAGAGTTCTCAAATTCTTCTGAGGGGCTAAAGCTTTAATTTTTGCGAAAAGTTCATCAAGCTGTTTCTTTTTATTTTCATCAGTAGATAAGCCTTTTAAGTATTCAAGATTTGCAAAATCATCCGTCGAAAATGATATCAGCGTATTCATTGAACCTTTGACAAACCGCCAGCGTTTTTTCCTGTTAAGTGTTGGAACTTCCTCAATCTTGTCAGAAAAAATATCAAACAAAAGCGATTTCATTCTTTCTGCCGAACGTCTTGAACATTCAAAATGCTCTTGAATATCATCAATACACAAACCGCAGTAACTATTTTGAAACATTATAGCAAGTTCTATTATTTCTTCAGTTTTGTTTAATCTTGACATGTAAAACCTCAATTTCTGTTCTCGCTATATATTAACATCCACATACGTCATTTTGTGTCATAGTATACTTAGTCAAATAAAAATGATACACATTCTTTTGCTTTTTCATTTAATTTTTCATCCTCTATAATATCGACAAATTCAATAATTTTTCTTGAATTTTTTGTTTCACGATTATAACGAATTTCATTATCGTTTTTTGTGTACCAAATTTCTGCTTTTTGAATTTTACCACTCTCATATACAATAACGTGATATTGAACAATATTATTATCAACCGGTTCAGATTTTGCATAAGCTATTTTATCTCCGCCAAGACATTCGCTTTCATGCGAACCTTTATTGTACTGTCATTTTAATTCGCTTTCATGCGAATGTCAAGTGTTTTGTTCGCTTCAATGCGAATCTTTCTGTTTACATTCACTGTTTTTGGTAGTAAAATGGATTTATCAAAAAGAAAGTGGGAAATCTGATATGACAATCGGTGATAAAATAAAAAAAATCCGGACATTCCGGAATATGACACAGGCATAACTCGGTGCAGCTCTCGGCTGGGGCGATAAAGGGGCTAACCGCCTTGCCCAATACGAAACCAACTACCGGGTTCCCCGTAAAGATTTAGTTACTGAAATGGCTAAGATTCTGGACGTAAACCCACTGACACTACATGAGCCAACCACGATGGACGCCTCTGAACTGATGGAAATTCTGTTCTGGATTGATGAATTTAATCCCGGCATGATTAATCTCTTTCAACTAGAGACATATCCAGGTGAAAAATCAAATTCCAGTGACGATGCCGCTATCCGCTACCATGATTCTGATAGC
>OQVZ01000776.1_pt1 | contig 12042 bp, 7 predicted proteins | sample 1691571 | NCBI WGS metagenome assembly OQVZ01 (sample SAMN03418261, study PRJEB22391) | human gut metagenome | biome: human-gut; feature: organic feature; material: feces | host: Homo sapiens | place: Tanzania | collected 2013-01
CACGATGCCGCTTGTACCTGCTTGCAGGTGCATGTGGTCCTTGCCATCGTGAGCCACTCACAGGAGGCAGGCGTGAAGGCGTTCCAGAAAGTTTACGCCTCTATGCCTCAACGCGAAGACGAGACCGAGCCGATGATGAACATCGTGGCATGGCGACAGAACGACGAGTTCGTCATTGTTGTCATACCGCGCGCCGGGCAAGGGCTCCTGTCACGAAGCCGTGTACCACCGAGATGGTGGCATCGCCGTCGGTGAACACCTCTTCAAGGTTGCGGCTCAAGCGTTGCCAACCGCTCTGCAGGGGCACGATGCCGCTTGTACCTGCTTGCAGGTGCATGTGGTCGGGTGCCGATGCTCCACACTTGGGACCGTTGTAGAACACCATGAGCTCGGGATACTCGGTGAGCACCTTGTACATCTCGCCGATGTGTTCCTTGATGCTCTGCGGTGTGTGGCTGTTGTTTGGAATCGTGAAGTGGGTGGGCAGGATGGGGAACGGGTTCACCAACAGCGTGAAATCGTTGTCGATGTGTACCCCGATCTGTTGCTCTGGACGATTCTCTGCGCAGAGGAAGCAACGACGCTTCTTAAGAGTGGCTTGGTCTATTTTGGCTCCCGTCGATACCATACGGGCTGGGTTGAATTGTAGCCTGATTGTGTTCTCGCCAACTGAGAGGTCACGAGTCTTCACATTCTGCAAGTCGCGGAAGTGTTGCCGTGCATCATCCCAGGTCTCCAGCTGGCGGTTAAAAAAACGTTGCAGCGAGCTGTCGTCGCTGTTGTCTTTACCGTTGTGCATGTTCTGGCGTGCAAGCACCTCCATTGTGCGCAGACGGTCCTTATACAGGTTGTTAGAGTTTGTCTTCTCAATGCTCAACGAAGCGTCGCTGTTTCCACCCCAACGGCGGCAGCAGTAGAGCTCATCGTAGATGCGGCCGATGCGATACTTGCGGCTGAACATCAGTCCGAGAGCATAATCCTCACCATAGCTGGTGTTGGGGAAATGGATCTGGCGGAGCAACGGTGTGAAGAAGGCGCGTGGAGCACCGAGACCGTTGATGCGGAGCGCGTTGTTGGGACCGTTCTGGTCTGTCCACTCCTTATGGTCGATGAGACCCGGAGGAAGGGTGTTGAGGTCGAAGTCGCAGATGCGGTAGCTGCCCACAATCATGGCAGCCTTCTGCTCGTGGAACGCTGCAACGATGGTTGTGAGGGTGTTCTCTGACGAGTAGATGTCGTCGCTGTCGAGCTGCACGGCGAAACGTCCGCAGCGGTTGTCGCTGATGGCTACGTTCCAGCATCCGCCAATGCCGAGGTCTGTGCGCTCGGGAATGATGTGAACGAGGTGCGGGTTGGTCTTCTCCAAATCGTTCAGGATGTCAGTTGTGCCGTCGGTTGAATGGTTGTCGACAACGATGACGTTGAACTTGAAGTCGCACTTCTGGCTGAGGGCCGATTTAACGGCATCGGCTACGGTCTTGACGCGGTTGAAGACGGGAATCACGATAGATGCCTCGTTCTCAAACTGCTGCTCTTCGAAGTTGGGGTTGAGATATTTGGTGGTGTCTACGATGGCACCAATGGTGTCGAGGGGACGTGTCACAGCCTGCTCCATCTCGATCTGCACCTCGCGGTTGCGCGGGTTCACATAGTCGAACTGCTTGGCGCCGCTCAGACGTGTGTCGAGCTCGATCTCTGTGTAAAGATACTCGTCGATGTGGAACAGCTGGCCCTTGCGGCTGAGGAACAGACGCAGGTCATAGAAGCCGGCAAACTTGTAGTCGACGGGGGCACTCTCTGCCCACTCCTTCATAAGGTCGGTCTTGATGAGAACCACCTGTCCGAAGTCGAAGTCGTCGCGCAAGCTACCCCACTGGTAGTCGATAACCGGATGCTTTGTGGTCTTGCCGTCGGCGATGGTGTAATGGTCCGAATAAACCATTGCTGCATCAGAGTCGTGAGCCACGCGGAGCATACGCTCAAGGGCATAGTAGCCCAGCTGCATCTTGGTGGGTTTGAGGCTCAGGAGCACATACTCGGCTTCTGCCTGACGTGCAATGTCGAGCATCGATTTGGTTGACGTAACGTTGTCTACAATTGTCTGGGTGCAGTTTTCTGCTGCCATTTCGGCTGTCACCAGAAGATTAACGTGCTGAACGGTTTTGCTACGTTCGAGCTCTTGTAACAATTCCTTGCTTGTCGAAAGGTCGTCACAGGGTAAGAAACAATCAATTTTTCCCCTCATTGTTTTTTAATAAATGGTTTTTAAATATTCTCAGTCAGTGGTTTTTCTGCATACGGACAGGATTGTTTTGGTCCGTATTGGCACTACTTTTGTGCAAAGTTAAGATAAAAATCGCTATGCGCGAAAGAAAAACGCATTTATTTTAAAATAATCTTAAACCAAAATCGGTTATTAGGCCGTTTTATGTGTTATTTTATAACTGCTTGCAGTCTTTTGTTTTTTATAAGGTGTCTTTTGTTTGTTTTTAATTCGCAATAGCTCGCTATTACTCATTAAAAGCCAAACAAAATCCATTCTTCTAAAAATCCAAAATCCAAGCAAGCCCTAACGACCGATTTGGGTTGAATAAAACATCGGGCGTGACTTAAAAAAACGAATAATAAAATTAAATGTAATTATTAATTGGAAAAACAAACAAAAAACGACAAGAGAGGTGAAAAGGACCATTTTGATTAAAATTGTCTTTTGGCAATTTTACCGTTGGTCGCCTTTTCCTCTTTTGTCGTTTTTCGCTTCTTTATGCTTTGTCGTGTTCTAAAAGCTATCGGTTTTTGCTGTTTTTCAAAACCGCTTGTTTTTTGCTGATAGCTTCTTATTGTTTTTCTATTATTTTCATGCCTTCTTCCACAGCTTGCATGTTAAGCGGAATGAGGCCATGATGACGTTCGGGCAGCGACTTGAACAGGGCGCTGCGCAAACCTTCGGTGCTCACCACGGGGCAGACCTTGAGCAGACCGCCGAGCACTATCATGTTAAAAACCTTGGCGTTCTTCATGTCGGCTGCTTTGTCCATGGCGTCTATGCGGTAGACGTTGATGTCCTTGCGGGTGGGCGGGTTGATGATGCCGTAGCCGTCGTAGATAAGGATGCCGCCTGGTTTAACCTTCGGCTCAAACTTCTCCAGTGATGGCTGGTTGAGCACGATGGCCACGTCGTAGCGGCTGAGGATGGGCGACGAGATGCGCTTGTCGCTTACAATCACCGTTACGTTGGCTGTTCCACCACGCTGCTCGGGGCCGTAGGCAGGCATCCAGGTCACCTCTTTGTCTTCCATGAGTCCTGAGTAGGCCAGAATTTTGCCCATGGACAGAACGCCTTGACCGCCGAATCCTGAAATAATTATCTCTTTCTTCATAGCTCTGTCGTGTCTTTTAAGTCGCCCTTAGGGTACTGTTTGAACATGTTTTCCTCCATCCATTTGTTTGCTTGCACAGGTGAGAGCTTCCAACCGCTGTTGCAGGTCGACACAAACTCTACCAATGACGAGCCCTTGCCTGCCATGGATGCCTCAAAGGCTTTGCGCAAGGCTTTCTTGGCTTGGCGTATGGCGCTGACGGTCTCCACGCTCTGACGTGTGACGTAGCAGGTGCCGCGCAACTGGGCAGCCAGCTCGGTGATGTTGAGCGGGTAGCCGTGGAGCTCTGGTGTGCGTCCGTAGGGACAGGTGCTCGTCTTCTGACCGAGCAGGGTGGTGGGGGCCATCTGGCCGCCTGTCATGCCGTAGATGGCGTTGTTGATGAATATGAGCGTTATGTTCTCGCCTCTGTTGAGGGCGTGAATGCTCTCGCATGTGCCTATGCAGGCGAGGTCGCCATCGCCCTGATAGGTGAACACCAGACGGTCGGGCCACAGACGCTTGATAGCTGTAGCACAAGCTGGAGCACGTCCGTGTGCAGCTTCCTGCCAGTCGATGTCGATATAATTGTATGCAAACACAGCACAACCTACGGGGCTAACGCCTACCGCCTTGTCCTGCATGCCCATTTCCTCAATTACTTCGGCTACGAGTTTGTGTACCATGCCGTGTGAGCAACCGGCGCAATAGTGCATATGGTTTTCGTTGAGAAGATCTGGCTTCTTGTATACCAGGTTCTCGGGTGATACTATATCGTTCATACCAATTTCTCCTTTAATACTTTTACCATTTCCTCTGGCTCGGGCACGATGCCACCGAGTCGTCCGTAATGCTCTACAGGTACTTTGCCATTAACCGCCAGACGTACATCGTCAATCATCTGTCCGGCATTTATTTCGGCTACAAGTATACCTTTCACCTTAGCTGCTGCAGCTGCAATCTCATTGGTCGGGAACGGCCACAGCGTGATAGGACGGAACAGTCCTACCTTGATGCCTTCGGCACGTGCCATCTCAATGGCCTTCTCGGCTATGCGCGCTGCGCTACCGAATGCCACAATCATATATTCGGCATCGTCCATGAACTTGGTTTCGTAGCGAACCTCGTTCTCACGTATCTTGCGATACTTCTCCTGCAGGTGCAGGTTGCGCTGCTCCATAACCTCCGACTTCAGTTCGAGCGAAGTGATTACATTGGGCTTGCGACCCTTTGATCGTCCTGTCGATGCCCATGGGCACTCGCGCAGAATCTCCTCTTCGGTGCGACGGGGCTTGATAGGCGGCAATACCACCTTCTCCATCATCTGTCCGATTACACCGTCACTAAGAATCATGGCCGGTGTACGATATTTAAAGGCAAGTGTAAAGGCGAGGTCAACAAAGTCTGCCATCTCCTGCACCGAGTTCGGAGCAAGCACAATGACGTAGTAGTCGCCATTGCCGCCACCACGTGTAGCCTGGAAATAGTCACTCTGCGACGGCTGGATGGTACCCAATCCGGGACCTCCGCGCTGTACATTTACTATAAGTCCGGGAACTTCAGCGCCTGCCATGTAGGAAATGCCTTCCTGCATGAGCGACACACCAGGACTTGACGACGAGGTCATTACCTTCTTCCCGGCACCACCACCACCATAAACCATGTTGATTGATGCCACCTCACTCTCAGCCTGTACCACAACCATACCGGTTGTTTCCCACGGCTTGAGCTCGGCAAGTGTTTCAATGACTTCAGTCTGTGGTGTAATAGGATAGCCGAAATAGCCATCTGCACCGCAACGAATGGCAGCGTGGGCAAGAGCCTCGTTGCCTTTCATAAGTTTTACTTCCTGTTCTGCCATAGCGATTAGTCCTCCATTTTTTTTCTGTAAACTGTTATACATCCGTCAGGACATACAATACCGCACGACGCGCATCCGATACATTCGTCCGGAAGCACTGCCTCAGCATAGCGATAGCCATGTACGTTGACGGCTTTCGCTGACAGGGCAATCACATTTTTTGGGCAAGCCACCACGCAAAGGGAGCACCCTTTGCACCGGTCGGTATTGACCACGATGACACCTTTAATTTTTCCCATAATTTTTCGTTTTGTTTTAGGGTGTGTAGTTTATTTGATTAAGGGTTATACATGTCTTTGCAACGATAAGCAAGTATGTCGTCAAGCATCTGTTTGGCTTCAACGGCTGGCGAATCGGGGTCGAGTGCTATCGCTTCAAGATAGCAGTCGAGAGCATGCTTCCAGTCGCCCTTGCGTCTATGCTCATTACCGAGCTTGTAATAATCCTCTGCTGTCATATTTTACTAAGGTTGAGATGGTGTTATGTTGAGATGGTGTGATTTGATGTTGTGGGTGTTATGGGGTGTTATGGTGTATGGTGTAATGTTGAGATGGTGTGATTTGTCCTGCTTCTGCAAGACAACACCTCAACATCATCAAACTACACCATCTCAACATAACAACACAACAACTACACGAGCGCCGCCTGCAGCGTATTCTTCATGAGCGAGCAAATCGTCATCGGACCTACGCCACCTGGCACTGGTGTTATGTATGAACACTTGGGTGCAACCTCATCGAATTTCACGTCACCATTAAGACGGTAGCCACTCTTGCGTGTAGCATCTGGCACACGGGTTGTGCCAACGTCGATGACTACAGCTCCTGGCTTCACCATATCTGCCGTTACGAAGTCGGGACGACCGATGGCAGCGATGATGATGTCTGCCTCAAGACATTCGTGCTTGATGTCCTTGGTGTGCGAATGGCACACAGTGACGGTGCAATCGCCATACTGCTTCTGCATCATAAGCTGTGCCATAGGCTTGCCTACGATATTGCTGCGACCCAATACTACGCACTTCTTGCCTGCTGTCTCGATGCCGTAACGCTTTAGCAGCGTCACGATACCAAGCGGTGTGGCAGAAATGAAGCACGGCAGTCCGATAGCCATACGACCCACATTGATAGGATGGAATCCATCGACATCCTTGCGATAGTCAATAGCTTCTATTATCTTCTGTTCGTCAATGTGGCGCGGCAGCGGCAACTGCACGATGAATCCGTCTACGTCGGCATCGCGGTTGAGTCTGTCGACACAAGCCAGCAGCTCTTCTTCGGTGACATCATCCTCATATCGGATGAGTGTCGACTTGAAGCCACACTTCTCACAAGCCAGAACCTTGTTCTTGACGTATGTCTCCGAACCTCCGTCGTGGCCTACGAGCACGGCAGCCAGATGTGGCTGCTTGCCTCCTTTAGCCATTATGGCCTTCACTTCTTCTGCTATTTCAGCCTTAATGGCTTCGGCAGTTGCTTTTCCGTCTATCAGTTGCATATTGTTATGTTTTAAAACTTAGGCATTCCGGGCATTCCCTTCATCTTACCCATCATTCCAGCCATCTTTGCCATATTGGTTCCGGTGACGAGCTTCATCATCTTGCGTGTCTGGTCAAACTGCTTGATGAGTCGGTTCACCTCCTGGATGTTGGTTCCGCTACCCTTTGCTATACGCATACGGCGGCTCTGATTGAGGATTTCAGGATTAGAGCGTTCCTTCGGAGTCATACTCTTGATGATTGCTTCAATACCCTTGAATGCGTTGTCGTCGATATCGACATCCTTGATGGCCTTGCCCACACCAGGAATCATCGAAGCGAGATCCTTGAGGTTGCCCATCTTCTTTATCTGCTCAATCTGTCCGAGGAAGTCGTTGAAGTCGAACTTGTTCTTCTGAATCTTCTTCTGAAGGCGGCGTGCCTCCTCCTCGTCAAACTGCTCTTGAGCGCGCTCTACAAGACTAACGATGTCGCCCATGCCGAGTATACGGTCAGCCATACGAGCTGGGTGGAATACGTCAATAGCCTCCATCTTCTCGCCTGTACCGACAAACTTGATAGGCTTTGTCACTACAGTACGTATTGAGAGGGCTGCACCACCACGTGTGTCACCGTCGAGCTTGGTGAGCACTACGCCGTCGAAGTCGAGACGGTCGTTGAACTCCTTGGCTGTATTGACAGCGTCCTGACCGGTCATTGAGTCGACTACAAAGAGTGTCTCGTCAGGATTGATGGCATTCTTGAGATTTGAAATCTCGTTCATCATCTCCTCATCGACAGCCAGACGACCCGCAGTATCGACAATCACTACATCGTAGCTCTTTGCCTTTGCCTCGCGCAAAGCGTTGTTGGCAATAGTGATAACGTCCTTGTTGTCTGGCTCGGAATATACCGGTACGCCAACCTGCTCGCCTACCACCTTGAGCTGGTCGATAGCAGCCGGACGATAAACGTCGCAGGCTACGAGCAATGGCTTCTTGTGCTGCTTTGTCTTGAGCATATTGGCAAGCTTGCCCGAGAATGTTGTCTTACCCGAACCCTGCAAACCGCTCATAAGTATGATAGCGGGGCGACTGGTAAGGTGCAGTTCGGCAGCCTCGCCACCCATAAGGTCGGCAAGCTCGTCGTGCACAATCTTCACCATAAGCTGGCTCGGCTTCACGGCTGTGAGCACGTTCATGCCCATCGCCTTCTTCTTTACCGTGTCGGTAAATGTCTTTGCTACCTTGTAGTTGACGTCGGCATCGAGCAATGCGCGTCTTACGTCTTTAAGTGTTTCTGCAACGTTTATCTCGGTGATTTTTCCCTCACCTTTGAGTATCTTAAAACTGCGTTCCAGTCTGTCGCTTAAATTTTCGAACATATATGTTTTCTTTTCTTTTTGGTTTTATTAAATCATCTGTGCCAGCCGTCAAAGCCGCGCTGATTATATGCAAGTATGGCACACACCAGTCACTCTCATATATTATGTACAAAAGTAAACAAAAAATAACGAGCAATGCAAAGAACGGTATGCGTTTTAATTTATTTTAAAATACTTTTTGCCAAATATGCGCACAAATATATGGTTTGTGCACTTAAAGTAGGTATTGCAACAAGCGTGCATATAATTGCAACAAGCATATATATATAATGTACGCGTACTTATTTCAAGTATATCTCATTTAGCTCGGTAGCCACCAGTTCCTCGCCCACAAGATTTGCCAGCACCACCGGCAACACCTCACGCGGACATTCTATTTGTTGCAGTTCGGTGACATGGTGGCGCTTGCGGTCGGCAAGCAGCGCCATTATCTGCTGTCGCGCCTTTTGTTCGGGCGCATCAGTGCTCTTGCTCTTATGACTCAGGCATACGTCGCATCGCTCACAGTCATGGCTGTCGGTCTCGCCAAAGTAGCCGAGCAACTGACGACTGCGGCACACGCTGTCGTTAGTGGCATAATCTATCATGGAATGTATGCGCGCTTCAAACTGCTCGCGGCGATCCTCGTACACCTCACGCGGAATCACAAGGTCTTCAGCCAAGACACGGTCTCTGACGTAGGTGACAAGCGGCACGGAGCGTTGCGGAATGAAGTGCAGTATATGTCGTTTGCTCAGACTCTTGAGTATGAGGTAAACCTGCTGCGGTGTGAGTCCGGTGAGCTGCGCCAGACGGCTCTCTTCTATATACCTATAGCCGATGAAGAGTCCGCTATACTCGCGCAATGCGGCTGTGATGACGGCTTCCTCGTTGGGACTTGTAGAATAGAGCTGATACAACTGGTCGCGCTCAAGTATGAACTTCATGCGTGTACGCGAGTCGGGCTCGGTTTCGTACTCGATGTATCCGGCACGTGCCAGTATGCGCAGAGCAGAATTGGCGATGGTAGGGAAATGCTTGAACGTGCGGCAGAAGCGGTCGAGGTCGAGTGCAAAGGTATGCCCTGCCCCATTGTCGGCAGCCACTTGCAGGAAGTAAGCCAGATGGTCGTAGACATTGCAGATGGTCTGTCGGTCGGGAAATTCCTCAAGCACCCGCTTGTCAAGGCGCAAGCGGTCGCTGTCGTTATACAACAGTACGGCATAAGCACGCTCACCGTCACGTCCGGCACGGCCCGCTTCCTGAAAGTAGGCTTCTATGGAATTCGGACAGTCCACGTGTATTACTATGCGCACGTCGGGCTTGTCGATGCCCATACCGAAGGCATTGGTAGCCACCATGACACGCTTCTCGTCGTCGTGCCATTGCTGCTGGCGCAGGTCCTTGACGGCATGTTCCAGTCCGGCATGATAGTATGTGGCGCTGATGTCGTTCTGTTCTATCAGTTCGCTTATCTCCTTGGTGCGTCGGCGGCTGCGTGCATACACTATGGCGCTGCCGCGTGTCGACTTGAGGATATGAATCAGTTCCTCGTCCTTGTTGCCTGTGTTGCGCACCACATACGTCAGATTCTTGCGCTCAAAGCTCATGCGGAACACGTTCTTCTCGCCGAATCCGAGTCTGTCCTGTATGTCGTCTATCACCTGCGGAGTTGCCGTGGCGGTGAGAGCAAGCACCGGCACACCGGGCTTCAGCGCTCGTATGTCGGCTATCTTAAGATAAGAGGGGCGGAAGTCGTAGCCCCATTGCGATATGCAGTGTGCCTCGTCGACGGTGATGAAGCTCACCTTCATGTGTTCGAGTTTGGCTCTGAACAGTTCGGTGCCTATACGTTCGGGCGATACATACAGCAGTTTGGTGTCACCAAGTATGCAGTTGTCGAGTGCGCCCAATATCTCGCGGCGGCTCATTCCCGAATATATGGCTGCGGCAATGATGCCACGACGGCGCAGGTTCTGCACCTGGTCTTTCATCAATGCGATAAGCGGTGTCACGACAATGCACGTTCCTTCCATGGCAAGTGCCGGAACCTGAAACGTAAGCGACTTGCCTCCACCCGTAGGCATAAGTCCAAGTGTGTCCTTACGCTGCATTATGCTGTTGATGATGTCACCCTGAATGCCACGAAAAGCAGGATAGCCCCAGTATTTGTGGAGAATGGAGGAAAGCCCACAAAGCCCTACCCCCGGCCCCTCCCCCGTAGGGAGGGGAGTGATATGTTCGGTTACGCTCACATCGGAAGCGTCGGACGTTGGCATTATAGGGTCTTTTATATCTGTTTCCATCAATCAACAAAAAAACACAACAAAAACGAAATTGCAATCAAAGCACAGCAATCAAAGCACAGCAATCAAAGCACATCACTCCCCTCCCTACGGGGGAGGGGCAAGGGGGTGGGGCTTTGTGGGGATGTGGTGGGGATGTGGTGGGGCTTCCTATTCCTCCTCCGTCGGCCTTATATCCTCTATCTGCAGCTGCACCATATTGCGTTTGAACACGTTGTCTTCGATAGTATATGCTATGTCGAAGCTGCGTTTCGACTTGATGTAGCGTGCCGAGGCACTCTGTCCGAACGCAATGCCGTTGACGACATTGCTCGATTTGGAGTCTACCAATTCGAGTTTGATATGCTCCTGCTCGCGTCCCACCACCTTACTTGTACCATAGTCGTACACGCCTACAGTACTGAATATCGGTTTGGTGTTGCACGGTCCGAAGGGAGCAAAACGCTTGAGGTCGCTGTGCAGCTTCTTTGTGATGTCGCGGAAGTCGATTTCGGCATCAATATTGAGCATCGCCTCGGTCTGTTCGGGCTGAATATGCTCGTCGACATACTTCTGGAAGCGGCGACGGAACTCCTGAATGTCGTCCCAACGAAGCGTCAGTCCGGCAGCATAGGTATGTCCGCCAAAATTGACGAGCAAGTCGCGGCAACTCTTTATGGCAGAGTAGATGTCAAAACCCGTAACGCTGCGTGCCGAACCCGTAGCAAAGTCGCCGTCGCGGGTAAGCACCACCGTCGGACGGAAATATATTTCGGTCAGTCGCGAAGCCACAATGCCTATCACGCCCTTCTTCCAATGCTCGTCGTAGAGCACTATCGACGACTGGTGGCGCTGACTCTCAAGTCTCGACACGATGTGGTTGGCATCCTCGGTCATCTGCTTGTCGATGTCCTTGCGCTTGTCGTTGTAGCTGTCGATGTGCTTAGCCTTCTCAAGCGCATGCGAAAAGTCCTTGTCGACGAGCAGATCCACGCTCTCGCGGCCACTCTCCATACGTCCGGAGGCATTGATGCGAGGACCTATCTTGAACACAATATCGCTCATTGAGATGTCGCGTCCGCCCAGTCCGCAGATGTCTATGATAGCCTTCAGGCCGATGCTCGGGTTCTGATTGAGCGTCTTCAGGCCGTGGAAGGCAAGGATACGGTTCTCTTCGGTCACCGGAACTATGTCGGCAGCAATGCTCACCGCACATAGGTCGAGCAACGGAATGAGTCGGGCGAAGGGAATGCCGTTGTTCTTTGCGAATGCCTGCATAAACTTAAAGCCTACCCCACATCCGCAAAGGTGCTTGAACGGATAAGTGTCGTCAGCACGTTTGGGATTAAGAATGGCAACGGCAGGCGGCAATTCGTCGTCGGGCATGTGATGGTCGCATATGATGAAATCGATGCCGAGGCTCTTGGCATAGGCTATTTCGTCTATGGCCTTGATGCCGCAGTCGAGGATTATGATGAGCTTTACGCCCGTCTCCTTGGCATAGTCGATGCCCTTCTTGCTCACACCGTAGCCCTCGTCATAACGGTCGGGGATGTAATACTCGATGTTGGAGTAGAACTGCTGTATAAACTTATACACCAGCGCTACTGCCGTGCATCCGTCCACGTCGTAATCGCCATACACCAGGATGCGCTCCTTGCGCCCCATGGCATCGTTAAGGTAAAAACTATGTCGGC
>OQVZ01000777.1_pt1 | contig 12037 bp, 10 predicted proteins | sample 1691571 | NCBI WGS metagenome assembly OQVZ01 (sample SAMN03418261, study PRJEB22391) | human gut metagenome | biome: human-gut; feature: organic feature; material: feces | host: Homo sapiens | place: Tanzania | collected 2013-01
CAGATTGTAGTCGGTTCCGTCGACAGTAACGGTTGCGGTCGGCGTGATGTTGCTGGCGGGCTGTTCCGACGGATTGTTCGGCGAGGACAGCGGGGCAAATGGCGGCGACCGCATTCAGCTTTCGGGCGACATCGACCAGTTGGCAGTGACTCGTGTCAATGACAACGGATTCTGCGATGGCGACTGCATGGGTGTGTATGTAGTCGATTATCGTGCCGGCACGCCCGGAACCTTGCAGCTTAGCGGCAATCGTGCAGACAATGTGCGCCATACTTATGACGCGTCGGCAGGCAAATGGAATTCAGTCTACGACATATATTGGAAGGACAAGCATACGCACATCGATGTGTATGGTTATTATCCTTTTGCCAATCCCGAGAGCATTGACAACTATCAGTTTGATGTGCAGCGCAATCAGAGCACCGCATCGGAGGACGGAAACATGGGCGGATATGAAGCCAGCGACTTCCTTTGGGGCACGGTGGGCGACCTCGCTCCAACCTCCAATGTGATACGTCTGCTTCTGAAGCACCGCATGTGGTGAATTCTACAGCCGGACATCTTAAGGAAGCCATCGCAGCAGCCAATAAAGACCTCACCAAACTGAAGCACATGAAGGTGACGGGTACCCTCAACGCCTACGATTTCCGTATAATGCGCGACAGCATGTTTGCGCTTGCAGCTCTCAATCTGAAGGAGGCTCGCATCAAGAAGGGTGCCTGCAGCAGTGACGTAGACGGTACTTACATAGCCGGCGATGATGATGAAATGCCTTCATGCAGTTTTGAAAACAAGCGGTTGCTTGCCAATTTTGTATTCCCCGACACCTTGAAGGCTATCAGGCAGTCGGCTTTTCATGCAAGCGGACTGACCGGTTCGCTCAACATTCCTGAAGGAGTGGTAGAGATAGAGAACGGAGCTTTTGAGAACATACGCACGCTCAACGGCACGTTGTCGCTGCCCTCGACTTTGAAGAAGATAACTGGTGTCAATACATTCCTTTACACCAACTTCGTCTGCGAACTCAAATTGCCCGATGCTCTTGAAGAAATAGGTGACCAATGCTTCCTGGATTGCAAGGGATTTTATGGCGAACTGAAGCTGCCCGGACATCTGAAGAAGCTGGGATTGGGCGCTTTCAAGGGCTGCAGCAACCTTACTGGCAATCTCGTGATACCGCAATCGCTCACCTACATACCCACATCGGCATTCGAAGGATGCTGGTTTGGCGGCAACCTCCAGTTGCACAACGGCATCGGAGCGATAGGCGAGAGTGCCTTTGCCAACAATGGATTCAAGGGCGAGATAATCCTTCCTAAGGATTTGCGCAGCATTCCCAACCGTTGTTTCTACAATAACGACTTCTCTGGACAGCTCAAGCTGCCCGAGTTTCTGGGCAGTATAGGCGAACGCGCATTCGCTTACAACTGGCGTTTGATGGGAGTTCTGGAGATTCCCGAAGGCGTAGAGAACATCGCACCGGGTGCATTCGCCCAATGCCGGAGCCTTGAGGGAGTGATAATACCCTCAAGTATGGAGAGCATCGGAGCCGAATCGGGCAATCAGACCGATGGCGGTGCATTCCAAAACTGTTCGGGCATAGGCTCGATAGTATGCGAAGGCACCATGCCGGCATACGTTCAGAGTGGCGCCTTTGATGGAGTTTCCAAGGACAACTTCACGTTAGAGGTGCCCGAATCTGCCGTACATCAGTATCAGGCAGCAAGCGGATGGTGCGACTTCAAGCGTATTGCCGCCCATCACGAGCTGGTATGCCGTCCGTCGGTGGCTTGCGCTCTCAACAGCCAGCACAAGCAGACGCTCACCATAAATGCCGAAGGCGAATGGGAAGTGGCAAGCAAGCCCGACTGGTGTGACGTTTCGCCGTCGAGCGGAACGCATAAGACGGAGGTGACGCTGACCGTTAAGCCCCTGGCAAATGGCGGCGCCAACCGTGAGGGCAAGGTGGTGTTCCGCCTCAAGAAGAAGGACTATACACACGAGTGCAGCGTCAGCCAGTACAATTACGAATACGCCGAAGACCAGTGGCTGACCCTTCAGAAAGCCACGAAGGGCAACAACGGCGGCATAAACATAGTTGTCTTAGGCGACGGATTCAACGCCAAGGACATTGCCGACGGCTCCTATCTGCGGAGCGTGAAGCAGGAGGTGGAGTGCTTCTTCGGCATTGAGCCGTACAAGACTTATCGCAATTACTTCAATGTCTATACCGCTTTCCCGCTCTCAACGGAAACGGGCGTCGGCACCGTGAACACAATTCGCTACAACCGATTCAACACTACCTTTACTGGAGGAGTGGGATTGAAGGCTGATTATGACGAAGTGTTCGACTACGCATTGGGTGCTCCTACGGTGAGTGCAGCCAATCTCAATCAGACAATGATAATCGTTGTGCCCAATTCTACCGACTATGGCGGCATCTGCCAGATGTGGGAGAGTGGTGCAGCAATAGCCTTCTGTCCGCTGAGCACCTACGAGTATCCGTTCGACACGCGTGGAGTGGTGCAGCACGAAGCCGGCGGTCACGGCTTCGGCAAGCTTGGCGACGAGTATATCTATCACAATGCGTTCATCGACGCTTGCGGTTGTACGTGCTGTCCGCATGCCGACGAGCTGCGAGCCTACCTCGCTATGGGATGGTATGAGAATCTGTCGCTCACAGGCAAGATGCACAGTGTGGGCTGGAGCCATCTCATCTATGATGACCGCTACAGCGACATTGTCGACATATTCGAGGGCGGCTACATGCACAGCCGTGGCGTATTCCGCTCCGAGCAGAACTCGTGCATGAACAACGACATTCCCTATTACAGTACGATAAGCCGCCAGAGCATCGTGAAACGCATAAAGCGATACGCTGGCGAGACCTTCAGTTTTGAGGATTTTGTCAAGAACGACAAGCGCGATGTTGCCACGGCGACACGCAGCTCGATGCGCAATGATTCGCGCACAGCCCACACCTATCAGCATGCGCCAGTCGTACACAAGTGCAGTCCGCTTAAGAAGAGAATGGCAAAGCGAAAGAAGTGAACCGTGTAATGAGTAGAAAGTATGAAGACTTATATATATATAATAAGGTGTATGTGCATGGCTTTGTGTGCTGTAGCTGTGGCATTGTTGACGGCTTGTGCCGAAGATGAAGCGCCACAGTACAAGGACGCCAAGTCCACTCCGATGACATTTGTGGTGGACCATCCCTCAATGGTGCGTGCCACCGACAGCAATTTTGAGTCGGGCGACCGCATCGGACTGTACGTTTCGACTGCCGATGCGCCCTTGGAGATAGGCGGCAACCTCGTCAACAACGAAACTCTGACATTCGACGGAAGCCAGTGGACAGCCGCCCGCACGCTCTATTGGGACGAAGGCACATACAATGCTTATGCCTATTATCCCTATATCAAGGACGTAAGCAGCGTTGAGGACCAGCTCTTCAGCGTATCCGTCGACCAAAGCAAAGCTCGCACAGCCACCTCATTGGGTGGATATGAGGCGAGCGACCTGCTCTTTGCCACCAGCAAGGACATCACAGCATCTACATCGCCCATACACCTTACCTTCCGCCACATTATGAGTAAGCTGAAGATAAGGCTCATAAAGGGCGAAGACTTTGAGGGCGAAATGCCCACAACAGCTACGGTTTATGTACACAGCACGGTGCCTACAGCCACCGTCGACTTGCAGGCTGGTGTCGTGACACGATACGTCAAGGGCACCCGTCAGACCATCGTTGCACGCCAGGACGGCGACACGAGCTATTCTGCCATCATCGTTCCGCAGCGCTTGGACAATCGTGTGCCGCTCGTAGAGGTAGTGATGAATGGTGTGAGCTATTTCTATGAGAGCAAGTTCCAGTTCAAGCCGGGCACAGAACATCTTGTAAATCTTATAATATCCAACAATCCCGATCAGGTGAAGATAAACATCGGCGGCGAGATAAAGGACTGGAAATAACGCGTTCGGGATGAAGAAACTAACGTATATATTATCAGCCGTTGTGCTGGTATTGACATTATGGGCAGCTGTTTTGTGGCTGTCGTCAGACCGATACGACAAGGGCGTGACCGCCGAGACACGCTACGGCATAAACGAAGGCATGCAGCTTGTGGAGCAGACAATGCAGCATGGCGAGAGGCAATATGTCGTTGAGGACGGCCGTGGCAATGTGCTGTTTCGCATTCCGTTGCGCGGATGTCTGCTCGACACGCAATTCCGCAACGGCAGATTGCGTTTCCGCGAGATGTCGACAGGGCGCGAGGGCTATGTCGACATGCAAGGCATAGTGGTGTTTACGGCTGTGTCGGCTGCTACAGGACAATCGTCTGTGAGTGTGCCCGAGGACAAGTCTGCCGACATAGACAATCCTACAGCCGAGCCACATGAGCAACAATCCGAAGCAAAGGCATCGCCCAAGGAGGTGCGACTGCCTGCCACTGACATACGGAAGATAGCCCATAGCAGTCCGTTCTATGCTGAGGCTGCCCGCATAATTAGCGGAAAACTTGCCGAGACCGATGCTGCGCGTCGCCGCCAGATACTCAACTATTGTGAGCATCTGCGCACGGCTTACACCTCAAAGGACATTGACTTCCTGCGTCAGGTGTTCAGCGACGAGGCTCTCATTATCGTTGGCAATGTCGTCAAAGCCTCGAAAGAGTCGGGAAAGTTGTCGGCTGACAGCCGTGTGAGCTATGCTTTGCACACCAAGCGCGACTATTTGTCGCGGCTGTCGAAGGTGTTTGCCGTGAACAGGCAAGTCGATGTCAAGTTCTCCGACTTCCGTATCATGCGCCATCCAACCAAGGACGGCATCTACGGAGTGTCGCTACGGCAGCGCTATCATAGCGACCGCTACGCCGACGACGGCTGGTTGTTTCTGCTATGGGACTTCACCAACGCCTCAATGCCGCTTATACATGTGCGCACATGGCAACCTTCTGCCACCGTGTCGGGCAGCGATGGGGTGGTGGATATCTCTGACTTTAATTTAGAATAGAATTGTATGGACAATATAACGAAGGCATTTCATGAACTGAATGTAGCGCTGCGCAGGGCAGGACTCGGTGTGGTGTGCATGCTGATGTTGTGGTGTGTGTCGGCGCTTGAGGCAAAGGCAGCTGCGCCTATAGCCCCGTTGGCATCGGCAGACAGCACCTTCACGGTGGCAAGTTTCCGACAGTTGCCCACCGATGTGAGCGCTTTCATCGATGCCGTGCGCGACCTTAACGGCGAGGCATGTGCCCTATTGAAGGTGGTGGCACCCTCCGACTTTGCCTTTTCTTCGCCGTTAGGCATAGTGAAGCGTCGCGACGAAGTGGGCGAGATATGGCTTTATCTGCCCAAAGGCACCAAGTCGATAACGCTGAAGCATCCGCAATGGGGAGTGCTGCGCAACTATTCGTTGGGCACAAAGCTCGAGAGTCGCATGACGTACGAGATGCGTCTGCATCTGCCGCAGACCCCTATAGTGGAGAAGCACGACACGATTGTGTACACGCAGACAGTTGTCGACACCGTAACTGTAGCCCCTCTGCGACGCATAGCGCAGCTCCATGCCTTCACATTGCTTACCGCATCGATGCACACCGACGGTCCGTCGTGGGGCATAATGGCTGCCATCATGCGCCGACATGGCGTCTATCTGCACGCAAGCAGCAATCTGCATTCTGCAAAACCTGCACTTGGCTCATGCAACAGCGACGGTTATCGTGACGGAACGGACAGCAAGCCCTACTACACGGGGCGTACCAATACTTCAGCATATGCCTTCACGCTTGGTGCCATACATCGACTGAATGGTTGGCTGAACATATTCGAAGGCGTAGGCTACGCCAGTCAGACTACGTCATGGCAACTTGCCGACAGCGAAGGCGGCGGATGGCTGCGCAACGACGACCTCACACATAAGGGCGTTGCAGCCGAGATAGGTGTCGTGGTGAATGTAGGCAGGTTGAGCTTCAGCGCTTCGGCACTTACCATTGCAGGCAAGCAGTGGCAGGGAGGCATAGGCGTAGGAATATGTCTGGGCAAGAATGGAGTGACAATAAAACGCAAGCAATCACATTAGCCATGAAGAATTATCTGATATACATATTGCTGGCAGTAGTGGCAACGCTATGTTCGTGCAGCAGCGACAGCCCCGACAATGTCGAGCCACGGCTGCTTACGCTGTCAGCCACCGACATAACCCGTACCGAGGCAACGCTCTCGGGCAAGTGTAGTGTGGCTGACGGAGTGGCTATGCCACGCCTTTGGTTCAGCTACGGAAGCGATGAAAGCATGACGGGGAAGGCTGATGTGGCAGACCCAACCGACGGAAATGTGAGCCTGCACCTATCGGGACTCACTGCCGGCACCACCTATTATTATATACTACGTGGCACCAACGGCACAGCCCAGTTGTCGGGCGAGATGCTCAGCTTCACCACTCAGCCCAACGACCGTCCAACGTTAGGCAATGCAGAAGTGCTGAGCAGCGGTCCGATGAGCGTGATTGTAGGCTACGGCATAGCTGACGACGGCGGCGACAGGATTACCATGAGCGGTTGCCGAGTTGTGCGCAGCGACATGAGCGGCAGCGACGAGCAGACATACGTGCAAAGTGATGAGGCTGACGCGAACGGGATGTTCCGTCTGTGCATTGACGGATTGCAGCCAAACGTAACATATACAATAAAACCCTTTGCTGCAAACCGCAATGGCGAGACCGTAGGCGAGGCGTTGCAGCACACCGCTTCGTCGGCAATAGTGCTGGGCGAGGCAGGCATTCTGGCAAAACTCATAGGCAACGATGCTGATAAATACACAAGCATATCGCTTGCCGGACCGCTCAACGGCGACGATCTGCGCATGCTGCGCAGCATGGCTGGACGCGATTCGGAGGGCAATCCCACCGACGGACGGCTTGCTGACATCGATATTTCGGGCGCAAGCATCGTGGCAGGAGGCGGCGAGTATGGCGAGTCGCGATTCAGCGAGGACGGCGTAGTGGGCACAGGACTCTTCCGTTCGTGCACCGCCTTGAAGAGCATAAAGCTGCCTATAGGCGCAGTAAGGATAGACAAGGAAGCATTCAACGGCTGTACGGCTCTGCACAGCATCACCATTCCGGCATCGGTGAGCCAGATTCTGCCCTCGGCAGGATGCACATCGCTTGAGCGTATAGACGTGTCGGCAGCCAACGAACACTACACGAGCATCGACGGAGTGCTCATGAGCGGCGACGGCAGCAGCATAGTATGGTTCCCAATGGGCAAGAAGGGTGAATACAAATTGCCCCAGACCGTAAAGCAGGTGAGCGACTATGCCTTCCGCGACTGCAACATCGAGAAGTTCGTATTTGCCGACGGGCTCACCGCGATAGGCCAGTGTGCGTTCTATAACAGTAAGGTGAAGGAAGTGGTGCTGCCCTCAACGCTCAAGCAACTGCCCTCTGGACTGTTTCAGAAGTGCTCAAGTCTGACCACGGTGCGGCTGGGCAATGCCATCGAACTGCTGCCCGAATACGTATTCGACGGCTGTCCTATCAGCGATATATACATCAGTGCGCCCATGCCGCCGGTATGTTACAGTAATACATTCGCCACCACCATATCCAACTTCACCAGCACCTGCTGTGTGCATGTGCCCCGAGGCCGCAAGGCATATTATCGTGCCAACAGGCAATGGGCAGTGTTTGAGACTATAGTGGATGACATTTAAAACGAAGATACAATGAATACACCAGAGATAGAAGAACTGAAACATCTTGTAGAAGAGCGTTATGGCAAGAAGTTGTCAACAACAACCGATTTTGAGGAATTCTCGTTGATGCTGCAGCGCAAGCACGAGATAGGCGTTTCGTCGTCGACATTGAAGCGTCTGTACGGCTACGTCAGCGACAGCCATAAGCCTCGCGTACAGACACTCGATGCCCTCGCCACCTACCTCGAATTCAAGGACTATGCAGGATTTGTAGATTGGCTGAAGACGAGCACACGCTACAATTCGTCGTTCTTTGATGCCGGCCAGCTTGTGAGCAGCGACCTTGAGCCGGGCGAATGCGTAGAGATAGGATGGTCGCCCAATCGTGTGCTGCGTCTGGAATATCTCGGCGACAGCACCTACCGTGTGCTTGAGTCACGCAACAGCAAGATACTGGCAGACGACATATTCGTGACGGGCTGCTTCATCAAGAAGAGTCCGCTCTTTCTGCCGTACATAGAGCGCAACGGCGAACGTACGGCATCGTTCGTGGCAGGGCGCAACGGCGGACTCTCAATTGTAAAGAAGATAAACGCATAACATACGATGATTGACAGCGAAAAGCAATCCACCTCAGGGTATGTGGTTGACATAAACAGCGAATCGGATTTTACGGCTGTGCGAACCGACAATGGATTCTCCAACATCAGCGCATGCTATGTGTCAAAGTCGGGCCATGCACGTCTGTTCACAGCCGTGAGATATGGCAAGCGCTACGTTCTGAAATGCCTTAAGACCGACTTCAGATACACGCCCGTGTATCGTCAGGCGCTGATGAAGGAGTTTGAGATAGGCTTGCAACTCGACCATCCCAACATCTGCCGCACCATAAGCATGGAGCAGGTGGGCGACCTTGGCGAGTGCATCGTAATGGAATATGTGGACGGCGAGACGCTTGAGTCGGCTGTGACAAGCGGCAAACTCACCGAAGACATGGTTGTAAAGATAGCCTGTCAGCTGCTCGATGCAATGGAATACATGCACGCCAAGCGTATTGTACACCGCGACATCAAGCCGTCGAACATTATGCTCACCCACCGCGGAGGCGACGTTAAGCTGATAGACTTCGGACTTTCGGACAGCGAGACATTCTGTGTGCTCAAGATTCCGGCAGGCACACGGGGCTACATGGCGCCTGAACAGTTGCAGCCCGATGCCAAGAGCGACCCTTGTGCCGACATCTTTTCGTTTGGAAAGGTGCTGGAGTACATGGCTGGGGCAGTACATAGCAAGCGCCTTGCAAGAATAGGGCAGAAGTGTTCGGATGCCGACTGCACGCGCCGTCCGTCGGATACGGATGCCGTAAGGCGTATGCTCGGCAGTTCAGACAGTTGGCGTGTGGCGCTCAACGTTGTCCTTATGGCAGTTGCCATAGCGCTCATGGTGGCTATAGCAATGATGATGTACGGTAGGAATGACGCACACGAAGAGGCGGTTACGCAGGATTCTACTATGGAAGGTGGCGTAAACAAAGTTGTGGACAGCAATTATTGGTAGGCTGAGGAAACGCTTGATATTCAACGCTTTGACCTCTAACATTCAACACTTGACTCCTTTTGCTTTCCAAAAGGACTCGTTTTGCTCTTCAAAAGGATTCGTTTTGCTCTCCAAAAGGACTCGTTTTGCACTTCAAAAGGACTCGTTTTGCACTTCAAAAGGACTCGTTTTGCACCTCAAAAGGACTCGTTTTGCACCTCAAAAGGATTCCTTTTCATTTTTAGTGGTTTTGGTTATGAAAATAAGGCCCTTGATATTGAAAAATGTATAGGATGTAATATAAGTCAAAAACAAAACGCCCTGCAAGGGAAAAAGCATTGATTGTTAACGCTTTTCCCCTTGCAGGGCGTTTTGCTATTATCTACTTGTACAACTTGCATGAATATCTGCAAGCTAACAACAGGATGTTATCTTAGTACTCATCAACCTTCTGTGCCTTGCGATAAGCGTCGAGTTCCTTCTGTAGCTGCTTGGTTATCTTCTCATAACCGGGCTTGCCGTAGAGGTTGTTCAGCTCGTTGGGGTCGTTCTGCAGGTCGTACAGCTCGTTGTAGTTCACCTCGTTGTCCTTCGGTTCGAAGTAGCCGATGCTGATGAGCGACTTGAGTGTGGCGTTCTCCGCTGTACCCTCAATGCCCTGGTACTTGTTTTCGGGAACAGCGTCGAGTCCGCCCTTGCCATAGAAGTGGATGAGCTTGTAGCGGTCGGTACGTACTCCGTCGTGCTTGCGCACCATGTGGTAGGTAGGATAGTCGTAGTAGTGGTAGTAGATACTGGTTCGCCACTGTTTCTGAGCGTCGCCGTTGTCGAAGACGGGAAGGAGCGAACGGCCCACCATATCCTGCGGTTTCTTCACACCGGCGAGTTCGAGGAACGTCGGAGCATAGTCGATGTTCTGCACCAGCTTGTGGCAAACGCTGCCCGGCTTGGTGTGTCCCGGATAGCTGATGATGAGCGGAGTGCGCAGCGACTCCTCGTACATGAATCGCTTGTCAAACCATCCGTGCTCGCCCATGTAGAAACCCTGGTCGGAGGTGTAGACGATGATGGTGTTGTCGGTGAGTCCGTTCTGGTCGAGATAGTCGAGCACACGGCCCACGCTTTCGTCAACACTTGCTATTACCGACATGTAGTCGCGGATGTAAGCCTGGTACTTCCAGTTGTCAAGCTCCTTGCCCTTGAGGTTGGCTTTGAGCAGTTTGCGGTTGCGCGGGAAGTAGTAGCGTCCCCAAGCCGAGCGCTGAGCCGGAGTCATACGGTTAATCTCGCCCATGAGAGCGTTGTACGAATCCTTGCTGTCCTCGTTGTTCATGTCGAGCATCTCGGGCACCTTGAAGTCCTGCTCCCAGCGCATGTGCTTCGTGACGCTCATCTTCTGGGTGCGCACGGCAGAACCGCGTGTGGCGTAGTCGTCGTAGAATGTCTCTGGCATGGGGAAGTTTACGTTGTCGTATTTGCCAAGATACTTGATGTTTGCCTGCCAGTTGCGGTGTGGAGCCTTATGATGCAGCATCAGGCAGAAGGGCTTCGACTTGTCGCGATGGTCCATGAAGTCGATGGCATGGTCGGTTGAGAGGTCGGTGCTGTAGCCTTCTTCTACGATGTATTTGCCTTCGGGCGTGTCTGTTCCGCGATACTGCGGGTTCCAGTATTGTCCCTGGTCGTTGTAGATGTGGTAATAGTCGAATCCCTTAGGGTCGCATCCCATGTGCCACTTGCCTATGATGGCTGTCTGATAGCCCGCATCCTGCAGCAGTTCGGTGAAGAATGTGCGCGACGTGTCGATTCCCTCACCCAGCTGGCGCTGTCCATTCTGATGACTGTAAAGTCCGGTCATCAGACATGCACGCGACGGAGTGGAGAGCGAATTCTCGACAAACGCCTTGTCAAAACGCATACCGCGCTCGGCTATACGGTCGATGTTGGGCGTGGGTGCGAGCTTGCCAATAGCGTGTCCATATGCCGAAATGCACTGGAATGCATGGTCGTCGCACATGATGTACACTATGTTGGGGCGTTGAGCTGCAGCCTTCTTCTGTGCTTGCATTGTGGCTGCGAGGCACGAAAGGGCTGCTACTGAAATGATGGTTTTGTTCATCAGAATGGTTTAAAATTAAATATATATATATTATGTATTATTCTTAAGGGGTGAGAGTTGGTTTCAATTCAGTAAAACCCTCAACTCTATTAAGTCCTAACCTTTCAGTTTTCCCTTGCTGCGCATGTACGTGCGCTGTCCGTATACGGCTATAACTACGAAGCAGATGAACGGCAGGATGAACGAAACGTTGACGGCAGGCATGCCGAAGAGTTCGCCCTTGTCGATGATCGAGGCCTGGAGCGGCGGCAGAACGCTACCTCCGAGGATAGCCATGATGAGTCCGGCTGCACCAAACTTGGCGTCGTCGCCCAGTCCTCTGAGCGCTATGCCGTAGATGGTGGGGAACATGAGCGACATGCAGGCGCTCACGCCAACCAGACAGTAGAGTCCGTATATGTTCTGTAGGGTGATGACTCCCGCTACAAGTACACCGCCGGCGATGGCAAGAAGCATGAGCAGCTGAAACGCGAGCAGCAGAATATCACCATTGCGATGATGTTGTATTGCTGCGACAGCACCTCGGCAGCCTGCTCGCCCATTCCCTCAGCCATGAGTACGCGCGTGCCGTACTGTATGATGAAGGTCCAGCACATTATCTGAACGCCTACATAGAAGAACTGTGCAATGACGCCTTCGCGATAATGGGGCATGGTGAAGATGCGGCGCAGGGCACTC
>OQVZ01000778.1_pt1 | contig 12026 bp, 20 predicted proteins | sample 1691571 | NCBI WGS metagenome assembly OQVZ01 (sample SAMN03418261, study PRJEB22391) | human gut metagenome | biome: human-gut; feature: organic feature; material: feces | host: Homo sapiens | place: Tanzania | collected 2013-01
TCTAGTGTCAGGTACTTTACCACTCCTGTCTTTCTCAGGCAACTCAAATATCTCTATAGCTCCTGGTGTATCATTCTCTACTCCATACTTCCTGATAGGCTCATCACTTGTAGGTTTGAACTCTACTTCCCCACTCTTATTCATAACCAGCTTACCTATATATACATCATCAAATGAGTGTACATCAGTGTCAAGCTGCTGTAGTCTTTCAGTCAAAGCTGTAACTGGGAAGAATGCTGACTTTACCTTAATAATAGCCTCAGCAGGTGTAATAGGGTCTTCTGCTATAACTCTAAGAACTGACTTAGGGTCAGCACTATACTTAGCCTTATGCCTTTGCATAAGTATTTCTATCAGTGCTTTTACTACATCAGATACCCCATCCTTGTTATAGCACCCTGCTCTATTTATATATGATGGGAAGAAATAACCAAATGTAGGCTTACCTTGCTTAGGTTTGTCATATACATTCTCTACTGAGAGTATATTATAGGCTTCAGGATAATATAGCAAGGTCTTAGCTGAGCTAAAGTCTGATTCATCCTCGGCAGCAGTACCTACCAGATACATGGTGGCAAATGTATAGTCACCATCCTCCACTGACTTCCTAGTAATGTCATACAAGGAAAGTAGTCCTTTGAATGAACCCATCTCCTCGAATAGAATCCAACCTCTCTTACCTCTCAGCTTCTCGCTGTCATCCTTAGCTGATACTGCCAATACCTGATTTAGTGAACCTCTCTCAATACCATATTCATCCTTATAACCCATTTGCCATGACATCTCATTAGGAGAGTTCTTCAACATAAGGTGAGGGAAAGGAGTATGGGAGAAGCTAAAGTTAATTGCAGGCTTAAACTTAGATAGTGTACCATCCTTATTATCAGATAGATATTCTTTCTGATAAGCAGTCAACACTGTAATAACCCTTCTTTTGGATTCTTCTGACTCCCCTAAGATAAGATTATGCCCCATAATTGATGACAATGAGTAGGATTTTGCGCAACCTCTCTTAGCCAGCTCAATGGCATGATGACCTTGCTCTCTGGCATTAAATAGATAATAATATCTCCAGACATTACCCTCCTGTATGAAAGGGAATGATTCTACTCTGACAGCTTTCCTCTTGCCCTCAGTAATCTTATTGACCATCATAGGCTGATAGTTCAAGAACCAGTAGTTAAAACCTGAAATCCATGCACCATCTGAGGGTCTAATAAGACCCTCCCAACACCTTCTTCTCTCCTCATCCCAGAACTTCCTGAACTCTGAGTTAGGGTTACTATTGGGTTTTAGAAATGTGTAGCATCCATGCTTCTGATAATGCAATGCAGCTTGTCTAAAATAGTCAGCATCTTCAAGTATAGGAGGATTAGTTATATCCACTATTGCAGCTCCTCTCTCATCCCTAGGTAAATCCTTATAGCAAAGTCTATCTGGAGATATGAGATTCTTAATGAACTGTATATTAGTCAGACAATCCATAAGCTGCTCTGCTACCTCACTTGGTAAACTATCAAGTAGCTCCTGTGTAACAGGAGTCTGATACCTGTTAGTCTGTATTAGCACCTTTATATTTTCCATCTAACATCAAAGTTAAGTTATCATGGTCCAGAAGAAGATTAAAGATAAGGACAAGTAGAGATTCTTCCATGAGCTTAGTCATTTCAGACTCTTCTTTTTCAGTAACTATCCTACTGGTATGAGATAGTGTAGTTACTTTGAACTTCTCTCCGTTATTTATATACCATAGAGTCCACTTATACTCTTTGTAAGCCTTACTAAAGCTGTTACACTCTATCTCTTTGTGTAGTATGAAATGTACTCCTTTCTTACATTTCATCCTTTCAAACTTGGTATTCAATACTTCTACTATTCCTACTGCATCCATAATGATTACATATCCTCGTAAATACTCTTCTCTTGTGCACCTCTCACCTTATCACTCTGTGCTATCTCCTTAGCCAATGCTCTCTCAGCCTCATCTAGGTCTTTAACCATTGATGGTACTTGTTTAATAATAGCACCTAGCTCCTTGACATCCTTTACATCAAGCTCTGACATATCAGATGTAAGGTCTCTCAATTTATTCCTATAACCATCAACCAAAGCTCTAGTATCTTCCAGTAATAGAGCTGAGGTAGTCTTGAATGAGGCATATAGCTTCATGGCTTCCTTTACAGTTCCATCAGGTTGCCATGTAGACTTAAGACCTTCACCTTCTTTAATAGCCTTGCTTCTTTCATCCCTATCTATGATGTACTGGTAATCACTTCTGGGGTCTTCCATGAAATAGCAGTATCCCAACTCCATTATAGCCCTTTCCTTAGAGGCTGACTTATCTCTTATCCATATAGCTCTAAAAGGCTTAAGAGCTAAAGCTTCCTCAGATATGCTGAGGTTATATCCTTCATATTTGAATAGTCTCATATACCTATTAAAATAAAAGCCCAATCTTGCTTTAAGACTGGGCTTATAGTGTTAAACTAGAATCTTTGGCTGTTCAGTGTATATTGCAGGGCTTTCATCAAACTCCTCAACCTCAGCTACAAACTTAATATCAGAGCTTTGTAAGTACAGATGTTCAACACCATCTATCTCTACTATATCAAAGTTGTAACCTATAACTGGATTGTCCTTGATTACCCCATCTTGCAGAGACCCAGGCTTATGTTTCATTACTGCATATCTCTTAGGATTGATGAATACTGTATCTCCTACTTCTATGCCTCTTACCATAGGTCCAATTGCAACTACAGTTTGGTATTCCTTAACTGTATTAGCCTTGCTAGCATCAATCAGATTACTACCTCTGGCTTTAACTTCACTGCCATATCTGTTCATGGTAGTGATTAGCCCATCAAACATGGGCTTAACTTTCTTTATTATTGTTATCATCTCTTAGTTTCTTTACATGCTTATACCTATCCTTAATGGCTTTATACCTAGGGTATGTACATGATAGTTTTCCGATGCTAGGTATATTGAAGTTAGTCCTCAACTTGTTGAACTCCTCCTCACTAAGGTCATCTTTAAGTGGTAGTTCTGATATTGTGCATCTTATATACTCCCAATAAGACTCATATGCCTCCTTGACTACTTCTCCAGGTAGTTCAAGCTTATTAGCCACATGGTCTATAGCATCTTGATAGTTCATTGAAAATCAAATAATAACATCAACTTGAATGAGCCATTTTCCTCAATAACTCTAGGTATATATCTTGGATTGAGCTTACCATCTATTATAATGTTATTCTTTCTCAATTTACCCATTATGACCTGGAAGTGAGGAAGAGTTATATTGCACTCTTCCCTAACCTTCCTCTTAGTGTCTTCACTCATAACGAGTCTGTCAAGAATACCATTATCAGAGACCACCTTACTTAGTTCATATCTCTGCTTGACAAAGGAAGTGGCTACTTCCATTTCCCTTTCAGTAAGATGGTGAAATGGCTGTAAGAACATAAACCACATCTTAAAGAAAGAGTAGTCAAGCTTACATGGTATTCTCACCACATTATCCACTCCCTTCTTGACCATAGTTACTCTCCTTTATCAGTGTTTTCTTCTGCTTGTTCTGGAGTAGCCATCAGATTTTCTATCTCAATAGCACACTGTACCTTAAAATTATGAGACAAGTAAGCATTATCCTTATCAATAACAGCAAACAGATAATCAAGTCTCTTATATAGGTTAGCCAGATTAGCTTCATTCAGTGCCATCCTTAACTGCTGGTTCTGTGTATTAAGCTGCTGAGCCTGTGCACTAAGCTGGTGACATACATTCTCCAACTCCTCATAACTAAGTTTATTCTTAGCTTCTCCCATTTCTCTAACTTCTTTTCCCATATTATTTATTTAAGAATTTATCTCCATATTTTGCAATATATAACTTCTCCCACTCCTCTATAGTATTTTCCTCAATATCAGTATCTCCACAGTGGTCACAGTAGTCCATACCATCAAGGGACATTATTCTAAGAGATAAACAACTTTTACAGTATTTAACTGGGACAGAGTTATACTCAGCTGTCTTGGACTCATCTCTAAGTAAGTGTTCCATATAACTATGATTTATAATAAACTAAATATATCTGCCCACCAAGAGTAAACATATTTACTATGGCCTCTCTTGGTATACCAAGTTCATTTGCCTGGCTTATTATACCCCTAATTGTCTGACCTACTATACAAGTCATTACTTTATTCTTCTCACCCATGTTTCTAACTATTTATAGTTTCGGGAGTAGGACTCGAACCTACAACCTCCAGCTTATGAGGCTGGTTAGCTACCATTGCTAGCATCCCGAGATATTGCCAAGGTTTGGTATGGTACTTGGCATTGTAAGGTTAACCTTATACTTACACCCCCAATCATCTACACCTATAAAGCTGTTATTATAACAGGCCAGCTCCTGTTTGAGGCTTACCTAGTAGCATTGGGTGTTACTCTCTCTCTGTAGGTAAAACAGTTTCAGTAACTTGTAGAGCCTCCCCTCAGAATCGAACTGAGACTCCCTGTTTACAAGGCAGGTTTGCTAAACCATTAACACTAAGGAGGCATAGTACCCCTGACAGGAGTTGAACCTGCAATCCCCAAGGGGCGTTGGTGTTTAAGACCAATGTGTATTCCATTCCACCACAGGGGCATTATACTTAGTAAGGTCTCAAATCACATAACTCAAAGAGGTACTTGTATTTCAGTATATTATGTATGAATGTCTCACACTCGGACCTAATACCCGCATATAAAGTTCCTTCTGGGATATTCTCATAGAACTTAGTAGTTCCTGCCTTGACCTCATTGATGAAGTCAATAGCATTAAGAGCATCACTAGGAGTACCTTTAATCACATTAGGTTGCATATGTCCAAGCAATCCCTGATATTCCTCTGCCAATCCATCCTGATAGTCTGAGATAATACCTAGGAACTCATCTAGGTAAACATGAATATTCTTCTTAGGGGCTGCCCAATGCAGATTCTTACACTTAGTCTTCCAACCCTCCAGAAGGTTAATGAAGCTAATGAAGAATTGACTAGGGTTCTCATCTTGAGAAGGCTTGAACATCTCATCCATTAGCTGATTATCTAGAAAAACACTATCCATTTCTCTTATTCTTTATTTGATACTGCAAAGTTAAGCTAAATATTTAACCTGTGCAAGTAAATTACATTATTTAACTAAATTATCTGTACCCTCCAAGGGACTTGAACCCTTATGTACTTAGTACACTAGTTTCTAAGACTAGCCTGTATACCCATTCCAGCAGGAGGGTGTAAGCTCTCTTATAGAGAGCTATATTCTTTTGTAGCATCAAAGCTAGGGCAAGCTTTTGAGCTAAAGTCTCTGTGCCCATGTATAGATGCTTGAGGGTACTTAGTCTTTAACTCCTTAAGTAACTTAACTAATGACTGCTTCTGCTGAGCAGTCCTAGTATCTTTAGGTGTCTTACCATCAGAAGCACATCCTCCTATATAGCATACTCCAATAGAGTTAGCATTATGGCCAGCGCAGTGTGCACCTATAATAGACTCATATCTACCTGTATGTATAGAACCATCTCTATATATTACATAATGATAGCCTATATCAGAGAAGCCCCTTTGAAGGTGCCACTGTCTTATAGTATCTACACTATAGTCTTTACCTTCTGGTGTAGCACTACAATGTACTATTATTTCATTTATTTTTCTTGCCATACATATATTATAAAACTTATCATGTTCCCCCACTAGGAGTCGAACCTAGCTCTCAGGATTAAAAGTCCAGAGCATCCACCATCAATGCTTTGAGGGAGTGAAGCAGGGTCTTTTTAAGAGGTTTCATCTTATTCCTAGGAAAGATTTTTACCCTGCACACCCTCTAGTGTGCCTCCACAAGGACTTGAACCTTGAGTCCCCTGCTTAAGGGGCAGGTGCTTTAACCAATTCAGCTATAGAGGCTTATAGACTTGGAGGTGGGATTTGAACCCACGAATCACCAGTTTTGCAGACTGTGCCCTTAGACCACTCAGGTACTCCAAGATAGTACTGGCAGAGGGACTTGAACCCCCATGTGACCAATTACCCTTTCTAGACTGTATAAGAGTCAGGGGATATACCAGTATGCTGGGGTGTCTGATGGGAGTTGAACCCACACTACTTGGAGCCACAATCCAAGGCTCTGACCAATTAAGCTACAGACACAGTTCTGATGAGTGGACTCGAACCACTAGCTACTGCCTTATGAGAGCAGCTTTCTACCATTGAAATACATCAGAATATAGTTGGCATACATGGAATTGAACCATGATTACTACCTTATCAGAGTAGCTTCCTAACCATTAGAAGATATGCCAATATAGCTAAGGTGGCAGGACTCGAACCTACAACTGCTGGTTTTGGAGACCAGTGTTCTACCTATTGAAATACACCTTAATATGCTGGGATGATAGGACTCGAACCTACTGTCCCTTGATTAACAGTCAAGTGCTTTATACCACTTAAGCTTCATCCCAATATGTTGCTCCTATTAGAATCGAACTAATGACCTTTTCCTTGTAAGGGAACTGTTCTTAACCACTGAACTAAGGAGCATTGATAGGGTAGTTTCTTTAACCTCTAACTACCAAAAGAGGGTTCTGACAAAAGCTCAACATTATGAAACACGGAAACTAATGTGGAGAATGAGGGACTTGAACCCTCTAATATAGCTTGCAAAGCTATCAGTTTAGCCAGTTAGCTTAATTCCCCATTAGTATGGGTACTTGGACTCGAACCAAGGACAACTACATCCCAAATGTAGCATTCTACCTACTGAATTACACCCATATATTGCGGAGAGATGAGGTCCCGACCCCCAAGCATTTCACTGCCCCCATTGTTTTCAAGACAAGTCCCAGTCCCACTGAGTTATCTCTCCATTTGCCTACCTACCACTGTAGGATAGGACTTTGGTTTTGTTATAAGTGTGCAGACTATGAGGGAGTTGAACCCTAACCTTCACATTGACAGTGTGATATGCAAACCACTACACTACATAGTCTATATAATTAGTACCCCCTGATAGAATCGAACTATCATTCTAAGTTTAGAAGACTCATGTATTATCCATTATACTAAGAGGGCATCTCTAGTTGGGACTAGAGGACTCGAACCTCTGCTATAAGAGCCAAAATCTCATGTGACTGCCACTACACCAAGTCCCATTCTTAATTACTCTGCAAAGGTAAGCAAATTTTTTGAATCTACCAAATTTTACTGTAATAAATTTAATTATAAGAGTCTAGAAGAGTATTGAATTAAGGGCTTAGAGGAACGCTCAATAGCCTAATTGCTATGAGGTACAATAATATTGTCCTTCTTGATGTTCTTCTATAGAACACCTAATACTTTCTCTGGTAATTACAATTCAATCAACTACTATTCTACTTACTTTCTTCATACCTTAATTATTAGGTATAATATATCCCCTAGCCTGTGTTGCCAAGCTTGTTTCATATTAGTTCTGCACTTCGTTGGACCCGTTCTTGGTTATACCCCTTAAAGCATATTTACCTGTACCTTTTCTCAGTAGTATTGGTTTATGCTAATCCAACTTATAACAAAACACTTTGTACCAGTATCGGGGACACCTCATTCCTATATATTGGAACTACTACCCAACTTCTGCTCCATTACTTGATTACCTCATGGAGGATAGAGACATACTACCTATCTCTCTGGCAGGTGCAAAGGTAAGTATAAAATCTGATATAACCAAATATTTTAAGAAAGTTTAACTATACACTATGGTCTAGGTTAAAAAATTTTAATTTTTTTTTTATTTTATTTTTAAGGTGTTTCATTGGTGTGAGGGGAGTATAACCACCACTCCCTCCCTCCCCATGCCTTGAGGTTGGGATAGTCCCCCTCATAACAATCAAAACACTAGCGTTATGGAGAACCAGAACGAGAGCCAGTTTGGGCAGCGCATGTCCATCGAACAATTCCTCATAAAGACGGGAGGAAAAACCCTTGATGTATACCCCAGAGCAGACAAGCCAGGGTATTACTACTTCAGCTCAGAGAATATGCTGGGCTATGTACCTCAGGAGCTTGGCAAGAAGATTGACTACATCAACGAGCACAAGACTGAGATTGAGGCAAAGAGAGCAAAAGGTGAGGAGCTTAGCGATGATGAGAAGCTTGGCCGTCTCTTCATCACAGAGGTGACAACACCAGGGTTCACTGAACCCATGTTCATGCTCTGTGAGAGTAAGAGGGAGTCTATCCTTAGCTTCTCACTGGACTGACAGGGTGCCCTTCGGGGCATTCCTGTTCCACAGAGAGTTTAAGTAAATGACTCTTTTTACTCCTTAACTTCTTATAGCTGTGTTCCAATAGCAGCCTATCAGTGAAGAATAGTATCTGATAGTTTAGAGGTTTTGGAGTTAAAAAGAGTTAATTTACTACTCTACAAGGCTAGGTGGGTGTAGCAAATATCCCACTTAGCCACTATTCCACACACAAAATCTAAGAAAATGAGGGAAGAGTTAGATATGCTCTTTTTGTTAGAGCACTTCAGCCTTGAAGATTTAGTAAAGGCTGAGGAGGAGTATGTAAATTATCAGTGTAGGAACACTGATAACATAGCAGAGTCCTACACTGATGTAGCAGAGTACATAGATGATGAATGTACCACAGCTATTACAACAAGGAGATATGATGTCTATGTTGACACTAGCTGGATGAATCTTTCATTCGAGTCATAGAATAAATAACTACCACAAAAATGAAAAAGTACGCTATACAAAGAATCAGCAGTGGTCAAGTAATCGACTACGTTGATAGTCCAGAACAAGCTTCTTTCTGGATACAGAGAGAAGAGGGGGTTGAGATAATACCCACCAATACCTCAAGTATTGTGGTGACTCACACAGAACTTGGTGGACCTAATGGATATGGCCATCAAGAGGAAGCTTTCACCACTTATGGTGGTATTGTGAGGTGTATTATAAACCTCTACAAATGGGCAATAAACGAAGCTTATCTTTGGGGTCCAAGCCCAAGAGACATTAGAGACTATCTTGGGAAATGCCAAGTGACAGTGAATGGGCAAGACAAGACGAGATGGTTTCTATCCCAAGTAGATAAATTAAGCTATAATAAACCTCGCAAGAAGTCTATATGGAACTATCAGCAGAGAAAATAGCAATACACTACGAAGTGATTGCTGACACCGCCAACAAGGTTGGTAAGGTGGCAAAGGACCTCTCCATCCTATATAGAGAGTCCAGATTCAATAAAGAAAAGGCAACTCTCAGAAAAGAGAGACTGAAGGAGTGTATGAGGGCATTGGAAAGAATGCTAGAAGACTAAGCATAATATAGTACCCCTACTATTAGTAGGGGTACTTAGATAAATAGCACTATTATTAAGTAGCTATACCTCAAGATAGATAGGAAGTAGAGGCTATCCTTAACGAAAATCCACTGTTGAGTGAAAGATGACGTGAAGGTCAAGCAGAAGTAGGCTCATGGAGCTGAAAGCAATACCGAGGGACTAAGTATCAAGTAGACAATACACAGTGCATTAGTAGAAAGGTTACTCTATCAGTAAAAAAGTACTTATTCTGATGAGTGGTAAAAGTAGAGGATTCCTATTAGGAAGATGATACTATCAGTTCGAGTTATATAGTATATACGTGGTATCCCTATATAAAGAACTAGACGAGTATCTATAAACTATCCGAATATCCCAAAAGTACTGGAGGTCACTAACTTAAATAATAACAGTGCTAAAGGTGATTAGCATATATTGGTTAATGCAATAGTTATACTATGCAAATAGGCTCAAATCCTATATCACCTACTATAAAAAAAAAAATAACCACAAAATAACACAACAATGGCAAGAAGAAGATTAAAAGGAGCATTTATATGCTCCTCAGAAAACTACGAACTCACCATAAGAGTTCGTAGACCCAAAAGGTATTTTATCCTATTTTGGGGTGAACTTTATGAGATTAAATTCTCTGAAGTCAAGATGTATAGGTCACATAATGTCAAAGTGATAGTAAAATGAGAACAATTCTCATCATAGTAGAGTCAATTCTACTGTTTCTCTCATCTGCATATATAAGAGAGACAAGAGAGGTTATAAGCTATTACAAGAAGTACTATAAAGCATCAGAGAGTCTATTGGATTCACTTGATGCACAATATAGTTGGACAGACTCTTATGATGTCTTTGACTATTATGAGTCTAAACAAAAGATAGTAGACCATGAGTAGGAAGTATGTCGTCTACGACACCACAGGTAATCCTGTTGGTGTACCATTCAAAACTATTAGAGAGGCTGAAGAGTATAAAGCCATCAACAGGAGATTTGATTGGACTGTGAGACTGGTAGACATAAACATATGGAGAGAGAGCACTCCTAAACAAAGGGGTGCTCTTGCTTTCTGTGAGGATGTCTTGGATATTCAATTTGAAGGCAACAGACATGATTTCTATGAAGTGTCTGACTTCTTGTCTGAATATCTTGAAGAAGCCAAGCAGACAGCTAGAGAGTTATCGTGTTTTTATTCATCTTATACATGGAACAATGATTAAAGTAAGTAAATGTGTATTATTGTACGCAACAATAATATGCAGCATCCTATTCATAGTAGGTGCTGACGTGATAATGTCAGTAGGTATTCAATATCTTCTGATATTTGGGTTAGTTTGTGTTGCTCTAATTTATCTATCTTATAAATTAATATCCAAGAAGGAGTTTGATTCCTTCACAGGATTTAACATTATAGATAAATTGTAGTTGTAGATTGGGCTTTTCTGGTTCGTGAGAATAGGAAAAGACTTTTATAGTAAACAATTAAAAACAGATTAAATATGAGAATTATAGTAGTTTTTATATTTGCTTGCATTAGTCTTATAGCTAATGCACAGCAATTCAAGCGTGAGGGTAATACCTTCGTGCAGGATACCACAAAGACTTTTAGAAAGTCTGAGGGTAAAGAGACCAAATACACATACAAGGATAAGAACAATAAGGTATATCCTATATTCATTACCTCTTCTGGAGCTGTGTATATAAACAAAATATCAGCAAAGACAGGTAAGGAATACAGAATGTACCTTCCCAAGGGTATCAAGGAAGCTATTGCCAAGGAGATAAAGCAATGATTATAACAATATTTGCTTGGCTATTTGTAATAGTTTGGGTATTAAAAATGAAAGACCAATGATAATACTTGGAATTTTAGAGATAATATTCTATGGTTTTGGTACATTCTTGTTTTGTATCTTGCTATGGCATGTCTTTTTTAACGATAAATAAGATGTCTGAGCTTCTTGTTACAATCCTTAACAAACTAGGTTTGGGTAAAGGATGTAGAGTATACAACATATCTAACATGAAAAGATATATGTATGATGTGTTTGGAGACTCTATAAAGGTAGATATAATATCTCCTATATCTGTCAGTCTTGAAGCAGGTAGTAATAAAATCATTATCATTTATGCGATAGTGAACAGTACGATAAAGAGTCTGACTATTAAAGAGGTGTTATAAATGGCTCACTCCCTTAGCTCAGTTGGTTCCGCAAGGCTTGAGAGCATCGGACTTTTAATCCGAGGGTCATGGGTTCGAGTCCCATAGGGAGTACTATTCATTTCATTCAAGGGGCTGTATTTGGTTTTGACTGGTGGCTACTTGGTATGAGGACATGCAGAGACTGATGGAGAGACATCAAAACTTTAGGTGGCAACAGAATTTCTGCACCTGTAGCTCTTGCTGCTTAAGCAATCTACTGAGTTAGTCACTGACTTGGAAACAGAATAGTGACAAGACAAGATTTCTTGCATAGATAAATGCAAGTGGTGGGCTATGTTGACAATCCAGTCAACCCCAGCAGAGAACCAACTGCATAATAAAGTGGTAAGCATGTGTAATCCTTATATTGAGAGCTATTAGGACAGGGGTTCGACTCCCCTCAGCTCCACAATTAACATTAACTCATTAAATTAAATAATATAGAACAAACTTCATTAGAACACAAA
>OQVZ01000779.1_pt1 | contig 12014 bp, 11 predicted proteins | sample 1691571 | NCBI WGS metagenome assembly OQVZ01 (sample SAMN03418261, study PRJEB22391) | human gut metagenome | biome: human-gut; feature: organic feature; material: feces | host: Homo sapiens | place: Tanzania | collected 2013-01
ATCAGCGAAGTGATTGACACGGGAGTGAACAGTAACAAGATATTTCAACAGGACATCTTATGATTGTATGTTGCTTGTAAAATCGAACAATGCATGATAAATTATAAGTATGAAGCGAAAAAAGTGTTTGTTATGAAGACAATTACAAGCAATAACGCCGGTGCGAGATTTTCAGATGTTTGAGGAAAGGAAGGGGTGTGTATGGCAAAAATAGAAAGAAGTATAAATGGAGATTTTGATCAGGTACTTTCTAATATTGAAAACGGAATATTAAGTGGCAGTATGTCAGCAACGCTAGAAGATGCCAGTGACTTCCGAAGTGGGACTGCGCGTTGCAGCGTTCGTGTTTTTGAGCGTTACAGCTATGCCGGAGGAAACAGAGTGAGTCTTAATATTACACTCTTTCAAAACGGCGAAGATCCTGTTCAACTTTCCGCAATTACAGCGGGAGGAAGTCAGGCTGTATTTTTCAAAATTAATACATTAGGGGAAGAAGCGTTTCTTGACAAGTTGATCGAGTTGTTGGATGCATAAAATTCTTCTGATGTGTTTTGTTTCAACTTCCAGTCAGGAAACTGGAAGTTGAAGCATAGTTACTTTATCGTTCGCATGATGCAATCATTTTTCATTTCTGTTATCTAGCTGTTTTCTCACCATCATTAATGCGTATCCAAGTAAGTTTTGTCCGCGCCACATAATCTTATGCATAATTTCCATAAAGTTCCTGGATTTCATATCTGATTAGTAATGATTCAAAGAAATAGAATAAATAAAAACCCCTTTTCAAATAAATTATTTATGATATAATGGTTTAAAAATAACGACAAACGGGTCATATTTGACCTGTTTGTTAAAAAAAATAAACAGGTGATGGGTTATGAACTTATATTATGAATTATTAAATAAGCCAGTATTTACCTTGGAAGATATCAATCAATATTACGAAAATATAGAAGCTGTACGAACGGCAGTCAGGCGTCTGATTGCACAGGAACTTATTGTGAGAATCAGAAAAAATATGTATACCTGTATCAGTGGGGAAACAGGATGCCCGGTGGCGAATAAGTATCAGATTGGAAGTACAGTTAGTCCGACGGCCTACATTTCACATCATACAGCGATGGAATATTATGGGGTATGCGATCAGGTGTACTATGATGTTTATGTATCATCGGAGACTCCATTTAAAGAATTTGAATTTGACGGATATACTTACTGCTACGTAGCTTCCAAATGTAAATTAGGAATAGAAAATATCCGATATAGTGGTGGAGTACGAATGACAGATAAAGAACGAACGGTGATTGACAGTATAAAAGATATGGATAAAATCTCAGGAATCGAAGAAGTGTTGGCGAATATCGAAGGGTTTACATTTTTTGATGAAGAAAAGCTGGCAGATTATCTACAAAAATATCATAATCAGTTTTTATATCAAAAGACGGGATTTATCCTGTATTTATATCGAGATAAATTGGGACTTAGTCAGAGTTTTTTTGAAATGTGCCAATACAAAGCTGGGAAGAGTAAACGGTATCTGACAAAGGAATTTACAAAAGGAAAGTATAATAAAGAATGGAAATTAGTTGTACCTGATGAAATCTACAAATTAAAGAATGGAGTATTTTAAGATGATAGAATATAACAGAGTTGAATTAGGTAAGGCAGCCAAAGAAAGAGGATTTGTTAGAGATACATTTGAAAAAGTATTGCGATTGAAGGAAATACTGCGATATTTTAATGAGGATGAATATTTAAGGGAACATCTTGTGTTAAAGGGTGGTACAGCAATCAATATGACAATTTTTAATCTTCCAAGATTGTCAGTAGATATTGATATGGACTTTACACCAAACTATTCCAAAGAAGATACAGAAGTGGCTCGTAAAAAGATAACAGAACATTTGTTGCGATATATGCAGGGCGAAGGGTATCATTTGTCAGAATCTTCAAGATACAGCCATAGTTTGGATTCATTTTTGTTTCAGTATCAAAATGCAGGAGGAAACAGAGATAATATCAAAGTGGAACTCAACTATTCTTTGCGATCACATATTTTTGCACCAGTTAAGAGAAAGATTGTAACGGATGCATTTGACGATTCAATGGAAATCAGAACACTTGAGCCGATGGAAATTTTTGCTGCCAAGGCAAATGCGCTGATGAGCAGAGCAGCAGCAAGAGATTTGTATGATTTTAATAATATGATTTTTTATGGTTTGTTTGATGAGAGTGAATATGAACTCTTTCGAAAATGTATTATTTTTTATGCATCTATTTCCGCAGAAGTAATTAATAAAACATTTGATACCTCAGGTGTTGACAGACTCAATTTTTCAAAAATCCGACGGGATTTATTTCCTGTGCTAAGGAAAAAAGAGAATTTCAATTTGGAAGAAAGAAAAGTGGTGGCTAAAAAATTTATTAACGAATTGATGATTCTAACACCACAAGAAAAGGAATACCTGAATGTATTTGAAAGTAAAGAATATAAACCAGAATTATTGTTTACAGATGAAAAGATACTGAATAATATACAGAATCATCCGATGGCTGTATGGAAAATGAAACAATAAATAAAAAAGAGGTAATAATATCTTTGATTTCACTCTTACTGTGTAAGACATGAAACAGACCGCACAAAAGAGAAAAAGAATTGGTAAGGTTTTGCTCAGTTTGAAGTTTCAAACTTTTATGTGACAAACCTAACTGCCTATGATATTATAAACTCGATATAAGCGAAAATGACTTTTGCAGAAACGAAAGTATCTGAGTACAAATAAGCAGGAAATAGTATTGTAAGAAAACAAGAACACAGGAGGAAGGTTTCATGATTCGGCTTCAGGATATTGCAGATATGGCAGGCGTCAGCCGCACCACGGTATCCAATGTTATAAATGGCAATACCAAAAGAGTTTCCCAGAAAACGATCGATAAAATCACGGCTATTCTTAAAGAACAGAACTATGTTCCGAATATGGGGTCCATGATGCTTTCCGGCCGTGGTTCCAGAATCATAGGTGTAGTACTCGGATTTTCTTACGCTCATGGCATGCAGTCGCTTCAGGATCCATTCGTGGGAGAACTGATCGGAACGATTCAGATGGAAATGGAAGAAAATGGATATTATGTTATGCTTATCGGCGGTGAAAGTATTCAGAATGTAGTGGATATTGCTTCAAAATGGAATGTAGAGGGATTGATTATCCTGGGATACAATGAAGAGCAGTATCATAACCTTTCGCACAGATTAAACAAGAAAATGATTCTGATTGATGCTTATCCGAAGGGGGCTTATACATTCCAGAATGTTGGCATAGATGATTATTCAGGAGGTTATCAGATCGGAGAATACCTGTATTCCTGTGGATATAAGAAAGCATTGTTTGTTGCGGAAACGGAGCAGGACAGTGATTACTATCGGTGGATGGGATTCAAACAGGCGATGGAAAAACAAGGGGGATTCTGCAGTCATTCCCGATATATAGTTATTCCGGGGAAAAGAAATCTTCGTCTCAGGAAATACAGAGAACTTCTCCCACGCTTTCTTGAAGCAAAAGCACTGGCTTTTTCTTCAGATTATAATGCAATTGAAGCAATAAATTTCTTTTTTGACGAAGGAATCATGGTTCCGGATCAGATTTCTGTTACAGGATATGATGACAGTGTCTACGCGAGCCTGATCCGACCGAAGCTGACAACGGTTCATCAGGATGTTCCACAAAAAGCACGTGTGGCGATGGAACGCCTGATGAAATTGATTCAGGGAGAGACGCTGAACGAATTAAATATAAAAAATCCAGTCTATCTGGTAAAGAGGGATTCTGTCAAAGAATGACAGGATCCTTTTTTTGCATATATAGGCAGACAGGTGCAATGACCTGATTTTCTTTGTATAAACTGTATAAAAACAGGGGATAAACTTTGTCACCTTTTGTAGTTTCGCGAGAAACCTCTTGATACTGCAAGGATGTGGTGAGTATAATAAATGGTGTTGTTGCAGGAGCGATTAAATAATAATAAACAATTAGAAACGAGGAGACTTGGCATGGAGAAAAAATGGTGGAAAGAAAGTGTAGTATATCAGATATATCCTAAGAGTTTTAAAGACAGTAACGGTGACGGAGTGGGAGATATCAGAGGAATCATACAGAAACTCGATTACCTTAAAGAACTTGGGGTAAATGTGTTATGGATTTCTCCGATGCTGGAATCACCTCAGGACGATAATGGTTACGATATTTCTGATTACCGCAGAATTTATGAAGAATATGGAACTATGGAAGATTACGAAGAATTGTTGTGTGAAGCACACAAAAGATCCATCAGGATTCTGATGGATCTCGTAGTCAACCATACATCGGATGAACATAACTGGTTTATTGAAAGCCGCAAATCAAAAGATAATCCATATCGTGATTATTATATCTGGAAAGACCCGGTAAACGGAAAAGAACCTAATAACTGGGGCGGAGTATTCGGCGGTTCTGCATGGGAATATGATCCGCAGACACAGATGTATTACCTGCATCTGTTTTCAAAAAAACAGCCGGATCTCAATTGGGAAAATGAAAAAGTACGCCAGGAAGTTTATGATATGATGAAATTCTGGTGTGAAAAAGGAATTGATGGTTTCCGTATGGATGTTATCAGTATGATTTCCAAAGATCAGAGATTTCCGGATGGAGAAATGAATAACGGACTTTATGGCGATTTTGGACCATATAGCGTACATGGTCCAAGAATCCATGAATTCCTTCAGGAAATGAATCATGAAGTCCTTTCAAAATATGATATCATGACAGTTGGTGAAACAGCTGGAGTTACAATCGAAGAAGCACAGAAATATGCGGGTGAAGACAGAAATGAGCTGAATATGGTATTCCAATTTGAGCACGTGGAGAGTGGATGCGGAGATTATGGAAAGTGGACAACTCAAAAATATGATTTTAAAGAGTTTAAAAACATCATGATCAAATGGCAGGAGAAACTCCAGGGTAAAGCATGGAACAGTTTATTTTTAGGTAATCATGATCAACCGAGAAGCGTCAGCCGTTTTGGAAATGACAATCCGGTATACAGAGAAACATCCGCAAAAATGCTGGCGACCTGTATTCACATGATGCAGGGAACGCCATATGTATATCAGGGTGAAGAACTTGGCATGACAAATGTTTATTTTGACAAACTGGAAGATTACCGTGATATTGAAAGTATTAATTACTTTGAGGAGTTTACGGAATCAGGTCTTATGACTCCGGAACACATGATGAAATGTCTGATGCTGAGAAGCCGTGACAATGCAAGAACTCCGATGCAGTGGGATGACAGCAAACAGGCCGGATTCACAGATGGTGAGCCATGGATCAAAGTAAACCAAAACTACAAAAAGATCAATGCAGCACAGCAGCTTGAAGATCCGGATTCTATTTTCCATTACTATCAGAAACTGATCAGCCTGCGCAAAGAGAAAGACATTATTGTTTATGGCGAATTTGAACCGCTTTATCGTGAAGATGAGCAGATTTTTGCTTACACAAGAAAACGGGATCAGGAAAAACTTCTGACCGTCTGCAATTTCAGTGACAAGAATGCAGAAGTAGAAGTGCCGGAAGAATTCAAAGGCGCAGAGTGTCTGATCACAAACCTTGGAAGAAAAGAATTTGACGGAAAAATTATTCTGAACCCATATGAAGCATTTGTATTATATTATAAACATTAGGTGATAGAGAAATGATTAGAAAATATAGATATGGAACTCCATTTAATACGGAGGCACTGACTGAAAAAATTGAAACAACTGAGGGCGTTCTCCCATATGGAGAGGTCAGTCAGGAGGAAGGATTTGTTTTTACTTATATCATGGATGAAGATGATATTGTCTATGGTCTGGGTGAAGCTAATCGTGGAATCAACAAGAGAGGATATTGTTATATCAGTAATTGTACAGATGATCCGGTACATACAGAGGACAAGCGTTCTTTGTACGGAGCCCACAACTTTATTATTGTGAGTGGAAAGACTACGTTTGGATTGTTTTTTGACTATCCGTCGAAACTAACCTTTGATATTGGATATGACAGAGAGGATACACTCAGGGTATCCTGCGAAAATGCTGATCTGGATATCTATGTGATTGAAGGTGAGAATGCATATGATATCGTAAAACAGTTCCGTCATGTAATCGGACGCAGCTATATCCCACCGAAGTTTGCTTTTGGTTTCGGACAGAGCCGCTGGGGTTATACGACGAAAGAAGATTTCCGTACTGTCGCAAAAGGACATCGGGAGAATCATATCCCAATCGACATGATTTACATGGATATTGATTACATGCAGGCATTCAAAGATTTCACAGTGAGTGAAGAGAATTTCCCGGATTTTCCGGAATTCGTGCAGGAAATGGCTGACCAGGATATTCGCCTGATTCCAATCATTGATGCCGGTGTCAAGGTTGAGCCAGGATATGAGATTTACGAGGAAGGTGTCAAAAACAACTATTTCTGCAAGAGAGAAGACGGAAGTGATTTTGTTGCAGCTGTATGGCCGGGAGATACCCATTTCCCGGATATGCTGAATCCGGAAGCCAGAAAATGGTTCGGAGACAAATACCGTTTTCTGATCGAACAGGGAATAGAAGGTTTCTGGAATGATATGAATGAGCCAGCGATCTTTTATTCTGCTGAAGGGCTTGCAGAGGCAAAAGAACTTGCCGGAGAGTTTGCAAAGGATACCGAAGGCAAGATTCATCCGTGGGCGATGCAGGGCAAGATGCTCGGTATTGCGAATGATCCGGAAGATTACAAAAGATTTTATCACAATGTCGATGGCAAAAAGATCCGTCATGACAAAGTACATAATCTTTTTGGCTACAATATGACAAGGGCAGCAGGAGAAGCTTTTGAACGCATTGACCCGGAAAAACGTTTTCTGATGTTTTCCAGATCTTCTTATATCGGAATGCACCGTTATGGAGGAATCTGGACAGGAGATAATAAATCCTGGTGGTCACATATCCTTCTTAACCTGAAGATGCTGCCGTCTCTGAATATGTGCGGTTTCCTGTATACAGGTGCTGACCTTGGAGGTTTTGGCAGTGATACAACAAGAGAACTGTTGCTTCGTTTCCTTGCACTTGGTGTATTTACACCGCTGATGCGTAATCATTCAGCGACGGGAACAAGATTGCAGGAATGTTATCAATTTGAAAAAATCGAGGATTTCCGCGCTGTCATTAACACCAGATATCGCCTTGTGCCGTATCTGTACAGCGAGTATATGAAAGCTGTGCTGAGTGATGATATGTATTTCAAACCACTTGGGTTTGTTTATCCGGATGACAAGAGAGCAATCAGGATAGAGGATCAGCTGATGCTTGGAAATGAGATCATGATCGCTCCGGTTTACGAGCAGAACGCAAGAGGCCGTTATGTTTATCTGCCGGAAGAGATGAAATTTATCAAGTTCCTGCCGGACGGAAGCATTTCAGAAGAGGTTCTCGAAAAAGGCAATCATTATGTAGATGTGGCACTGAATGAAGTACCGCTCTTCATTCGAAGTGGTAAATGTATCCCGATTGCAGAAGCGGCAGAGTGTGTGAAAGATATTGATACCGAACATCTGCAGCTTATCGGATATAAAAACAGCAGTTATACGATGTATGAGGATGATGGAATCCACAAGGATTACGATAAGAAAGAAAATTATCGGGTATTCACAAATTAATTTTTTAGTGTAAAGAAAAAATATGTAAACGGTAGAATATAAGTACCGTGATGAAAAAGGATGGTCAAATAAGTGGCCATCCTTTAAAATTGCATTGATATTTAACCATTAGCATCTGTATATTCCTGCTTTTTATCTGGTAGCACGAGCATAGCAAGAGCCACTAATACAATTATAAGTCCTATGATTGAAAGTACTGTCGGAATTTCTCCAAAAAAGAAAATTCCAAATACCATTGCTGCAACCGGTTCACAGGAACAAAGAATAGATGCCTTTCCTGCATCCATATGATCCAGCGCTACTGTATAAAAAGCATATGGGCATACTGCTGTACATAAAGAATGTATTACCATAAATAGGGTATTTCTTAGTGGATTCATGGTGATATAATGTGCAATATGTCCCCATTGAGTAAATGGAAGCAGAACTACTGTTATTGCTACCATACTGTAAAAGGTAATTGTAAGCGCCGAATAGCCTTTTTTCATGCCGACTTTGGAAAATACACTATATAATGCGTAGAAAACCGCTCCTGCACTTCCTACCAAAATACCAATCCAGGTCCAATGCATGCTTGCATTATTTTCAAAAATCCCACTGGTTAGAACACATCCAGCCAATGCAAGAATAATACTGATGATCTTTTTTTTAGTAATTGATTCATGAAACAGTATAAATGCAAAAATAATCACGAAAATCGGAGCTAAGGCGATCAATACAGCTGATAACGAAAGAGACAGTTCGTTTATAGAAAAATTGTAACATATGTTTAATCCCAACGTTCCAATAACACCTGCTCCCACAAAAATCCAGATATCCTTCATTTTTATCTTAAAATAGCTTGGATGATAAAAAGCAATCCATAAACCCAGAAGAAGAATAGCGATAAGTATTCGTGATGAAATGATTGATGTGCTGTTCATGTTTTCACTTAATTCCCGTACAAAAATTCCGGCAGATCCAAAACAGATTCCCGAAATAATTGGCATAATATTGTAGATTCGTTCCATATTCTTGCTTACTCTCCCTTCGCAAAATTATTTTATATCTTTAAGATGCGAAATGCAAATTTTATTGCGGGCAATCCCTGGAACCCTGGAAAAATAAGAATGTCGGACGAAAATAGGTGTCTATCTTTTACTTATTATTGGATTGATCGGATGTATTATCGGAATATTTGTTGAACTAAATAAGTAGAAGGAATATGAGAATTCTACGGATATACGAAAGGTGAAAGCTGTTATTACTAATATCAAAGAGGAAAAGGACGAGGATGAAGAAACGGATAAAGGAAAAAAACCAAAGAAAAAATAGCCAATGTTAATTTCCATTGCTTGTATCGGAAACAGCATATTCGTATAATTTATAATGTACATGTACATATCGAATAGAAGGGATATGAAATTATGATTAATGAGAATATAAAGCATTTCCGAAAAACAAGAGGAATGAGCCAGGAAGAAATGGCAGTAAAGTTAAATGTTGTTCGGCAGACAGTTTCAAAATGGGAAAAGGGATTATCCGTTCCGGATGCAGATGTTTTGATTGAAATGGCAAATTTGCTTGATGTATCGGTTAGTCAATTGCTTGGAATTGAGGAGAGTATCCATAGTAATGGGAATTTGGCGGAAGAATTGGCGGAACTAAATGAACAGCTGGCAAGAAAAAAGCAAAAAGAAAAGTTGTTGTATCAGGCAAACCAGAAAAGAGGTCTGATTCTGTTTGTTTCATTTTTATCTATGATGATTACAATGAGTGTGAAAAATGAAGTCGTATCAATTCTATTGGCAGGAATATGTATGCTGATTGCAGTTATCGTACTGTATCGTAATTTAGCTTTGTTTACAAGTCTAACAACTGACGATTTAAGAATCGGTATTTTCCGTGTTACCACACTTTGCAATATTAGCATTTTAATCATTGGTATTGTTTTTGCTTTTCTGAGTGCAGTTGATGTCATTACTTTTTCGGAAAATGGAGAGAAACTATTTGCTATGATATTCTTGTCTTGCATAATGGTTTTTATAGGTATTGTATCGCCGAAGTTGCCATATAACAGACATACCGGTCTTCGTTTGCCATGGACGGTGCGTGATGAAGATACCTGGAAGATTGCACATAGAATTTTAGGATTTATTTCATTTCCGATGGTATTGGTGTATATAGCCTGTGCATTAACAATTTCTGATTTTGAGATTGTGTCTGTTGTGACAATGCTTATCTGGATCAGTATTCCAGGTGGAATATCCTATATTTATTTCTATAAAAAATACCACAGTAACAAAAAGTAAAAAGCTATCCATTAAAACACAGAAAGTCTTAGTTATAAAATAGAGGATGTAGAAATTGGGGGAGATTATCCGATGGTTCGGACAGTCTCCCCCATTATTTTATCAATTATTTTTGTGCAAAAGTTTTTGTCCGCAAAATCAGAGGATTTTACTAAAACAATCCTGATATTGCAATCTCCTTTACTGCCTTAATCGCTGTCTCATAGTTCACATCTTCTTCTAAGATGCGAGCAGTAATCTTTTCATAATCATCTCTATATACTTCATTCTCTATTAAAAAAGTCAGTAACTCTGGCACATTTACTTCTGGCTGAGCTGATGGACAAATATTTGTCATTGCCCGGACACTACGCACATCTTTAATAAGATTCTTGAATTCCTCATTTTGCGGAACGATTGGAAGTAATTTATAAATGTCATAAATATGTCGTGAATGTTTTTTTACTTTATTCTGCAAATAATAGTCACAAATAGCAAAAACTTTATCTACAAGCGTACGATCGAGTCCCTGAACTTTCATTTCAAAAGGATCCAATCGGAAATTTTTAATCTCTTCTGGAGCTTCTTCTATCATCATATTCCCAATATAACTATGAACTGGAAGAATAACCGTTGGAAACGAAACCTCTGCAAAAGAGGTCTCCATTAACACCGCATTCTGGACAGTATCATCTGGTTCATACAATACGGATTGATATTCCAGAATATACCGGTTGTAGCTTCTACGGCTGCGGGTTTCATTGATATTTGGAATTACAAGATCTAACTCATTTGCAATATCCTTAATAACTTCTTTTAAATTTTTCATTTGTCCTTGTGATAGTCTGGAATCAATTGTAATATCAATATCTTCAGAAAAACGTTTAATTGCTTTATGACATTTAGAAAGAGATGTACCTCCTTTAAACACAACAAAACCTTGTCGTTCTGCCAGTTCTCGTAAAATCATAGTTACGTAGTAATCTTTTTCCACGATAACTGGAAGAATATGAAAATATTCACTTGCCAAATTAACTGCGTTTATAAACTCTTCTTTATGTTTATGCAGATACTCCATTTAACAACCCCACCTCGTACATATTTTTATAAATTCGCTCCGGATAATACGGCAGAAACGGCTTCATACTTTCAAATTTGATATTCTTTTTTTTCATATAACCAATCAATCTATTTGTCAATTCTTCTCCATCCACTTCAGAAATGTCTACAACTTCTTTTATCAGATCGAGAAATTGAAGCGTTGTCGCATTTTCCGTATCAATTTCACAATAAGGTTTTCGAAGAATAACACGTAAATTGGCTAGCCTGGTTTCACGATACTCTGTCGTGGCTTTATTTGTATATACTTCATATAAAGCCGGAACTTGTGTCGTCAGCCCAAGTTGGTTTGCAAAAAGAATTCCGCTTACATAACCACAGCGATTGACACCATCTTGTAAATATTTTTTTCGGATAACATCATCGACTGACAATGTGGAGCCAGAACGAAATATTGTTTTTTGGGGGATATAATATATTCCAGTATCAAATCGCTTTAATCTTCTATCATCCGTCAACTTCTTTATTTGCTGTCGAACAGATACTGGTTTCATGCCTGGAATATCCAGCTCCGTCAAGAAAATTGGTTCATTCGTACTATACTTGTTTACTATATAATCATACACTTCATTAATCAAAGTCATTATTCTTCCCTCCTTTGCTACTTATTAGAAGTATAACTTTTCTTTGCTGTTATTATACATTAAAAGTGATAAACTTGCAATTCTCATCAGTGGATGATCAGACATTTTTGGGAACAAAAAAAGACCATCTACGGTTTTAGGGTAAATGATCTTTTTATTGCCAATATCCAATTTGGTTCTATGTCATAGCAGCGTGTCTTGTAGCTTTTGTTAAACCTATCTCCAGAAATCTGTTTTTTGTCTAAGCCCGATGTCTGCGCTTTTAAAAACCGGGTTGATCCCTTGCTTTAACTGCATTTCATAATCTTGGATCGCT
>OQVZ01000781.1_pt1 | contig 12013 bp, 10 predicted proteins | sample 1691571 | NCBI WGS metagenome assembly OQVZ01 (sample SAMN03418261, study PRJEB22391) | human gut metagenome | biome: human-gut; feature: organic feature; material: feces | host: Homo sapiens | place: Tanzania | collected 2013-01
TCCGCCATATTGCGAACCAGCTCCAGGTTACGGATAGCAGTTACGTCAAGGTTCATAAAGCTATTACGTTCAATCCGCACCAGACGGTTAATATGGCTCAAATCCGCCATCACTGTGCCGTGCAGATAACGCAGCAAAAGCTCAACTGTGCTGTGCACCTCATCAGGCACATCATTGCCGGCAAAGTGCTGCGCAAAATAATCAGCATCAGGAGCACTCTCTTCGTAACGTGTCACCACGCATTCCGGCAATCTTGTTGCCAACCATTCCTGCAGCTTCTCGCTTGTTTCATCAGAAGCAAGGCGCACTACAAGCTCTGCGGGCTGCAGGCGGTAAAGCTGCTCGGTGATATTCAAAAAGCTTTCCGGCGTCTGGTCGAGGAACCATTCGCACTCGCCCGTAGTTACATCTGCCGCTGCCAGGCAGAGTCCCTTGTCCTGGTCCTGCTGTAAAAATACCAGATATCGGTTATGCTTATCCTCTAAAAGCTGTTCGTTCAGCGCCGTTCCCGGCGTAATAATTTTAATAACCTTACGCTCAACAATGCCTTTGGCGAGCTTGGGATCCTCCACCTGCTCGCAGATAGCGATGCGATAGCCTTTTTTTATCAGCTTGGCGATATATCCGTCCACTGAATGATAAGGCACACCGCACATCGGCATATTTTCCATACCGTTAGAGCGCTTGGTCAGTGTTAAATTAAGCTCACGTGATGCAGTAAGCGCATCATCAAAAAACATTTCATAAAAATCGCCCAAGCGAAAGAAGAGCAGCTCATTCTGATGCTCCTGCTTCACCGCCATATATTGCTGTACCATGGGCGTAACATTTGCAGCAGCCATTAATCAACCGCCTTACCTTTCACCAGCCAGGTCTGTGCAGCTTCGATCTGCACGTTAACCTTCTGTCCAACCTCGTATTGCTTATCTTCAATCGGCCACAGCACCAGAACTCCTGTGCGTGTGCGGCCGTTCCAAACTGTTTTCTGCTTGCTGGGGCCTTCTGCCAGCACTTCTTCAGTCTTACCTACCAGCTTTTCATGGCACTTCAGGCTGTTTTCGTTCTGCAGGGCCATCAAACGGTTCAAGCGTTCCTTTTTCACTGCCAGCGGCACCTGGTTTTCCATTTTGGCAGCAGGAGTACCGCTACGCTTGGAATAAATAAAGGTATAAGCAGAAGTAAAGCCAACCTGACGCACGACATCCAGAGTTTCTTCAAAATCCTCTTCAGTTTCGCCCGGGAAGCCTACAATGATATCTGTAGTAATCGTTGCGTCCGGCACATACTTGCGTACCAGCTTCACCAGCTCCAGATATTTTTCCTTAGTATAACCGCGATTCATGCGGCGCAGAATTTCTGAGCTGCCAGCCTGAAACGGCAGATGGAAGTTTTCGCAGATGTGCTCACATTCTGCCACAGCCTTGATAACCTCCTCGCTCATATCACGCGGATGGCTGGTCATATAATGAATACGCTCCACACCGGGAATAATATCTACACGGCGCAGCAGCTTGGCGAAAGCATCCTTGTCGCCAAAATCCTTGCCGTAAGAATTAACGTTTTGTCCCAGCAGGGTGAACTCCTTGTAGCCATCCTTAACTGCTGCCTCAATCTCGGCAACAATATTGTCAATGCTGCGGCTACGCTCGCGTCCGCGTACATACGGTACGATACAGTAGGTGCAGAAATTATTGCAGCCATACATAATAGGAATCCAGGCAGCAAAGGAGCTTTGGCGTACCATGTGTCCCTCAAACTCGCTTTGATGAATAGTCAGATCGGTATAAACCGCAGCCTTGCGCTCTGCCAGAAATTCCAGCAGCAGACGTTTAAAATCGTTAACGTAAGCAGTACCCAGCAGCAAATCTACCTGCGGATGCTTCTTACGCAGCTTTTCGCCGTCCTTCTGTGCCATGCAACCGGCAACGCAAATAACTACATCCGGATTGGCACGCTTAACAGCCTTTAATTCGCCAATCTTGCCGGCAATTTTCTTTTCCGCACTTTCACGCACGCAGCAGGTATTGACGATAATAATATCAGCAGTATGAAAATCAGGATTAGGTTCATAGCCCAGCTCCTGCAGCTGACCTGCATAATGCTCCGTATCGGATTCATTCATCTGGCAACCATAATTTATCAGACAGTAGGTTTTATTTTTATCACTCATGTAAATACCTCCGTATAAAATCAGTCTATCATTATATTATAACCAATTACACTCACTTCCCGCAACATTTCCCCCGGAAAGATGTACGGAATAATTTATAAAATATTTTAGTAGCAGGTATTGAAATCTGCCCTTAAGATGATTACAATATATGCAGGCAAAGAATTTTTCCGATTGCCTTTTACTATATAGTTTAGGAAGGTTAAAATCATGCAAAGCAAAAAGAAATGGTTTGTTGTATTTATTCTGCTTGCTGCCCTTGCAGGCGCAGCCTTTTATTTTCTTTATTTCATCCGTACACCGGCCTACGCTCTGAACGAAGCGCGTGTTGCACTGCAGCAGCATGACAGCGCAAAATTCTCACGCTACGTTGATGTTCCCTCTGTTATGGATAACGCCTTTGAGGATATCATCAAGGCCGAAAGCAAAATCAACAATGATAATGTTTTCTCCAATCCGTTCGCACTCGGCATTCTGCATATGCTGAAGCCTTCGGTTGTAGACCTTATGACGCAGGAAGCGCTGGACAAAATTGCTGCGAAGCCCGACAATGCGCCTAAGCAGACAGTCGACCCAGTACCTGACGCTATGAAGCGTAACCTGGAGCGTCACATCCCCATCCAAAACCTTACTGTCAAAGATCTGAAGCTCAGCAAGCATGAGGGTGAGACAGCAAAAGCAACCCTTGTGCTGCACAACAATGAGCTGGATAAGGATTTTATTGCCGAGCTGTTAATGCAGCAAAACGATAAGGGTGATTGGCAGATAAAAAAAGTCAGCAATCTAGCAGACTTTATCGTCCAATTGGACGCAGCCAAACGTGCTAAACAGGCCTTGCTGAACAAGCCTGTTATGGAACGCCTGAACAAAGCACTGCAGGCAACCAGCGAACGCCTGACGCTGAACAAGGACAGCAACAAAATCGGCAGCGAGGAAAAGGCTACTCTTACCGCTACCATCATGGCGAAAAACATGACCAACGTTGCAATCAATCGTATGTATTACGATGTAACGGTGTTCAATGACAAGGGCGAACAGCTTTATTCCTATCCGGAGCATTATCAGGGCAGCATTGCCCCCGGACAGGCAGTAGAGCTCACCACCAGCAAAAAACTGAACTCTATGCTGCCGGATGACAAAAAGCTGATGAATCTGGATATTGCTAAGGAAACCATCAGGATTCAGGTTACCTATATTGCTTTTGACAATGGCGAGGTAATTTCTCCTAAGACTTTTGTAGAATAAAAGCAAAAAAATTAAACGCTTACATCCCACGCGATGCATGGGGCGTAAGCGTTTTTTGTTCTTTTGATAAAAATATAGGTTTTTACGCCACAGCTTTACTCTGTAACATGCAGCTGCAAAACATCCGGGCGTGAATAATGACCACAGGCGTCAAATTCCATACGGCTGGCAGGCACCTTGTCCATATCCAAATCCGCATAAATAATAGCTTCCTTATCCCAGACTGGCTCGGTAACATAATGTCCGTAAGGATCAATCACACAGCTGCCACCACGGCATACAAGCTCCGGCAGCTTAGCAAATTCCTCCTGCGCATGCAAATCAGCAGGATACATATCTTTAGTGAAGAACTGATCACAGTTAATGTAATAACAACGTCCTTCGAGCGCAATATGCTGAATAGTAGCCTGCCACTCAGGATTATCATTAGTATTGCAGGAAATCAAAATCGTGACGCCTTTTTGGTATAAAGCCACACGTGCCAAAGGCATGTAAGACTCCCAACAAATCAAATTACCAAGCGGTCCCCACGGTGAAGCAACCACAGGAAAATAAGCCTTATCCGCATCGCCCCAGACAAAGCGCTCTGCTCCCGTAGGTTTAAGCTTGCGGTGCAGGGCAGCAATGCTGCCGTCAGGAGCAAAGATAATGTTGCTGTTATAAAGTGTGCCACTTACAGCATCACGCTCCGATATACCAATGCTTACATAAGCATTTACATCGCGTGCCGCTTGTCCGAGCGCGTCAGTTTCTGCGCCCGGCACTACAATGGAGCCATCATAATAGCGCTTCCAATCAGCTCGTCCTTCCTCCTGTCTGCTGCCTACGGTAAAGCCAAAGGTCATGCCGTAAGGATAGCAGGGAACAATCAGCTCCGGCAGCACGATCAGCTGTGCTCCGCCGGCACCTGCCTGCTTAATCAGATCAATACATTTGGCCAGTGTTGCGTCCTTATCAAACATTACGGGCGCACACTGCACTACAGCTACACGACAATTTTTTTCTAAATCTAACATTTTATTCCCCTCAGATGACTCTTAACTCTTATTATCTAAAATACTTACTGTAATCTTTTTATGCGTATACTAATATTTTACAGCGCTCAGAGCTTAGCTAATTCCTGCGTAATCTTCAAATATGTTTCCACCTCATCAAGGTTATGACAATGAAGCGGAGAAACACGCACTATGCCTTTTAAGCCAAAAGAGTGCAGCATTCTTACAGAATACAGGCTTGTATCAACACGGTCAAAAACAACTATGCCACGCTTAACATATTCCGCCGTAGCCTGGGTAGGCGTCAGATTATCAAAGCCAATAGCTAAAATCAGGTCACGTCTCGTCAAATCCGGATTGTCATTATAAACAGTTACACCCTCTATATGTCTGAGTCCGGGAACATTAGCAGTACCTTCGAGCATATAGTGCAGCAATGCTCTTTCCTGCAACTCCAACTTAGTCATACCCTCTACAAATTGCTCTCTACGAGTACCATTTTTATTATCAGCAAAGCTGCAAACATAATCGAGAATGCTGGAAATCATAGCATATTGAGCAGGCGCATCTGATCCCAGGCCCCAGAAGTTTTCCGGTTTTTGGGTAAGACGAGCATGAGGCAATACAGACAGGCGATCACTCAGCCACGCTACGCCAAAGCCACGCACACCGAAAAATTTATAAGGAGCAAAGTTAATGCCGTCAATATCCAGCTCTGAAAGATCCATAACTGCGTGAGGTGCATGCTGAACTGCATCAACTGTAATATAGATATCCGGTTTTATGCTTCTGGCCTTTTTTACAATTGCCGGAATATCCATAATCGCACCGGAAATATTGGATGCGTACATTACATTCAAAAGGCAGGTATTTTCATCAATCAAATCACAGATTGCATCAACTTCACAGCCACCGGTAAGCATATCAGAAGGAGCAACACGCAACTCTTTGCCTGTCGTTGCGGCAAAATGCTCAGAAGAGTCATAAGAAGAAGGATGTTCCAGAACTGTCGTTACCACATTAGTGCCAGGAATATTTTTCACTACTGTTTCTACCATTGAAAACATCAATTGTGATGCTGTAAGTCCTGTAGCGATACTGCCTCCCTTTACATTGAAGATAACTCTTACATCATCCTCTGCCTTGTGAACAAGATTTTTAAGCTCAACTGCCAAAGGATGCTTTCTGCCATCACAATCAGGAATCATATCCAGCTTATGAAAGCAGTCAGCTGCAGCCTTTAAGCGCAGAGAACCGCCAGCATTTTCAAAAAAGATTCTTGGTGTGCCATCGGGATTTTTATCAAGCAGATAGAACGCCTCTCTAGCCTTTGCCATATCAGCTTCATTTAATAATTTACCATATTTCATTTCATGTACCTCCACAAATTTAACTCACAATATTATTCTTCGGTCTGCGGCTGATCAACCATGGATGCATCCCAGATTTTTTCATTTTTGGCAACAAGCAATGTACCCAGAACATCGCCAGATACGTTAACGGTAGTATGACTCATATCAATAAGTCTGTACATACCGGCAATCGGTCCCATCATGTCCATCGGCAAGCCCATAAGATTCAAGAAAATAGCACCGGTTACGATACCGCCGCCAGGAATACCAGGTGCTGCTATAGACATAATGGTTGATATTGTTATGATCATTATTGTCTGCGACCAGGTCATATCCAGACCATAAATTTCGGCAACAAAAAAGGCCAAAATTGTTTTATAAAGGGCTGCACCTGTCAGGTTTATAGTTGCACCCAGCGGCACAGAAAAAGAAGCTATAGACATAGGAACATGCAATTTATTAGTTACACAATCCAAAGTAATAGGAATAGTACCGGCACTGGAATTAGTTGCAATGGTATTAACCCAAATTGGAATCATTGATTTGCACATTTTGATATAATCTACTTTAGTGTACAGATAGGTTATACCGCTCAGCAATGCCCAAATAAGCAGGCAGCCTACATAATCTGTAACAACAAATTTTGCCAACGCACCAAACAGTTGCGGTCCATAAACGGCCGTTGTATTAGCCATTAAAGCAAATACGCCTATAGGAGAGTAAAGCATAACAATATCTAACATTTTGTATATAATTTGAGCTACGCTTTCGCACATCTCAACTACTTTTTTACCCTTTTCGCCGACATATACTATAGATACAGCAAAAAGCACAGTAAAGAAAATCATCTGCAGGATATCCTGCTTCGCCATCGCATTGATAATATTGGTAGGTACCATATTAAACAAAAAGGCAGAGAAGGAAATTGCTTTTAAGTTTTTCGGATCATAAGCCTTCATGTTACTGGTATCAAAATTAGCACCAGGGTGGAAAATGCTTACTACACCAATACCAACGATACAGGCAACCACAGTCATGATTACATAGATAAGCACAACCTTGCCACCGATTCGTTTAAGCTTTTGCACATCACCAATCGCCGCAATACCGCTAGTCAAGCTGAAAAAGATAACCGGAACAATCAGCATCTTAATCAGATTCATAAAAAGCGTGCCTGCTGGTTTTACCCAAATAGAAAAATCTTTAAACAAAAGACCAGCTGCAATACCTAAAACAAAGCCAATAGCAACTCTGTAAGCGAGGTATTTTTTCGAGAACAAAAAATTCGTCATAATAAAGCCTCCTTTTCTGCGAATCCGCTTCCCTGTATTATTTACAACATTTTTATTTCAATCTGTTGTATTAACAACATTATACTTTTCTATCTTCTAAGCTGTCAATAAGAATTCGCAAAATTCATTCGCAACAATTTTGCAAGCGCAATATTTGTTGCAAAAGATACATTTTCAGCTATAATATAATTATCGGGAGGGGACTAGTATGAACTTTGAGGACAAAATAAAAGATAAAACACTTACAAAGAAGGAAAAAATTATAGCTGATTATATACTTGATAATATGGAAACTATAGGCTTTGGTCCAATCAAAGATGTTGCGAACGCCTGTGGTGTCAGTGATACTTCTATCATCAGATTTTTGCGTGAGCTGGGCTATGCAGGCTATACAGATTTCAAAAAATCAATTAACGAAAAATTTTTAGAACAATATAACGCAAATCTTTCACCAATGCAAAAATTTAACCAAAGCAAAAATTACATCAACACCGGCAGTATAGCAAGCGAAGTATTGTATAATTCCATAAATAACATTAACAAGGCTATCAATTCTCTTGATGATAAGCTTTTGCTGGACATAGCAGATTGTCTGATTAATTCCAGAAACAAGTATATTGCAGCCTTTCGTGGAACCTCCTGCTGTGCTGACTATTTTTGGAGGAAAGCGATTTATTTTCTGCCAGGACTGGTGTTATGTAACAAGGCAGAGAGTGAAACTCTGGAAAAGCTTGTTGATATCAACAAAAACGATTGTATCCTGATGTTTTCGTATCCCAGATACTCGCAAATCTGCACTATAATCTTAGAGCTCGCCAAAAAACGTGGCGCCAAGATTATTCTTTTTACTGACAGAGTAACTTCTCCTTTAGCAGCTTATGCAGACTACATCGTAACCACTAATGTAACAGGCTTGAGCTTTACTAACTCTTATGTTGTGCCACTGTGTTTGGCGGAAGCTTTAGCTGTGATAATCAGCAAGAAGGTAGAAAATATTTCTGCTGAACGCTTGGAGCTGCTAGATGAAAATATTTATAAAGCAAACCTATACTAGCTTTTAGTAATGATAAAAGCCCAGACACCTGTCCGGGCTTTTTTATTTGCTTAAAAGCTTTTGCGTTTGTTTAATTAATTATCCACACCCCTCAGCCAGCCTTTGGCCAGCAATGATTGGCAAAATACATCCTCTTTAAGAATATAGATATTCCTGCCCGTACTTTTCATGCTGATGGCAAGCTGCAAATCAGCACCGTCATACACAGAAGTATCCGCTGTGCCAACAATAACCATATCAGCGCAGTCTGTAACGTGCTGCACAACGCTTGCACCAAGCGCAGTCAGTATCTCCCAAACGTTTTTAACATAAAGACTATCAAAAGAGCCTAGCAAAACTATCTGCTTATCTGCCAGCGGTTTTAAGCTGCTGGCACTATGCGCAAGCACAAGCTCCCTTTGCTGCGGTGGCAGACGGTAATCAGCCACTGCCAGCTCCTTCAGCTTCTGGTAGCAGCCATTGCAAATATTGCAGTCAACTAGCGCCCTATGCGCACCTGCTGTAGCAATATTAAAGTATTCGGCAACCGCAGTCTGCTTATACCTGCCTAAAAACGGCAATTCATTCTGCGCCAGCTTCATAACATCAACATAATCATTAGCTAATCTTTTGGCGTAATAGCCTGCCAGATTTTCCGCAATAAAGCTCAAATCAAAGCCCACATTGTAGCCTGCAATAATATCATCAGCCAAAAAATCCTTAAAGGCTAATATAACCTCGTCGATTGACGGAGCATCTGCTACCATAGCATCATCGATGCCGGTAAGACGTGTAATATAATACGGAATAGATAATTCCGGCTTAACTAAACTGGAAAATTCATCTACTCTGCGATTATTGCGGTATTTTATAGCCGATATTTCCGTTATATAATCATTTTGCGGATTCAGGCCGGTAGTTTCAATATCTAAAACAGTATAATCGTCAGGATAGGCTACAAGGAGCTTACCATCTATATACCTATCTCTTTTTATAGAACTCAAAATATCGCCTTGCCAAGCCTAGCTCAGCATCTCTTCCTTTCTTTCGTAATCACTCCAGCACCTTCATGCACATAATCCCCTTTTCGTTACGCACCAGGAAAAAGCTCAGCTCATCACCCTTATGCAGACCGGAAGCTTTGTGAGGCTCCGTAAGCAACGTGCCGATAATATTTACCTCGCGTACCTCCTTAAGCAGTACATGAGCTGCCTCGGCCTCATCGCCGCGCACCAGATAAACCGTGACGATATCCGGGTGCGTCGCAAGTCTTGCAGGGTCTAACGAAGTAAGCCTGCGCATCGCTTCTGTTGCTTCGTCTGCCTTATAAGCCTTTTGCACCATTGCCACTTTGCTTTGGAACTCGCTCAGGCGAGGCATTTCGCTCGGCAGCACAGCTGCCTGCGCTTCCAGCAGCTCAGCTAAGCGTAGCTTCGCTAATTGCTCGTCATTACCATGCAACAGCTTCAACGTCTTTTTCGCTGTATCATATACGGCACAGCATAATATTTCAAAACTGATACCTGCCTGTGCATCTATATAACCATAGCAAAGCAAACCGGTTACATCTTCTGTTACCTCAAAAATGCTACCAAGGTTTTGCGCCACGCCGGCTGCGTCTATGTAAAGGTATTTATCCACGATGTCACGGAAATTCATTTCTTTAAGAAACATATTATCACCTCATAGGAATAGAGTTAGTCTTAATCATGATATAGGCATTTCATTTTACGCTGTTGTAAAAGACTGTCTATAATCAATCATACATGCAATTTACGTAATTTGCAATAAAGTAATGAGCTTTTTTGAGTGTGTTAGGTTGTGTAGAATCAAATAGAGGAGAAAATGAAAACGTCCCACCCGTCAGACGAGTGGGACGAAAGTTCATTATAAAGCTATCTTAGTGGTGGAACAGGCGCAGGCCGGTGAATGCCATGGCAATACCGTACTTGTCGCAGGTCTCGATAACATTATCATCACGAATAGAGCCGCCTGCCTGTGCAATATATTGCACGCCGCTGCGATGCGCACGCTCAATATTATCACCGAACGGGAAGAAAGCGTCACTGCCAAGAGCAACGTCCTTCAGCTGTGCAACCCAAGCCTTTTTCTCTTCGCGAGTCAGCGGTTCCGGTTTTTCAGTGAAGAAGTTTTCCCATACGCCATCAGCCAGTACATCTTCATAATCATCGGAGATGTAAACGTCGATGGTGTTGTCGCGGTCGGGACGACGAATGCTGTCCTTAAACGGCAGAGCCAATACCTTCGGATTTTGACGCAACCACCAGATATCAGCCTTACCGCCTGCCAGACGGGTGCAATGTACACGAGATTGCTGGCCGGCGCCAATGCCGATAGCCTGACCATCTTTTACATAGCAAACGGAGGTGGACTGAGTATATTTCAAAACGATTAAGGAAATCAGCAGGTCGCGTGCTGCGCCTTCCGGAATTTCCTTATTCACGGTCGGACGGTTTTGCAGCAGATCAGCGGTAATTTTAGCTTCGTTGCGCTCCTGCTCGAATGTAATACCGAATACCTGCTTATGCTCCAGCAGCTCCGGCTTGTAGTTTTCATCAATTTTAATGATGTTGTAGGTGCCTTTGCGTTTGCCCTTCAGAACAGTAAGAGCTTCTTCGGTATAACCTGGTGCGATAACACCGTCAGAAACCTCACGTGCCAGCATTTTAGCGGTCTGCACGTCGCAAACATCGGACAAAGCAACAAAGTCGCCATAAGAGCTCATGCGGTCAGCGCCGCGAGCACGTGCATAAGCATTGGCCAACGGAGAAAGCTCCAGATCATCTACATAATAAATTTTCTTCAGAGTATCGCTCAGCGGCAGGCCTACTGCAGCACCTGCAGGGCTTACGTGCTTAAAGGATGCTGCTGCCGGCAGACCGGTTGCTTCCTTCAGCTCTTTTACCAGCTGCCAGCTGTTGAAGGCATCGAGGAAATTGATATAGCCCGGACGGCCGTTCAATACCTCAATCGGCAGCTCGCTGCCATTGTTCATGTAAATACGTGCGCTGCCCTGATTCGGATTGCAGCCATATTTTAATGCTAATTCTTTCACTATAACTCCTCCTCTTTTTGTATAGTGCCAGTCACTTAGACAAACAAAAAAACCGACACACTGGCACAAGAAAAAATCTTTGCCCAGACGGTCGGCGTGCTACCGGTCATACTCCCCTGTGGTAACCCACTTCCGTCAGTTATATGACCTAATACTAAAATTATAAGATGCCTCGTTGTTTTTGTCAATACCGGGCGATTGTGGTAGAATAAGTGTATGATGAATTAGAGTTTTGCCCCCTTTAGTCTCGCTATCACTCGACAGTTCCCCCAAGGGGAAACCAAGTATTCTTGTCTATACATATACCGAAAAGGCACGGCAAGCTCTTTTCAAAGGAGGAAATAATATGACTCTCTGTTATGTATGTCCGCATCGCTGCGGCGTAGACCGCCCGGCAAATATGTCTGATACTACCGGCTGCTTTGGCAGCTGCGGCGTAGGACTCGCTCCGATTGTTGCCCGCGCCGGCCTGCATATGTGGGAAGAGCCCATCATCAGCGGCACTAAAGGCAGCGGTACTGTTTTCTTTTCCGGCTGCAACCTGCACTGTGTTTTCTGCCAGAACTATGACGTCTTGACTTGGCTTCGGCAAGGATTGTGGTGGCGTTGGAGATAATCGGCTGCTTAAATGAAACCTCTGTAAATCAATTCTATTACTTCATTCTTCTGTATTCCACTTTTTTGTAGTATCTTTGTAGTACCATATTCCAACTTATCCCAACTAAGTGAGTTTGTTGAATAGAAATCCAATAAGTCAGAAACCTTGCACTTCTCCCACTCCCCCTGAAACTCAGGAAATCTGAGATTTGGGACATCAGAGTTCTTTTTTCTCTAATTATATATGTACACC
>OQVZ01000782.1_pt1 | contig 11998 bp, 10 predicted proteins | sample 1691571 | NCBI WGS metagenome assembly OQVZ01 (sample SAMN03418261, study PRJEB22391) | human gut metagenome | biome: human-gut; feature: organic feature; material: feces | host: Homo sapiens | place: Tanzania | collected 2013-01
TCATTCTTCTAAAACTCCGAAATACCACAAGCCCTAATGACCGATTTGGGATAATAGGTGGGCGATTAGTGGAGATGTGTCGTGTGGAAAGCACGAATGTCGGCTAATCGCCTATTTTGTCTCAAATAGGCTTTGAAAGACGGTATGTTCTATATACAATAAAATGACAGAATATTATGGAGATAGATAAGGGATTGATTGATGGGCTGCTTGAGCAGGCGAGGGGGAATGCTCGCTTGCGGCAGAACTATGATTTGCGCACATCGGCCGACGATAATTCGCAGCGTATGCTGAATGCGCTTTTGCCTGGCACGGAGGTGCCAGTTCACCGCCATCCTCACAGCAATGAGAGTGTGATATTGCTGTGTGGAAAGGTGGTGGAGGTGATATATGAGGAGGTTGATGATGGGATGTCGGGCATGGGGTCGGAATCCCTCTTGGCATCCTTAAGGAGGGAAGATGTGGCTGCGGGACGGCGGCTGCGTGAGGTGAAGCGAATCCTGCTTGATTCGGCTGCGGGTTGCTATGGCTGTGTGGTGCCGCAGGGCGCGTGGCACACCGTGGAAGTGCTGGAACCTTCGGTCATCTACGAGGCAAAAGACGGCAAATACGGCGAAGACGGCAGCGAACCATGGTAGTCACCACACCATTAGCTGCAAGTGTGCAAGTGGCAGCTGGTGTGAGGTGAATAGTTTAGAGTAACTTGATTCGTTAGTAGGGTAATTCTGACTTCAAGCGACTCTAAAATATTAAAAAAGAATATTGTTCATATTATGGTGCGGACTTTTTTGTCAATTAAGTTTGATGATTTTTTTAACGATTCTTATGCTGAAGAATATTTTGAAAATAAAATATTGAATAGGAATGGTGGAGGTAGGGATAATCTAACTCCACAGGTGTATTGGGAGAAATACAAAAATAATACGCCATTAATTCTTTGTAAATGTAAAAACGAGGAGTATAGATTTACTTCATACAAGGAACAATTAATATCGAGAGGTAGATGGAAATTACCAAGATGTATTTCTATTCCAACAGTTAGAGATAGATTGGTGTTGGGACTCCTTTATGAGTACCTTAAGGAAATGTTTCCGGAATGTGTTAATCATTGTACGCCAAATCAATACATTAAGCAGATAAAAAAGTATATAGACAAGAATAGCGAACCAATATGTTTTTTCAAGTCAGACTTCTCAAATTTTTATAACAATATCAACCAAAAGGTGTTGATAGATAAGCTGAAGATGCGCATTCATGATTCTCGCCCATTAAAGTTGATTACTGATGCCATTCAGAATCCTACTACAGGTTTCGTAAAGGAGATGTATGTTCGTTCTTGTGTGGGAATTCCTCAAGGATTGGCTATTAGCAATATTTTGGCGTCGATATATATGATGGACTTTGATGAGCGCATGGGTTCTATTGAATCGGGGCTGTATTTGCGATATGTTGATGACATATTATTGCTTCGACCTTATTTTGATAATATACAGCAAGTCATATCTGAATATTTAGTGGAAAATAATATGAGTATATCTCTTTCAAATGATAAGACAGTGCAAGGGCGCATTTGGAATGTCCCCTTGGATTATATAGGGTATGTGTTTAAGAAAAACTGTATTACGATTCGGGAGAGGAATGTGGATCTATTTATCAGACGACTTGCTCGTGTAGTAACAGAACTTAGAAGACAACTTGAAAATCCCATTATTAGGCCAAAATTTATTTCATCAGATAAACAGTTGGTTGAATATTATACCGAAGAAATCAATGAACTAGTTTCGGGCATGAAATATGAAAACATAATGTATGGGTGGTTGCCCTATTTTCAAGAATGTACAGATTTGCAACTGTTTCATCGGTTGGACAAGATTCTAAAAAAAATGCTATCGAAGATTCCAAACGTTGTTTTTTCAAATATTCATAGCTTTGTGGATTCTTATTATGATATTAGGCAGCGAAGTGGCATTCATTATGTTAGGGATTATGATTCTTTGCAGGCGATACCAGAGAAAGAGTCGTTCCTGAGGAGAAAAGGGTGGATAGTAGAGTCTAAGCAGTATTCTGAGGATTCGATTAATCAGTTCTATAAAGAATATTGTAATAGAAGGAAACGTGCATTGGAACGAAATATTGGCTATTTTAACTAAAAAATAAAGGGGAACTTAGCTGCTACGTAAGTACAGGACACCTTATTAGATTATGGTGTAATGGTCGATTGTGTGCACCCTTAATGATGCACAACTTGTTACGCAAGGCTCCGTATTTTGTTATTGGAGATTGTTTTCGTTATTATGTGAGTTCCCCTTTTTTCTTTTTTCAATCAACAATTAGATTCAAAATGTTTTTAAAAGAATTTAAAGACAAGGTTGAGAAGACCGAAAGATCTCGCTTTGCGGCCTATCATCGAACGAGGAGATGCCGCATCTTTTCTAATGTAGCATTGGCGTTCTTCTCTTTTTATATCATCGTGATTAACTCTTTGGTTTTTTTGGACCCATTCAAGGGGCAGAGTGATGTGATTACGTTGGTGACAATATTTATGTCAACATTTATTTTGGTATTGTCCTTACTTGTGGGCCAATGCCAATATGAAAGCAGAGAGATGGTGTTTCATGAATGCGGAAAAGAGTTGACTATGCTGAAGGATGAAATAGTCTTGGACATGGATGAGGTGGAAGAACTATCTTTAGGTGAAAAAAAAGATTATTTAAAAAGGTATCATACGATATTACAAAAGTGTAGTTTGAATCACGAAGAATCGGATTATCTTTGGGGAAATCGTGACATAAATAATTGCAATGCCTGGCTGCGTTTCAAATATTTTGTGTTTGACGTCAATTCGTTATATTTAGCATTGATAATCTTAACCCCTTTGGCTTTGTATATATGGATATAAATGCGCTGTCAAAACTGCATATTTGAGCCCTAAAAAACTGATAGGATAAAGTGGTTGATATACAGAATAGTACGTTGTGATTTCATTAGCTTTATTATCAATGATTGTACAAAAATATCACTTAAATTCTGTCAAAATCAGTTGTAGATGATAGCACTATGAAAATAGTCTATTCTTTATCCCATTTGCCCGGAGGTGTTTAATCTTTAATTGTGTCGGGAAAATGGGCTCTTTATAAAATAAAAACCTCCGATGACCAGATTCTCAAGGTATACTACTAACGCTTATCCCGAGCTCGCGTTAGTAGGTGGTAATTAACAAGCGAGTGCCGAAACATGATTCCACGATAAAAAATGTTACGGCACTTGGTTTATTGGTTTGGTTTTGGTTGGGGGGTGAGGGTGTGGGTGAATTGTTGGGCTATTTTTGGGTCGGGGATTCGGATGATGTTTGCTGTGGGGGCGGTGAAGCCGAAGAAGTTGATGTTGCCGTACCACACAATTGAATTGTCGATGATGGCGCATTGTAGCGTTTGCTCTGTGTTGGTGTTCACATATATGCCAGCATTTGTCAGGGCAGCTTCATTGTGCCCATCTTCTTTTATGTGGACGGCTATCTCTAATCCGTTGTGGAGTAGGTTGGTAAGTGTCGTGATGAGGGCTGGCTTGTACTTGAATTTCACTTTTGGTACTGCTATTATCACTGAGCGTTTGGCTGTGAGCAGGTCGTCGTGGAATGGCGTTTCGTAGTTGTCGCGCTCGTATATCAGTTCTTTGGTGGCTTGCTCAAAGGTGGTGTTTTCTGAGCTTTTTCCATATCCTGCTGCCGAATATCCTTTAAGGCGTTTGCGATACATGGAGTCGCAGAGTGGCACGTGAAAATCGATGTAATCATATATTTGCACTTCGCTTTTTCCGTCGTATTCACGATGTAAGCGGCCTGCGTATTGCTCAATGTTGCCTTTCCACGCTATTGGCATGGTGAGGAATAGTGTGTCAAGGCGAGGGTAGTCAAATCCCTCTCCAATATATTTTCCTGTTGCCACGATTGCTAGTGATTCCGTTTGTGGAATTGCTTGCAGTTTTTGTAAAGCGAGCCGTTTTTCTTTGTTTGAGTCTGCACCAACGAGCTGCACAACATGGTCGGCAAATGGCAGCAACATTTGTGCAAGTGTCCTCACATGGGCTGTGCGAGTGGTTAAAACCAATGGTGTGCGTCTATTTTCAAGTGCGGATTTGATGTCGCCGATAATAAACTCGTTACGAGCACTGTCTTCCGACAGGGCTTGTGTGAGTTGCGTGTAGGTCTTTGTGTCGTCTGTGATGTTGCGGTAAGTGGTGAATCTTGGCACCAATACCCGATTGAACGTCTGCTTTACGATTTGGTCTTTGGCTTTCGATGCAAATCTGATTTTGCCACACTGCATAAAAATGATAGGTTGATGCCCATCTTTTCTGATGGGAGTTGCCGTTAAGCCATAGACATAAGTGGCGGTGACCTGGCGAAGCACTTGCTCAAAACTAACAGATGACACATGGTGGCATTCGTCTACAATCACCATTCCATATTGCTTGACGAAAGGTTTTGCTTCGCCCTCGTTGAGGCAAGACTGTATTAATGCAATGTCGATAATCCCATGAAGAGTGTTTTTCCCTGAATACAGGCAGCCAATGGTTGACGAATCTTTTTTTCTTCCTCGCTTGCCATGGGGTTTTTCAATCGCTTCATCTATTTCAAGGAATTGCTCCAATCGCTCATTCCATTGCGCAAGTAGGGCTTTGTTGTGAACGAGGATGAGCGTGTTGACTTTTCGTTTTGCTATCATGGCTATGGCAAACACCGTCTTGCCGAAAGCTGTGGTGGCTGACAGTGTGCCGGTTCGGTGCGCAATCATGGCATCCATTGCCATTTGTTGCTCTTCGCGTAGTTCGCCTTTGAACGTAACGCTGATGCTGCGGCCGTGATTCGTTTTATCGGAAATGGACGTGTTTACGGCATGGCGTGATAGGATGTCTGACACAGCATCTTCGCACCCACGAGGCAGTGCAAGGTAATGGTCTGACAATTCTGAGCAGGAAATGATTCGGGGTACATTATAAGTGGAAAGGCGCATACCTTGCCTTTCGTAAAACTCTGGATTGCGAAAAGCTGCAATTCGTTTGAAAGCATTCACACATCGGGCAGACAAGCCTGCTAATGGGATGTATAGCATATTTGCCCTCGTTAGAACTATTTGTTTTGGGAAGTCGCTGGCTTCAATAAGTTCAGCATTTGGAGTTTCCCAAGGTTTTGCTTCGCTTGTCGTAGAAAGGTTTCCTAAAGAGGGGACGATATGCTTTTGTAGCAGTAGGTCGATGTCGGATTGTTGCATTTTTTGTATATTGGCCAACACATTCCATTGATTGGAAAATGCATTGAAATGCTCATCAACAAACACACTATTGCCTTGGCGTCGCGCCATTCCTTGCAACGGCAAGGCCACAAGATTTCCTAACCCACCCTCTGGCAAAGTGTCTTGATTTGGGAAGAAGCGGTCGTAAGACTTGAAAGACAGGCGCATTTCTTTGTTCATCGCCTCGGTAAGAATGGCATTGCCCAATTTTCGCGCTTTAGATGCCGGGATAGGCGTTTGGAAAAATATCCACACATGGGCACCATTTCCAGAGCGTGAACGCTCGATGTAACAAGGTACTTTCCATGCCTTGCAAACATTCACGAAGGCAAGCACATCGTTTTTATAGCCATGCTCACAGCTCTTGTCATCAAAATCGGCGCACAGGAAACTGCAAGTGTTATCTTTCCGAATTGGGTAAAGTCCAATCACATCACGCCCCCACTTGTCTTTTCCTGCAAGATGATTGAACAGATGGCTGTAAGACAATGGTGCGAACTGGCGGTTTGGGCAATCGGCGCATTTATATTTCCGTTTGTCGCAAAAATCGGGATTCCATTCCCTTTCGCACACAGGCTGATAGCCCGACTTTTTACTTGTTTCACTATACCATCGTTTAGCAAACACATCGCTCCGACCTTGGAACAGACTTTGAAAAATGGCAACTTTTTCTTCCAAACTATAAGTGACAACTGGGGCAGGTGCCACATTTTCTTTGAGGCTATTATCTTTGGAGGTGTACGATATGCCATTTTTGTCTAGAATCGCTCTCAACCGGGAATTTTCTCTCTCTAATTCTTGAATCCTGCTGGTCAATGCAGTGATATCTGTTAAGCCCATAGCGTTTGTTTTTGCCATTGTATATCGATTTTGCCAATAAATTTGAATACTATTGTGTCATTTTTCCTTCTGCTCTTAACCGTCTCTTTATGGCAATCTTTATACATTCGGCTATCGTGTGATTTTTTTGCCTCTGTACTTCTTTTTCTTCGTATGATAGATCAGAAACCTCAATTTGTGCCTTATTCGCTTTTTCAATACATTCTACAGCTCTATCTACCATGCTCGCAGGAACTTCTAATCCAGAATTAACTGCATTAAAAAGTGCCCAAAAATCATCAATTCTGATTTCAGACTCGGCAAACGCAACATTTTGAGGTGGTTCATTAAAATGTTGAGCAAAAAAATCAATCCACAGGTCAGCTGTTATCAGTTGAGCAGGATTTAATTGAGGCTTGTTTCTCATGTCCTTTTCCAGATTTCCTAATTATTTATAACAAAGATAATATTGCGTATGAAAAGAAAACCGCATATTGCTATAGACATACAACTATAACAATATGCGGTATAAAGTCCTTATTGCCTTAAATTTCAGCAATGCAATATATTGTCTAAATTATGGTAAATTTCATCCTCGGATTCGTAAGGAATAATGTTGAAGTATTCGTTTCCATTCAGCATGGCAGAGATGTTAGCATTGGACTTGTCGTAGAAAATATAAACAGGAATGTTATGAGCTTCTGCGTAAGCCAATTCATAACCCATACCAAGCGAAGGACAAGTACACTCCGCTATCACCATGTCGCTTTGTTTGAGCCATTCGATATCTCGTTCATAGATATGTATGTCTATAGCCTTTGTTTGAGCCTTCAAACTCATATTCGTTTTACCGATGTGCTCCGTCAATACTGTGTCAGTCTGCTTGATGTAGTCAATCATCCGTTGGTACAGAGATGTATCGACCCTACCTCCACGAATGGAGCCAGCAAAGTATATTTTCTTGTTCATGTGGTTATTATTATTTCCAACAATTTTCATGTGGTTAAAACGGTTACGTAAATTCTTAAGTTCTTCTAGGATATTACGAGTGACATCTTGTTCATCAGAACCATATTCCTTAAAAGCCTTGCGGGCTAACCAAACATTATTTCCTATGTTTTTTTCTGTATCAAAACCGTAGTCGGACAAGATGTCTCGGTATAAGTATTCATTTGGGGCATCTTGATTGGTATAGTTATAATAACACTTGCCGTTTTTGAGATGTCTGAAACCAACAAATCCTTGTTCCTTGTCAGTTACTGTCAGTTCTATTATGTCATCAAATATGTAACGATGATTTTTCTCTTCACCTTTTACCAATGGAAATTGCTCATTAAGTGCAGTTGTGATTTTCATCATTATTGTATTGTTGTTTATTTTTACAATGGATTCAATAGCTGCATCATCAATTAATTTTTGGGAGACAACAGGAGTGGGCGTATTCTGGAAAAACTGATATTTTGCCCTTATACACTTTTCTTTATTCTTGCCATACATCATGAGATATAGCGGATGAATGAAAGCATTTTTTTTGAAATCATCATTCAAATACAATGCCCCCAGTTTCTTTGCTGCATTAAAGAATTTTCTTGCAACAACTCCATATGTCTTGTGCCAAGCTAAATCGGCGAACCCTAAATATACAGGAAAAGTCAGATGTTGAACATCATAATCTACCATATTGGCAAGATTCAATTGACTTACTTTATTTAATGCAGTTATCAAGTTAGCTTCGCGAAGATAGAAAAGATTGAATATTTGGATTACGCCTTCAAGCAGTTCACCTTTGGCGGCATAGTATTCCGAGAACAACCTACCGATGCATTCCATAGTAGGATCAGAGGAAAACTCATACCAATCTGCTCTAAGCTCACCATCATCAAAAACACTAAGTTGCTTCAATTCTTCAGGAGAATTTATTGCTGCATGATCGGGACGCTTAAAGTTTGCGGCACCAGGGTTCTTCATGACAACAGATCCTTTAACTTCCCACGAATTACCGAATTTCAAAATAGTCCTCCATCTAATGCCATCACTCGTTGAACCTAATTTTGTATAATGTGTAAAAACTTTCATTTATCTGTTCTCCTTATTTATTAAGTTTACTACAACTTTTACCATTACGTCTTTCTCCTCAGTGCGACTTTCTGCAATCATTAATGTCAAAGCCACAAGTGTGTTGTCGGCAATGCCTTCCAAAACGAACCTGTGTATTTTTTGCACAGGTTGATACCACATCCAATTCCTCAGCCTTATATAATAGTTGTCAGTCTTGTTTGTATAACTCCCATAGGCTTTTTGCCCATTCTTTCATTGTTTTACACAATGATTCTGGTTCCATCACTTCCATCTTTTCGTCCCGTATATTATACTCATAGTTTAATACTGTGCTAAATATCTAACTGCAAAGTTATTTGCTTTTATTTACCCTTGCAAAAATTTAGCTTAGAATATCGCTCCGAAATAAAGCTATGGAAAAAAATCCATATAATCAACCAAAAAACTTGCCACCTTCATCACAAATTCTCTTCCAATTTTACTCATATGCCTTATAATGCCCCAAATACTAAAAAGTTTATAAAGGTGGTAAGTTACCATCCTTATCGGTGGTGACTTCTGAAAAGATAGTCATGAAAGATGAACTTGAGGTGTACATTTAGATTCAAAAAACTTACCTAATTATTCAATAATGGAAAATCCGCTGACCCAAAAAATGGAGGACTACCAAAAGCATAAAAAGCAAAAGTCCTGTAAATCTTTCGATTTACAGGACTTTGTGCGGAGAGAGAGGGATTCGAACCCCCGGAACCTCTCAGTTCAACGGTTTTCAAGACCGCCGCGATCGACCACTCCGCCATCTCTCCAGTGTCATTTGGCGACTGTGTTATCGTTTGACGGGTGCAAAGTTAGACATTTTTATTTAACCCACCAAATTTTTCCGTAACAAAAATTTTTGTTTTTTCAGATAGAAATCGTGTTTAAGTGGTTAATTAAATGATAGTCAAATAGGTGTGGCGAAAATAAAAAATTATCAAAAATTCCAAACTACGGGGCGCAGTAAGGGCGTTTTGAGGTTTTTGTGAGAAAATGGGCGATTTTTTGTAATTTTGTTACTGATATAATTATGATTGGGTATGGCTTGGAAATTTGTAATCACGAGTAAAGGATATTTGAGAATGGGCGATGTGAAATTGCATCGCGATTTGTTGTGGCCCGACGATTGGTGTCTGGGTGGCGGGTTTTATCGTTTCGACTATGTGAACAAGCAGGTGATTCTTGACCGAGAATCGTATGACTATGGCAGGCCGCAATGGAGCAAACTGGCTGCTGCTGGCATCAGGTTGCGTGTGCCGAAGGAGTATGAGGGCTTCGCTTTCGTATGGCAAGAGGGGAGTGGGCGTATTCAACATGTGAATCTTTCTGATTGGTTAGGCATCGATTGGGTGACCTCTCCCCACGAATAATATGAACCTTTCCTGTACCTCTCATTCATTTATTACGGATTAGTGAATTTCTATTCTTCGCAAAAAAAAGGGAATTTTGTGGGGAAAAATTGTTAAATTTGTGGGATGTGTATTTTGATTTGTGTGTTTGAATTACGGAAAATATACATTGATTACGGAAAAGAAACTTTGATTATGAAAAAGATATTGTTTTTGAGCGTGTTGGCTGCGGTGCTGCTTTGTGCTTGCAAGAAGCCGGAGCAGTTGTACGATGAGCAGAAGTCGGGTGTGGTGATGGTGATCAATAAGTATTACTATGAGATGAAGCTGCCATCTGGCTACACGCTGTATTTTACCGGGCTTGATGAAGACGGGAATATACAGAACTTTACTGAAGATGTGAAGGAAGTGAAGAAGAATCCGGCTGTGAGTTACGGTACAGCGTTCTTCATCGACGAGAAGGGCGGACTGCTTACCAATAGGCATGTGGCTTCGCCTCCAATCGACAGGGATTTGGTGAAGAAGAATTTCACAGCCATCATGTCGGCTTTGCAACAGCGTGCTGGCGCATATATGGAGGAACTTCGCAATGCCTATGCGCAAACCGAGGCAGAAGCAAATTCGATTGTGGGATATGATGAATATGGCGACTTGGTGACTACCGACGAAGAGCGCCTGCAAGAACTCGTGGCTGCCGCTAAGCAGATGGAGCAGGAATACGAAGAGGCGCAAAATGCAGTGGAAATGCTTGAGCAAATCAAAGACCCACGTGGAATTGAAATCAACCCTGTGTGTGAGTTGGGCATTGCGCTGGAGGGCTCGAGTCCGAAAAGCGAGAATGAATTCTTGAAGAGGCATCCATGTCGGGTGGTGCGCACGGCTGGCGCAGAGGAGGTGGACTTGGCTTTGCTGAAACTCACCAACGAAGTTACGCCATCGGGCGCTTATGTGTTTAATCCGTTTGAGGCAGAAGATAATTTGGCGATTGGCGATGCGCTTTATATGATTGGCTACAACGCTGGCGTGGAATTGGGATATACGAAAAAGGGCATTCTTTCGCAACTCACTAAGGGTGCTGTGACTCAGCAACCCGACGGCGAACGAGTGCTGTATGATATTGCCACGGTGCAAGGTTCGAGTGGTAGCCCCGTGCTTAATGCCAAGGGCGAACTCGTGGCTGTGAATTTTGCTAAATACGCCCGAAGCGACAATTTCAACTTAGGCATTCCGCTGAAAGCCATTCGTGCTTTTTTGAAAAATTAGATTTTTGAAGAAGTTAGAGATTAAGATTAGAAATTAGATGTTAGATGCCGATGGTGGGGCATATTTGACTTTGGCGAAAAACATAGTCACTTTTGTCGGACGGCTCGCGAGGTGGATGTGGCCTCTTTGATTGGAAAGTGGGGCGGTTTGGTCGGTGATTCGGAAAAAAGTGTTATCTTTGTGCCGATAAAACAGTATGGTGGTCTGTCGCTCGTGTTTCCTTGCTTCGGCGGGGAATATCGAGAGGAAAGTCCGGGCAACATAGAGCATCACACTTCTTAACGGGAAGCTGGGGGTGACTTTGGGGTTAAGGTGACAGAAAACTACCGCCCACATTTCGGTGTGGGTAAGGGTGAAAAGGTGAGGTAAGAGCTCACCGGGCACTGTGGTGACATGGTGTGCCGCACTACCTGTGAGTTGCAAGGTCAAGTATATCGGCATTCAAGGGTTGCTCGCCCATTGTCGAGGGGTAGACTGCTATATCGGCATGGCAACATGTCGGACAGATAAATGACAGACGGTCGCTTTATCGCGGCTACATAACCCGGCTTATAGCCGTACTGTTTTTTCCTTTTAAAAATATACTCCTTATAAGATATGAAAAAGAAAGTGTCAGCTAAGAATGCTCCGAAAGAAATTGGGGCTTACAGTAATGCCATCAAGGTTGGCAATATGGTATTTGTTTCTGGTCAGCTGCCTGTGAATCCCGAAACCGGTTTGATTCCAGAGGGTATTCAAGCGCAGACCATGCAGGTGATTGAGAATGTGCGCAACATTCTTGCCGATGCTGGCGCCACACTCGATAATGTGGTGAAAACCACTGTGATTCTTTCTGAAATGTATCTGTTTAGCGAGATGAACGAAATCTATGCCAGAGAGTTTAAGGAACCATATCCTGCACGCACAAGTATGGCAGTAAAGGAAATTCCGCAAAACACTCTCATTCAATTCGATGTGATTGCGGTGCTTGATTAAGCCGCCGCTCCATTTTAATACACACAGCCCTCGCAGAAAGCGCATTCGTCTTCAGCGAGGGCTGTGCTTTTTGCTTTTTTTGTGGAGAGGCGCTTTGGAGCAGTGGAAAATTACTGGGGGCAATGATTATGGTTCAGTGGATAAATGTTGGAGGCACAGAAACAAAAACATAAAAAACAGCCTTTTAGCGATGCCAGTGCTTCGCAC
>OQVZ01000786.1_pt1 | contig 11968 bp, 9 predicted proteins | sample 1691571 | NCBI WGS metagenome assembly OQVZ01 (sample SAMN03418261, study PRJEB22391) | human gut metagenome | biome: human-gut; feature: organic feature; material: feces | host: Homo sapiens | place: Tanzania | collected 2013-01
AGCGGAATTGCGCTCCCTGTTTTTCGAGTCCGGAGCGCAGTTCGCGGTAATTGTAGATTTCGCCGTTGACCGTGACGGCGACTTGCCGGTCGGGCGTGACGAACGGCTGTTTTCCCGCTTCGGAGAGGTCGAGGATGCTCAGACGGCGATGTCCCATCCAGAGTTTGCATCCGGTCTCATAATCGGAATGCCATCCCTCCTGATCCGGTCCGCGGTGCTGAAGAATCTACCCCGGGCGCCGCGGCGCGAAAAACTCTTTCAGCACCGTCCAGTTCCGCAAGGCGCTGTACAGTTCATCCACTTGAATAGCCGCTAAACATTTTGCCGGAGAGCCGAAACGGCATGTCCTCAGACGGCATCCCGAACATTCCATTTCATGACGCAGCAAAAACGAATTCCGGCTGAACGGATGCCAGCGCATCGGCGGTATGTCGTGAGCGGAAAACACTGCGGCGCATGGTATTTCCGCCGTTGCGGCCAAGTGCATGCTGCCTGTATCGTTGCCAATGTAGCAGAGACAGCACTGCAGAAATGCAATTGTTTTCCGCAACGAACTGCAGGAGGAATCCAGAAGAAAACAGCCGCCATGCTTTTGAATAAAATTCTGTGCGGCTGCTCGTTCGTCCGGTCCGCCTAAATACACGGGAATAAAATCAAAATCCTGCTTCAGGCGATGAATCAGTTCGTCATAACGATCCAGCGGCCAGCGGCATACATCTTCCTTTCCGCCGATTCCGAAAGCTATCAACGGAATGTTTATTCCGTTCAGCAAATCATGCTTCAATTGCAGGGCGGTTTGCATTTCCTGCGGCGTTGAGACAAAATCAAAGAGTTTTTCTCCGCGCTTCATGCCGAAACTTTCCAGTTTGCGCAGATAGCCTTCGACCAGCATGATGTTGTCGCGCGACAAATCCGGATTGCAATGGTAAATTTTCCGTCCGTGGAACAGGCGGAACAGGCTTGTGAGAACTTTGGGTTCGGACGGAGAAAAGCAGAACAGCGCGGAATACGGTGCACGGAGAACGGCAAGCAGGTATTGCCAGTAAAAATAAAGCTTTCCTCCGGATTTCAGAAATGTTTTTTTTGCAAACAGCGTATCATGCTCATAGAGTTCCGCCTGTACCAGAGAGGGAACCACGGAAATATTCAGCAGGTGCAGTTCGGCGTCCGGATAGTTCTGCCGGATCATCCGGAATGCCGGGAGAGCGACAAGCGTATCCCCGATTCCGGCAACATGGTAAATCAGAATTTTTCCCTTCATCGCTTCCCCTTATTGTTTTTGAGGTATATCCGGACGGACGATAAGGTCGCGGACCAGTGACCGCATGCCGAAGCCGTAGCGGAAGTGGTCCAGCAGCCGTCCCGGCTGCTGAAGTATTTTCAGCATACGCTGAAAATACTTCAGCTTCAATAAATCTGCTCTCCATGAGAAATAACGAGAGTAGGCGATCAACAGCGGACGGTTCGGATTGTCCGGGTAGTTTTCGGAAAACTGCACAAAACTTTTCAGCAGATCGGCGATATAAAAAACATCATCGGAGGATGCCCAGATTTCCCGGAAGCGGTGCAGCAGATTCTTTTTGACCGCCTGCACACAAGGCGAAGAAGTATTGTTCGCGTGAACGCGGTAAAGAGTCAGCACCTCGTCGAGATAGCGCAGAACACCGAGAAAGCCTGAACAATACTGCAGCCAAAGGTCATGCAGACAATTCTGGGGAATCGAGTTGAATATATAAAGAAAATCTTTTCGGACAGCCATATTGTGCCCGGAGAGCCCAATGGATTGATTCAGCAAAGGAAAGAATCCTTTCCCTTGATTGATTCGTTCCATCTTTTTATGAAAATCACTGACCCCATCCAATAAAGTTTCATGCAGAGAATTCAGTTCTGCATCCATCATTTTACTGTTGCATACAGCGACTTGACAAGTCGAATCCTGCTCCAGAACAGCCGCTAGTTTTTCGATTTTCTCCGGCAGCCAGACATCATCCTGATCGCAGAAAAAAATGAAATCGCCTGTTGCCGCTTTCGCCAAATGCACGAAATTTTGAACAACTCCGAGTCGCGGAGTATTCCGGAAATACTTCAATTCTCCTGTGTAATGAGAACGGACCGCTTCCACTGCAAGAAAGGTTTTATCGTCAGAGGAATCGTCGCCAATCAGAATTTCATCCGGGATACGCGTCTGCTTGAACAGGCTTTTCAGCTGTTCTCCGATATATTTTTCGCCATGGTAGGCGGCGATGATAACGGACATTTTACTCATGATTTTTCCATCGACTCCAGGATATCCCATGAGTAAAATAATAGGCTTTTAAGAACGCAATCAAAATATAACTTTCCACTATTTTAGCCAAAGATGCTTTATAGATACGTCCTTCCTGATGAATGTGGGGACGTTGATGGGAATAATAAAAATCTTTACCCCAAAGAACTTCCGGTTGTAAATTTACTTTCCAAAGTGCATAATTGGCGCTCATTTGATCGCGCTGACAATATTGTGAATAGGTTTCCCACCATTTTTTTGAAAAAGCAATTACATGGCTATCATTATGTTTTCGGAATATGGCACACCCGCAGCAAAGCCCATTATGTTCCGGATATTTTTCTTTTACCAACAGGCGAACCATTCGGAAAACATCCCATTGGACACGAAGACCGCCATGCACTTCGCCGACTAAAAAATGAGCTTCCTGATAAATACAATCCCTTGTCGGATGAACAATCATTGCACAAGCAACATTTTGATGCATGAGTTCTTGAGTTTTTTCTAACAAATCTTTTGTGATTCTTTGGTTTGCATCTATATACAAACTAAAATCATAGTCCGGTAAAAGCAGGTGCGGATTTAATTTTGGAAATCGGCTTTCACGGACTCGATTTGAATTTGTATAATCAAATTTATGGACTTTCCAGACACCGATATGGTCGTGCGGTATATCGTTGCTGAAACAGATGTAGTCAAAGTCATCAGAAATATATTCCGGTTGTTGCAGATTGTCATATTTTCCGACTAGAACAGTGTACACAGCAATTTTTTTTTGCATTTTCATTTGCCTTTCTGAAATCCAATCAACATGGAATGAAATACTGGAAGTTTTAGTCTCTTATGAAACTTACACCAGAATTTTTCTGTATATCGGTTTATCCCGATAGCTAAAAAACGGTCTAAAAGCCATGACTTGGCTAACAACTCGTTGTGAAAAAAGTTGTGAAGCAGGGTTTCTCTAATATGGTATCCATGTAACGTAAAGTCATACTGTTCAAAACATTTTTTTAATTTAAATATATTACATAAATATTCCATTTGTGGTACTGCCCATCGTGTAACATGATGAGGAGGACAATCCATTACATTATTCGGATTTCGACAAATCAAAGATTCTCGAAATGGAACAGCGATAAACAGAATACCATCAGGTTTCAGCAAATCAAGAATATCTTGCATAAATGAGACAGGATCATTCACATGTTCCAGAACATGGAAGCATGTTACAATATCAAACTGTTGATTTGTGGTTTCCTTATATTCTTTTGCAGACATGGCAAAAATTGAAACCGCATTCTTTCTGCCTTCAGTCACTAAATTTTTATTATACTCTAATCCTATTGCAGAAAGTCCAGTCTGGTTTGCTTTTATTAAAAAAGCCCCACTTCCAGCTCCAATGTCAATACATTTTTTCCCTGAGCAAACAAATTTTTTTGCGTTTAAGACCGCATCAAATTCCCATTTTTGTGAGTAATAAGATGGAGACGAGGCACATACCTCATAAAACTCTTCGCTTCCGCAGGGAAGTCCTTGAAAATATTGTAAATGGCAATTACAACATTCGCATAATACAAAAGGTTTTTCTGAATAACGGACAGTTATGTGTTTGGGAAACGATACATGAAGATTTTTTTCTAGTTCAGAAAAAATAAGTTGTGGCGAAATAGACCTGATAGTAAGAAAAGAGTCTGAACTACATAAAGGACAAGAGGTCGCTTTCAAATCCCGCTTTGTGCGAATGTTTCCCTGAGGTTTTTCCTGAGTCATTTTTTGCATGAATGAGTTTTTCATTTTTCGATTTATTCTCCATAGAATCTGCGATACCAGTCGACGAAGTTTTTTACGCCGAGTTCCAGAGGTGTCGAGGGCAGAAAATCATAGTCGCGCTTCAATTTGGAGGTGTCCGACCAGGTGCGGTACATGTCGCCGGGCTGCAGGGGCAATAATTCCAATTGCGCCGTTTTCCGCGTTGCGCGTTCGACGGCATGGACGAAGTCACGCAGGCCGACCGGATGACCGTTGCCGATGTTGTAGACCCGGAACGGAATCTGATCCGCACGGCACAACGGTTTCAGTAGAACCCGGACAACTCCTTCGACAATGTCGTCGATGTAGGTGAAGTCCCGCTGCATGTCGCCGTGGTTGTACAGCGGAATCGGGGTTCCGTTCAGGACCGCGCGGGTGAATTTGAACAAGGCCATGTCCGGGCGTCCCCACGGACCGTAGACCGTGAAAAAACGCAGGCCGGTCGACGGAATTCCGAAGAGCGAGGCGTAGGAACAGGTCATCAGTTCACTGCTCTTTTTCGTCGCGGCGTAAAGACTTACCGGGTTCGCCTGCGGGTCGTCCTCGCGGAAGGGGATGTTCGGCGAACTGCCGTAGATGCTCGAACTCGAGGCGAAGACGAAATGCTCCACCGGGTTGTCGCGGCATCCTTCCAGAACATTGAAGAAACCGTCGATGTTGCTCTGGATGTAAACGGCCGGATTTTCCACGCTGTAGCGCACGCCGGCCTGAGCGGCCAGATGACAGACGGCATCGAATTTTTCCTTGTGGAAGAGCTTGACCATCGCGGCGGCGTCCTCCAGATTCAGCTGGCAGAAGCGTCCGCCGAGCGGCGACTCGATCATGCGGCCGTATGCGATGTTTTCGGGCTCGAAACCGCATTCCTTCAGGCGGGCGAGCTTCAGATTGACGTCGTAATAATTGTTCAGATTGTCGATTCCGAGGACGTCGTATCCCATGGCGGTCAGGCGGCGGTAAAGATGAAAGCCGATGAATCCGGCGGAGCCTGTAACCAGTATTTTTTTCATGATCCGCGCTCCGTCAGCTGTCCGAAGAGGTGTCTGAATTGAGTTTTCACTTTATCAATCGAATGGTTGTTGCGGACATATTCAAATGCCTGCGCGCCGAGACGTTGCGCGAACGCCGGGTCGGCCGCCGCGCGGAGCAGCCGCGCCGCGGCGGCGGCCGTGTCGCCGACGGGGAAGAGGAGTCCCGTTTTTTCCGGGAAGATCACTTCGTTTGTTCCGTCGACGTCGCTTGCGACGATGGGCAGTCCCGCCGCCATCGCTTCGAGGAGGACGTTGTCGAGCGGAGCCCAGTGGGCGGTATGGAGCATGACGTCCGCCGCCTGATAGACGATTTCGACGTCCTTCCGGAAGGGGAGGAAACGCACATGCTCTTCGATTCCGAGTTCCGCGGCCTGTTTCTGCAGATCCGGTTTGAGGGGGCCGTCCCCGATCAGGAGGAAGAGGAGATCCGGATTTTGTTTCAGGGCGACGGCCGCGGCGGAAATGAAATCCTTCTGCGCCTTCTGAGGAGAAAAGCGTCCTACGTTGATCACAAGAATTTTTCCGTCGGGGATTTCCAGTATGCGGCGTGCGTTCTGTTTGTTTTCCGGATGATGAAAGCGTTCCGTTTCGACGAAATTTCGGACCACGACCAGTTTTTCCTGCGGGACGCCGCGGGCGAGCAGCTGTTTTTCGATGGCTCCGGAAACGGCCAAAGCTCTGGTGTTCAAAGAGGTGCAGAAGCGGTCGATCCGGGGATGACTGCACCAGCCTTTGACATTTCCGACTCTGGACATGTTGATGCGTTCGATGCAGGGAATCTTCATCAGCCTGGCGATTCCGGCGATGAGGCGTCCGGCGTGCAGGTAGATCAAATCCGGTTTGCATCGGCGGATTTCCTTTATGACCGCCCAGACGGTCCAGGGTTTGCGCATGGAGAAATTCATCAGGCGGCAGGGGATTCCGCGCTGTTCGAGAGCCGCGCGAAGCGGTCCGTCCTGAAAGAGAAGCACGGAAAAGGAAATGTCGCCGTCGGGCGCAAAGGCGTCCATGAGTTTGAGGAGGAAAACCTGGCTTCCGCCGAGTTCTCCGTAAGTGACGGGAACCAGAATTTTCATGATGAACGTTTTCTCCTTCCGGAGAAAAATTCCGTATGCGAACGGTTCATGCGGTTCCCTTCATTCTTTCGTGTTCGAGAGTTAAAAACGATACGGGGAATATACACGGGAAAGATTCAAAATACAAGAGAAAATTGCGGACATTCTCAACTTTTCCGATATTTTCATGAAGGCGGCTAAAGAAAGCGCCCCGGTTTCAGAGGGAAACCGGGGCGCGGAGTCGTGAACGGAAGGTTCCGGATCAGGGAACGACTTCGGGGTTCTCGCGCTTGTAGTAGGCAAGGATCATCTTGCGGAGGAAGTCGATGTCGAGCTTCCAGTCAAGCGCCTTGTCGCCGAGCGCCTTGCGGACGTTGGTCTGGTCGAAGATGATCTCGGACTCGAAGTAAGGCATGAGGTCGCCGATCATTTTCTGGACGAGAATTTCCTGCTTGGAGGGATTCTCGACGTGCTCCATGACGGAGAGGCCATGAGACTGCAGGACTTCGCAGACCGCTTTTTCGATGTCATAGCGGCTGACGGGGCTGTCGCCGGTGATGTGATAGGTCTTGTTCTCGACGGGGAGCTGGAAGATCTTGGTGATGGCTTCCTGGACGTAGTCGACGGGAACGAAGTAGACTTTGTCGGTTGCGCCGGCCTGAATGCGGAGGGAGGTTGTGAACGGTCCCTTCGGGTCGATGCCTTCCTTGGAGCAGGGGATGCGTTTGACCTGACCGAGGAATTCGAGAAGTCTGTAGAACGCGAGCGGTTTGCGGACAATGCCGTCGGAGCGTCTGCCGACCACGATGGCGGGGCGGTAGATGGTGTAGGGGAATCCGGATTCGCGGACGAGTTTTTCCGCGTCGAATTTGCTGCGTTCATAGGGGTTGTTGAAGTCGGTTGCGGGCATGGAGTCTTCCATGACGCGTCCGACGGTTTTTCCTGCGACGTAAGCGGTGCTGACGTAATGGAAAGTGGGGACTTTGACCGCTTTGGCGAGGGCGAGAGCCGCCTGAGTTCCGCCGAAGTTGGTCGCGTAGGTTTTGCCCTGAAGGTCTTTGCCGAGGTTGACGTCTGCGGCGCAATGGAAGAAGGTGTCGAAGGGACCTTCCTTAGCCATGGCTTCCGCGGGGAGGTTTCCGAGGGTGCCTTCCACAATGGTCACGCGACGGAGAATGTCATCCGCCGTTTCCGGTTTGCCGTCGAACTCGCACTGCTGGCGCAGGATTTTTTCCGCGCGGGACTGTCCGGACTCACCGCAGAAGCCGCGGCAGAGGGACACCACTTCGTAGTCGGGATGTTCACGCAGTAAGGCAGTTGTGAAGGCTCCGCCAACCAACCCTGTAATTCCGGTCATCAGAATTTTCAATGTTCTCTCCAATCTGTGTTTGTAGGTGCATCGTCGGAAATCGGCTGACCAGCTTCCGGGCGCTGCACCCTTAGTATTTTAAAATGTATCAGATCTTAAAATATGAAGTCATGTAATATAGCATGTTTCGGAGAGGAAAGCAAGCAGAAAAGCAGAAAAATCCCTGAAAGTGTTGAATTTCAGGGATTTTTTGAGTTCAAAAAGCTTCCTCCGGAATGCTTATTTCAGCTCGATGAGCTTGCAGGAGTGCGGGGCAAGCTCGAACTCCAGGCGGCCGGAGCTGACGGAAACAGGCTTTTCCGCCCAGAAATCCGTTGCGGATGCGGCGTTGACTCCGTGAGCGGCGAGGTCGAACGAGACCTGTTCCGCCGTTTCATTCCAGTTGACAAGCAGGACGCGCCATCCGGATTTGAGCTTCTGGAGGAAACGTGCCGGGCGGGCGGACGAGAAGAGATCGAGCGGGCGCGCGGCTTCGCCGGATTCCGCGCTGACGACTTTGCGGGCGAGGAAGAGTCCCTGTTCGTTCAGCAGGGTCATCTTGTCGGAGAGGTTGACTGCGCCGGCTGCGGCGAGCACGAGGCTGAGGAGGATTTCGAGCTCGGAGCGGTTCATGGTCGCCTGCTCGAAATTGCGTTCCGGGTTGTAGGTTTGATCGGGCGTGACGAACGGCCACATCGGGTTCAGACGGTTCAGATCGGGATCGTTCGAGGTTTCGGCGGAGCGGCAGAGCGCAAAGTCCGGATCGTTGAGCCAGAGTTTCTTGTTCGCCCAGAAGTGAGAAGCGACTGCGGGGAGGTTGTGCGTGAGGTTGTCCCAGCGGGCGTGGATGTCCGCGCCGATGCGGACCGCTTCGACCATGCTGTTGCCTGCGGTGTACGGGTAGTTGCAGCCGAGGAGGACGGAGCGTCCGTTGATTCCGCGCCAGACGGGGGCGAGGAGACGAGGGATCAGCTCGTCGCGCTTGATGTTCGGGTCGGAGAAGCGCGGGGCGTTGAACATCGAGCAGAGGAAGTCGAGCTTGAAGTATTTGTACCCCATATCCGCATAACGGCGGAAGGTGTCTTCCAGGAATTTTTCGGTTTTTCTGACAGTCGGGTCGAGAATGAATCCGACGCGGCGCATGCATTCGTAGGCGAGACAGGGCTGTCCGCCGACGGAGCCGGCGAGCATGTCGTAGTCCAGCTGGGCGATGCGGCTGTGGGGTTCCGCAATGGCGGGGGCAAACCAGAGTCCGGGTTCAAAGCCCATTTTGGTCAGTTCTTTTGCGAGGTATTCCATACCGGAGGGGAAATAGGAGTTGGCGTCCCATTCACCGTAGCAGTACTGCCAGCCGTCGTCGACGATGATGCGCTTGACGTGCTTGGAGAGAATGGGATCTTTTGCGATGAATTCGGCGTTCTTCAGCACTTCGTCCTCGGTGATGGTCCAGCGGTAGTAATCCCAGCTGTTCCAGCCCGCGGAGGGGGTGGCGAACTCCTTCTTGACGTCGCAGTTTTCATCCGCGTAGCTTTCCATGAGTTCGAATCCGTTGCGGGAGGTGCGGAAGGAGACGGCGGGGAAGACGAGTTCAGTTGCTCCGTAGTAGTGCGCCTGCATGACGAGACGGAAATCGCGGATCTGTCCCTGTTCGGCGGTTCCCTGCGCGAGAACGGGGAACCCGGCGTGGAACGGAGTGGAAATCTGCATGGTGACGCCGTCTTTGGTGACGGATGTCATGATCTGTCCGGAGAATGCGGCGGGTTCCGTCATATTTTTCAGATTGTGAGCCTGGCAGCCGCCCATCTTGATGTTCTGCGGCAGAACATGGTCCGCATGGAATGCGGGGAGCTGGAAGAGAGTGAAGTCAAGGACGTCGGCTTTCTTCTTGAGCGTTCCGGTGACGGCAGCGTCGATGCGTCCGTTTTTCTCTGCAAGGGCGAGTTTCCAGGAGCCGGATGGGGTGGCGGCGGTGAATGCGGCTCCGTCGGCTTTCCAGACAAGCTGCTCGGGAGCTTCGCCGTCGACTGTCACAAAGGAGTTGAGGGCGATTGCGGGAAAGTCCTGCATCTTGAGTTGAGGCTGAATGTTCATTCTGTGGTCCTTGTTTTATATTAACTGGTTCTGTAGTTGTATCTTCCGAGGGGTTCAAGTTCCCCGAACTGGTCGCGGCGGAGAAAACGTGTGGAGAGGATGATTTCTTCGCGTTCCGCTTTGCCGGGAGCTTTGAGCAGATGATCGAGCAGTTCGAGTCCATTGGTGACGAGCGGCTTGAAATTATACTGTATCGCACCGGCGATGCGGGGATCGTCGATGATATCCGAGGGCAGAGTGTAGACCGTGAAAATTTCCGGCTGATAATCAATGCCGGCACGATGGATTTCATTGACAAGCACGCGCGCCGCACGGCAGTTGGTGAAGAAAAGAAACTGCGGACGGTTTTTCAGAACCGACTTGCAGATGTCTTCCAGATCGGCTTCGTTGACGAGCGAAAGCGTCCGCGCAAGTTTGAGTGCATGGGACCGTGCACTTTTCCGGAGAAGCTGAGCGGTTGCGTTGTTCCCGTTCGAGTAAAGATGAAGCGTTTCCGCGCCGAGACTCTTTATATATGTGACCGCTTCTTCCACTGCCGGTGCAAAATCGTTGTAAACGCAGGAAAAATCCGGCTGCTCGAGATTGATTGAAACGAGGGGGAAGTGACGCTCCTTCAGCTCCTTGTATTGCGGGGTGTCGACGGGGAGGGGAACCGTGCTGAGCACACCGTCGACCTGGTTTTCAAGGAGGCGTTCGAGACAGCGGACAAGCGCCTCTTCGTTGGTGTTCGTGACCATGAGGAGAAGCTGGGCGTCGCGCTCGTTGATTTCTTTCATGGCGAGATCGACGAGATAATAGGAGAAGGGGTCGCGAATTGCCGCGATGATCATTCCGATGGTTCCGGTGCGTCCTTTCGCGAGGGCGCGTGCTGCGAAGCTTGGTCTGTATCCGAGCTCGCGCACGGCGTCGTCGATCCGCGCCTTTGTTTTCGGAGAGATTTTCGCGGAAAGCGGATGATTGTTCAAATAGAGGGAAACGAGCGCTTTCGACACATGTACATGCCGGGCAATGTCCTTGATTGTAACTTTCATCCGCGCATCTCCTGATTAATTCGGTTTAATAATATTGCGCGGTTTTCTGAAAAGTCAAGCGGATTTGCGTTTTCTTTACTCTTTTTCCGTGGAAATTGCGGCAATTGCTTTTTACGGATATAGAAAAAAACTCTAAAAAATAAGAATGTATTCTTTCCCTTAAAAGAGTATTGAATTCCGTACAAATTTCGTTCGCGGGGAAATTATGAGCTATGAAAAACCTTAATTGTTGTTTCGTTCAGTGGAAAAAAAAGCGGAGAATGCTAAAATATAGACGGTGAAGAACCGGTAAAGAACAGGGAACTGCAGATGACTCGACAGATTACATGCCGCGGATTGCCGTTCTGGTCGTGGAACGGGAAACTTGAAGAAAATGAACTGCGCCGCCAGATCCGGATATTCAAAGAAATGGGATTCGGCGGATTCTTCATCCATGCCCGGACGGGGCTTGCAACCGACTATCTCGGCAAGGAGTGGTTCGATGCGCTGAGAATCTGCATCGACGAGGCGCGGAAGGTCGGGCTTCAGCCGTGGCTCTATGATGAGGACCGTTATGCTTCCGGTTCCGGAGCGGGGGAGATTGGGAAGAATATTCATTTCCGCCGTCGTTCCGTAGAAGTCGAGGTGCTGAAAGAACCGGAATACCGCACGGATGATCTCGCATGGTTCGCCGGAAAGCTCTCCGGAACCATGCTTGCAGAACCGCGGCGGCTGGAGACGGGAGCGGATCTGAGGCCGGGCGAATCATTCCTGCGTTTTTATGTGAAATTTGCGGAGGCCGACTCCTGGAACAACGGCGGGTATTATTCCGATATGATGAATCCGGATGCCATGCGCGAATTCATCCGCATGACTCATGAACGGTATGCAGCGGAATTCGGGGAGGACTTCGGAAGCGTTGTTCCCGGACTTTTCACCGATGAACCGAACTGTTCGACGTGGACCGAAAACATGGAGCGGAAATTTGAAGCGCGTTACGGCGTGCCGCTGCCGGATCATCTGCCCGAACTCTTCTTCGAGGTCGACGGACGCGAATGTTCAAAAATCCGCTGGCAGATGGCGAATCTGCGTGCGGAACTGCTGGAATCGGCCTTCGCCGTTCCCGTTTCGGAGTGGTGCAGAAAACACGGACTGCTTTACACCGGACATGTCTTCGGGGAGGAAAACACGGTCACTCAGACGAAAAACACGGGAAACGTCATGCGGTTCGTGCGGCATATGGACATCCCCATGCACGCAAAAAACCGTAACTCCGAGCGCGTATTGCCAGTCCATTCCCGCCTTCTGCGCGAAGAACGGCAGATCCCATCCCGATCCGGCGAACGATTCGCTGAGCACGC
>OQVZ01000787.1_pt1 | contig 11960 bp, 5 predicted proteins | sample 1691571 | NCBI WGS metagenome assembly OQVZ01 (sample SAMN03418261, study PRJEB22391) | human gut metagenome | biome: human-gut; feature: organic feature; material: feces | host: Homo sapiens | place: Tanzania | collected 2013-01
TCCGCAACCTCCGGGTGCGAATGCGTATGACAACTTTACGGGTGAGGTTATCGTAGATAACTTTAATCCGGGAAATCTGAGTTCGGCTATTTACGAGGTGACGAAGCATAACACATCGAACATCACCAAGATTATTGTGGCTGGAAAGATCAACAGCAACGATTTCTCCATCGCCAATAACTACAGTACCTGTTCGGTGGTTGACCTGAGTCGTACCACGGGCTTGACCCGAGTGCCAAGCTATTGCTATAATGGCAATAAGAGCTTGAGCCGTCTGCTGTTGCCGGAAGGCATTACCCGGATAGAATACTGGGCTTTCCATGACGCTACAGCTCTCACAGAGTTGACCTGCTTCTCTATGGTTCCTCCTACATTGGATAATAATGTATTCACAGGAGTAAACAAGGGATTGGTGGTTTATGTGCCAGCTTCTGTTGTAGAACTCTACGAGAATGCCGAAGGTTGGAAGACTTATGTGGATGATGGTACCATCGTCATCATGCCTATCCGCAGCAATGTTGCCAGCCTGGAGGTGAATCTTCCTGATGCCTGCAAGGATGGCAGATATAGAAACATGATGCTCGAACTGGTTAACGTGAAGTCGGGACAGAAATATAAGTATGTCATCACCGACCGCCTTAACTATACCTTCAATACCCTTGTCAAGGAAACAAGATATGTGGCAACATTGAAGAACCTCTCTGGTGCCGTATTGGCAAAGACCGATACCATCAGCATGGAGGGCAACAATGCCAGCGTTACTTTCAATCTGGCAAAGATGAAGCAGTTGCGCACCATCAAGCCTCGCATCCTGGCGGGCAGCAATGTGGATGTAACCTCGCAGTGTACCTTCTCCTGGTATGATGAAGCGGGCACATTCCTGGCACAGAGTCCAACGCTCACCGGTCAGGTTTCCGATACCAAGGTGAAGTGTGCCATCACGCTGCCTCAAACTTTGGGTATGGAGTATGTCTGGCCAGCCGATGTGGTATATGATGTAGTGGAAGGCGATAACGACCTGACGGTGAACTTGGCGGCATTGCCAAAGATGAAACTGAAGGGTAAGGTCATCGACCGCAAACTCCTGCAGGCCATCGGCGGTGTAACCGTTACCGTTTCGCAGACTTTGAACGGAAAGTATTCCAAGTCGTTCGCTGCCAAGACGGATGCCAAGGGTGAGTATAGCATAGAGGTATTTGCAGCTCCTTCGGTGCTGACCTATGCTTATTCCGACTATGTAAGCTATACCTGCGATTTGCCAAGCGATCTGCTCTCACAGCCAGAGGCTACTTTGGCAGAGGTGAAGTTGAAGCCGATTACGGGTGTCACCATCACTACCCACTATAGCTATGCCAGCAGCGTGGCTGAAACTACCCAGCCTAATGTGGTGGATTACTATTCAGACTATGCTAACGTAAGCTATAGCATCTATAATGAGACAGCCCGTAAGGCTATCACCCAGTTTAATGTGCAGTATCCTAACATCGTCCTCCTGGAGGAGGTGAACGACAATGATTCTCTCACCATCGTGGCTAAGAGCAAGAACGAATCGTTCATGGATGTCACTACTGGTGGAAGAGTTGGTGCAGATGGCAAGATGTCGGTCAATGTTCCTGTGGTTCAGCTCGGTGGAATCCGTGCCACCTTTACAACTACCGGAAACAGCAGCGTCTTGGGTATCCTCTATGATGCCGACGGTCAGCTCATCAACAAGTACTCCTATAATTCAGCTTACTTGGATATCAAGGATTTGAAGGATGGAGAATATACGCTTGTTACCATGGGTGAGAGCGAGTTCTTCGGCTCCATCTCTAACCTTGCCCAGTTTGAACAGGCTGGTTTGGAGAATGTAGAAGATTATGTGGCAAACAAGGTGAGTGTAAGGAGCGGTATCATCACTCCTATCAAGAACACCGTGGTGCCATACTTCGACGAGAGCAAGTTCTACTATACGGGAAGCAATACTTCGTTCACGGTCAACAAGGTGAGCATCGTGGCTGGTAACTACCTCACCCTCACTGCCAAGGTTGATTTTAAGAACGTTTATAAAGATTACGTGAAGAACGTAAGCCTGAGCGTTGATTTGCCAGAGGGTACCACCTTTGTGGATAATTCAGTGATGGTAGGCTCATCTGTAGCCTTCTATGAGTTGAACGGTCGCACACTTACCATCCCTCTCGAAAACAATGTGGCTTCCGATCGCGTTCGCTTCTGTATCATCCCAACCGTTAGCGGCAAGTTTGCCCCTAATGCAATGGTTGCCTTCAATCTGAAGGATAAGAAGGTGGAGCAGCCTATCGGTAGTGCCCGATACACCGTTCGCGACCTCTCTATCAATGTTCCTGACGAGACCAATACGCCAGACATCGTAGTTTCTGGTGTGGCTGCCGGAGGAGCAGATATCACGCTCTATGCCGACAATGAGGTAGTGGGTACTACCCGTGCCCTTGCCAATGGCTATTGGAGTATGGAGACGTCTCTTCCTAGTCCTTACAACCTGCAGGAGTTCGATCTCTTTGCCAAGGTGGTAACCAAGGCGGGTCTGGAAGTACAGACAGACACCAAACCTTGTATATATAATAAGGATAAGATTGTTGCAAAGACCGTAGAGATGTCATTCTACAATGGATGGTTGAGAAGAAATATCTCTCTCACCTTCGATTTGGAGAAGAAACGTGCGAGCGAGAACTCTTATATGTTCTATAACTCTACCAATTTCACCTTCACCGCCAACCTCAGCAACAATAGTCCTGAGAAGGTGAAGAAGGTGATGATCAAGGTTTATACCGAAGGAAACAGATGGTATGATCTGCCTGCTACTTACAATGAGCGACTGGACAGATGGGTGGCTGTGAAGAGATTTGAGACCAACAATCTGCCTCTAGGCTTGAAGGTGAATGTATTGGCAGCGGTCAACCCAGTCATCGACTTCAATGAGGTGACCGACGTGATTTCCAGCTTCGTGAAACTCCAGCAGACCTATGCTGCTTCCAGCAAGGCCATCAGCGACTTGCTGGCTCAGTTGAAGGAGCAGGAAGAAAGCGAGAATCCAGACTGGACACGCATTGCCCTGCTGAACCAGCAGTTGGCAGCCATCATCGGTATGAATCCAGAGCAGGATGCAACCCTGCAGCCAATGACCGACGAAGACTTTGCGAAGTTGGCTGAGCAATATGCAGCCTTGCAGGAAAATCCACTGATGGGCATCTTCGACCGACTGATGGAGACGAACATGAAGGATTTGAAGGAGAGTGCCAAGTATCTTACCGGATTCACATGCACCTCTGCCGATGGCTTGAGCGCCGCCGCTCTGGTTGGCGATGGCTATGTGGCTCTGGAGAAGACCAATGGCAAATACTCCTATCTGAAGGCTTCAGAGAAGCTCTTTGGCTTTGTTGATTTCGACCTGAACCTGGCGATGACCCTCGACCTGACCCAGATAGACCCTGAGGTGCTTGAGGCGATGAAGCCGGAGACCAACGATTCGTTTGAGGTCTTGATGAATGCCTACAAGGCAGGCTTAGCCAAGAACATCGTGAAGGCAAAGGAGGCTATTGCTGCTTTCTGCAAGGTAACGGAAGACCTTTATGAGGCTGTAGGTAAGGTATATCAGACCACCATCTCTACCTGGGATGCCAACGAGAAGGAATATACCGCACTCAACAATGTGAAGGCTCAGGGCGAGTGGACCGCAGCTTACGGTGAGCGTTATACTCAGGTAAGAAGCATGCGTTCTTATCTGGTTTCCAGAGTGAACAGTCTGGGTAACGCACGCAACTTCCTGGCTAGTGCCAAGGTAGGTAAGTTGCTCGAAGCATCCACATCACTCTTCAATATCTTCAAGACCTATACCGGTTGGCTCGACGACATCGACGATTACATCAAGATGTACAACTCTATCCCAGAGTGCCCAACCTCTTTGGAGGACGAGAAGATGCGCGAAACCATCAAGCAGTTTGCTTTGAAGGCCGTTACTTATTACAGTGTGACCTTGGCTTCTGACATCGCTTCCATCCAGTCTGCAACCCAGGCAATGGCAGCAGTACCTGCAACAAAGGGTGCTTCTCTGTCTGCCGTGGCAGTATCTCTGGTTAAGGTAGGTGTCAACTGGATTGTGAGCAAGGTATATGATGCACAGGTTACCGGATTGAAGATGCAGGTAGATGAATTCCTGAGAACCTTCAAGTGTGCAGGTGTTGTTCCGCCTCCTGTAAATGAGGATGAACCTCCTTATCCTATCGTCAACCCTATCCATGACCCATCAGGTTATGTATATGAGGCAGTATCTTCCAACCGCCTGCAGGGTGTTACCGCCACCTGCTACTACAAGGAAGTGGTAGAAGATATGTATGGCGACCTCCATGAGAACATCGTTCTCTGGAATGCTGAGGAATATGCTCAGAAGAACCCTCTCTTCACAGATGAGAATGGTATGTACCAGTGGGATGTTCCACAGGGATTGTGGCAGGGAAGATTCGAGAAGGAAGGTTATACGCCTACCCAGTCTGAATGGCTGCCAGTTCCTCCTCCACAGATGGATGTGAACATCGGTATGGTTCAGAACACTCAGCCTGCCGTGATTGGTGCCCGTGCTTACGAGGATGGTGTGGAAATCACATTCTCTAAGTACATGAATCTTGAAACGCTCAATGCTGAGAATGTTTATCTGAAGGTAGTGAAGAACAATGAGGAGACGCTTATTAAGGATGCTGTCATCTCTATGCTCGATGAGGAAGCTGCCGTTGAGGGCAGTACCATTCACTATGCTTCTAAGATGAAGCTGGCCACCGATAAGCTGGGTTACTACGATGAGGCTTATGTCATTGTTTCCAAGAATGTGAGCAGCTATGCTGGCATCAACATGACAGAAGACTTCCGCCAGAAGCTCGATGTGGAGAAGAAGGTGCGTGAAATCCTCGTTGATTCTGTACTCAATGTGGCTTACGGCGACTCTTTGCAGTTTGCCATTGCTGCTACTCCTGCTGAGGCTGCTGCCGGCAAGAAGCTTGCCATCAGTTCTGCTTCAGAGCAGATTGCTTCTATCAATCTGGCTCAGGTTACCTTCGATGCTGAAGGTCAGGCTGTAGTGAAGGTCAAGGGTGAATTGCTGGGTGCTACCGCATTGAACTATACACTTCTTGACAATGATATGAAGGCCACTTCTATGGTCAATGTCGTGGATCCTGCGTTGCTCGCAGAGGTGAAGGCTCCTGTGGCTTCTCGCGTAAGTGGTACGGCTGTATATCGCGGTCAGACCATCACGCTCTCTACCGAGACCGAGGATGCTACCATCTATTATACTACTGATGGTACTTGTCCATGCGAATCGGCTAGCCGCATCAAGTATGAGCGTCCTATCATCATCAACGATGGTATCACCATCAAGGCGATGGCTGTGGGTGTAACTGCTGCCGAGAGTGAAACCTGCGAGTTTACCTATCAGATCCGTCAGTCGGATGTGAAGCTCGACCTGGTTAAGGGTTGGAACTGGAATGCCCATGACCTCTCTACTTCTTTGCCTATTACAGAATTCAGTGATGTAGCATCACGAATCCTGACCCAGACAGAGGAGGCTGTGAAGGATGATAACTTGGGTTGGACAGGCCTGCTGAAGGTAGTGGATGCTGCAACAACCATGAAGATGGATGTTCAGACAGCTGCTACGAAGTCGTTCACCGGTGAACAGTATAATCCTACTGCTGCTCCAGTTTATCTGCATAAGGGTTGGAACTGGTTGGGTTATCCGCTTAGCTTGAGTCTGTCGCTTGAGGATGCATTCTCTATGATGGATGTTGAGGAAGGCGATTGTATTGAGACGCTGACGGGTGGTTTTGCTACCTATTCAGAGGGTGCTTGGACAGGAGAACTGAAGATGTTGGAGCCGGGTATCGGTTATCTCTACAAGTCAGTATCCGACAAGTCGTTCGTCTTCAATGCAGTACCGACTGTAGCTAATGTGAAGGCTCTCTATGGACATCGTTTGTCATTGAAGTCAGCTCCTTGGGCTGTCAACAAGCACAAGTATCCGAACATGATGCCAGTAGTGGCAAGCATCCATGATGAGTACGGCGACGTATTCGGAGGTTCTTACTACGTGGCAGCCATTTCTGGCGACGAGTGCCGTGGTGTAGGAAAGTTTGAGAATGGCATTCTCTACCTTTCTGTATATGGCGAGGCCAACGAGGCTATCCGATTTGTGGCTGTGGATATGAATACCGATGAGTTGTATGATTTGAAGGAAACTGTAGCCTTCCAGGCAGATATGCTTGGCACCGTTAAGGCTCCTTATGCCCTTCATTTCGGCTCAACCACAGGTATCAATCATGTTGTAGGCGAATCAGGCACTGTTGAGGGTATTTACCATATCAACGGTATGCGGGTAACGACTCCTCAGCAGCCTGGCGTTTATGTCATCAAGTCGGTAGATAAGAATGGCAAGGCAACGATGAAGAAGCGTGTTGTTAAATGATGTTTTACACTCTAAAACAACAAGTAATGAATAAACTAAGAACAATTTGCTGTTTAATCAGCGTTCTATTCTCTATGACTATCCTGCATGCGCAGGATAGTCAATGGAGTGTGAATCCTTATGATTATAAGTATGACATGACGGTTTATGCCAAGGTGGTGTATGAGGGAGCTGAGGTTTCAGATTATTCCAACTGCGAGATTGGTGCCTTTGTGGGCAATGAATGTCGAGGAGTGGGTGATGTGCAGACCAAGGATTCTTACACCTGGGTATATCTTCGTGTCAGGAGCAATCAGGCGAGTGGTGAAAAGCTGATATTCAAGCTTTACGATAAAAGCACCGGAAGAACGAGTGTTATCAAACCATCGCAAGTCATTGCTTTTTCATCGCAAGGCATGATTGGAAAGCCAAGTAGTCCTGTGACGCTGGAAAAACCATCTTATACCTTGGGTGATGTGAATGAGGATGGCATAATAGATATTGCTGATGTTGTCGCAGCAAGTCAGCTTGCTGCTGGAGTTGCGGACTCGAAGTATAATAGCTTAGCTGCAGATGCTAATTTAGATGGTAAGATAAATATAGCTGATGTTGTGATGATATATACAATAATTGCTGATTCTAAAAAATAGAGCTTATGAAAAGATTTTTATTATTTTTTATAGCTATATTTAGTTATATAACCAGTTTTGCAGCTAATGAAGCTAGCATTTATGTAACTAAAGAATTACAAGGAAAACCTGGCGACATAGTATCGGTTCCCGTTGCTATGAAGAATAATTTTGGTATTCCTGGCTTCCAGTTTTGGTTAGGACTTCCTGAAGGCATAAGTTTCAATATGAAGCTTAATGAGGATGCAGAGATGGATTATGATGTAGTATATGTGGATCGTAATAAGTCTAGGCATGTCCTTTCATTGATTAAGAATGTTGAAGGCGGACTCCAGGTTATGGGATATGCTTCTGATGGTATGCAGCTCTTTAAAGGTGAAGATGGCGATATTGTCAGTGTACAATTAAAGATTGATGAAAAAGCTACTCCAGGTGAGTATAAATTAAGATTCTCCAATGTGGCATTTTCTGATGTCAATGCAGTTTCGTATGAGCAAAACGATTTCGTTGTAAATTTGACTGTCTATCAAGACTACAACATTACTGCTACTTCTGCCAATGAAACCATGGGTACAGTAACAGGTGGTGGTAGCTATCGCAATGGAACAAAGGCAACTTTGACTGCTACTCCTAATGAAGGCTATCACTTTGTGAAGTGGTCGAATGATGTTACCGAGAACCCATATACCTTTGCAGTAGATAAGGATTTGGCTTTGACGGCTACTTTTGATGCCAAAGAGTATAACCTTATTTATATGGTAGATGGAGTGGAGTATAAGAAGGTTCCAGTAAAGTTTGGAAGTACGATTACTCCAGAGGCTTTTCCTACAAAGGTGGGATATACTTTCTCTGGATGGAGGGAGATTCCTGCTACCATGCCAACGAGTGACGTGACGGTTAATGGTACATTTGCCATCAACAAATATACGTTCACCTTTGATACGGATGGCGGTTCTGAGGTGGCTGGTATAACGCAGGATTATAATTCTGCAATTACTGCTCCTACTGCTCCAACCAAGACGGGTTACACCTTCGCTGGTTGGGTTCCTGCAATTCCAGAGACCGTTCCTGCTGAGAATATGAGCTTCAAGGCTCAGTGGACTATCAATCAATATACCCTTACCTTCGATGCGGACAATGGTACAGAGGCAACGGTGATTACTCAGGACTTTGGTACTAAGTTTGATTCTCCTGCCGCTCCAACCAAGACGGGCTATACCTTCGCTGGTTGGGATAGTGAGGTTCCTGAGACCATCCCTGCTGAGAACAAGAGCTTCAAGGCGTTGTGGACTATCAACCAGTACACCTTCTCCTTCGATGCTGATGGTGGTAGTGAAGTAGCCGCAATCACCCAGAACTATGGTACAAAGATTGAGACTCCTGCTGCTCCAACTAAGACGGGTTACACCTTCGCCGGTTGGGTTCCTGCAATCCCAGAGACGGTTCCTGCTGAGAACATGAGCTTCAAGGCTCAGTGGACCATCAATCAATATACCCTTACCTTTAATGCCGATAATGGCACAGAGGATGTAAAGATTACCCAGAATTATGGAACTAAGTTTGAGTCTCCTGCCACTCCAACCAAGACAGGTTATACCTTTGCTGGTTGGGATATGGACATCCCAGAGACAATTCCTGCAGAGGATATGAGCTTCACTGCAAAGTGGATTGCGAACCAATATACTCTTACCTTCGATTCCGATGGTGGTAGTGATGTTGCTGCAATCACCCAGGATTACGGTACAAAGATTGAGTCTCCTGCCGCTCCAACCAAGACGGGCTACACCTTCGCCGGTTGGGACAACGAGATTCCTGAAACCATGCCAGCAGAAAGCATGAGCTTCAAGGCTCAGTGGACCATCAATCAATACACCCTTACCTTCAATGCCGACAATGGCACAGAGGATGTAGAGATTACCCAGGATTATGGAACTAAGTTTGATACTCCTGCTGATCCTACTCGAGAAGGCTATACCTTCGCTGGTTGGGATATGGACATCCCTGAGACAATTCCTGCAGAGAATATGAGCTTCACAGCATTGTGGTCAGTTAATTCTTATAAGCTTGTATATATCTTGGACGGCGAAGTTTATGCAGAATATGACGTAGAGTATGGTTCAGAGATTACTCCAGAGAATGATCCTGAGAAGACCGGTTACACTTTCGATGGTTGGACCGAGATTCCTGAGACCATGCCTGCACATGATGTAGAAATTCATGGTAGCTTCTCAGTTGTAACAGCAATTAGAACCATCCTGGCAGACGAAAAGGCAGTGGATGTTTATAACCTCAATGGTGTTCTTGTTAAGAGAAACGTAGAAGTTGACAAGCTTGACAAGGTACTCAAGAAGGGAGTTTACATCATCTGCGGAAAGAAGTTTGTGGTTAAGTAGAATGAAAAGAATTGCAGATTTTTTCTGTAACATTGTAAAATAGGATAAGCCCCCAATCTACTTGAAATAGTAGGTTGGGGGCTATTCTTTAATGTATTAAAGTTTGCAAATATTTATTTAATTTCTTGCAAAAAATTCTCTATATTGAGAACTTTTGATTATTTTTGCAGCAAAATTGAAGGATTATGAAGATATTAAAGTTTAAAATGCTAAAAGCTTTTGCAAAGAAACATCCTGATGCAGCAGACGCATTAATGCGTTGGGCAGAATATGTTGAAAAGACTGACTGGAAAAGCCATGCGGAATTAAAACAAGCATTTCCTTCTGCTGATTATGTCGGAAATGATAGATACGTCTTCAATATATCTGGTAATAAATTCAGACTTGTAACTATCGTTGTGTTTTTCCAAGGCTTTCTACATATAAGATTTGTCGGCACACATGCCGAATATGATAAGATTAAGGACATTAAAAATATATAACTATGACTATAAAAGACGAAAAGACATATAATGAGATTGAAGAGAGAATGGAGGCCCTGCTTGAGAAGGGAACTCAATTGGGCGGTATGGATTTCCTCAGCGAAGTAGAAAAAGAAGAATTAAAAATTCTCAGTGAAGCTGCTTACGATTGGGAATGTGAAGTAGATCCACACCCATGGCGAGTAAAACCTTCCCTCATTGCCGCCATCAAGGTTGCTTTTCGCCAAAAAGGCTATAAGCAGAAGGAGGCTGCAAAAGCCATAGGCGTATCAACAACTGCATTAAGTGACATTCTGCATGGACGTCGCCCGATTAATTTTGATGTTGCAAGAAACATATACCACAATCTTGGCGTACCTGCCAATGTTGTGTTGGCATAAGAATAGCCCCCAATCTACTTGAGATAGTAGGTTGGGGGCAATTAAGAGAATAAGTATATGACAAGAAATAGCAATATATTCTATCACCTCGTCGCTTTCCTCACAGTGGCGATATGGGGTACCACCTTTGTAGCTACCAAAGTGCTGATGCTGAATGGGCTTTCGCCAGCCCAGATTTTCACCTTGCGCTTTTCCATCGCCTACGTGCTGATGCTCTGCTTCAACCACCGTCGCTTCCTTGCCGATTCATGGCGGGATGAGGCTAAGATGGCATTGCTGGGCATCACGGGCGGCTCGCTCTATTTCTACAGCGAGAACGAGGCGATGAACTTCACCACAACCACCAATACTTCGCTGATAGTATGTTCCTGTCCGCTCTTCGCCACCCTGCTGGTTCGCATGGTCTATAAAGACTCTTCCCGCATTCACATCGTGCAGTTGCTCGGTTCGCTGCTGGCTTTTGTGGGAATGATCATCGTGGTACTGAACGGCAGGTTCGTGCTCCATCTCTCTCCGGTGGGCGATGCCCTGGCGTTTACGGCTTGCATGTGCTGGGCGATTTATTCGCTGCTGATGAAGTCGGTGAGCAATCATTATGGGGCGGCATTCATCACCCGGAAGGTGTTCTTCTATGGTGTGCTGACCATCCTGCCGTATTATCTCTTCATTCCGGGATTCCCGCCGATAGAAGTCTTCTGCCGTCCGCAGGTCTTCGGTAATCTGCTCTTTCTGAGCTGTCTCGCCTCCATGATCTGCTTCCTCACCTGGAACTGGTGCATCTCGAAACTGGGAACGGTGAAGGCTACCAACTGGGTGTACTTCAACCCCATCACCACCATGATATTTGCTTCGTGGGTGCTCGATGAGAAAATCACCCCCTATTTCCTGGTGGGCGCCACCTGCATCCTGCTAGGCATGTATGTGGCAGATAAGAAAACCAGGGGAGAATCGTAGAAAATAATCATAAAGAATAATCAGAATCATGCAGAACTGTATGGTTGAAAAGCTTTCTGTTGATAATTGATGGTGAAAAAGAAAAGGGCGTGCATTGATAACATCTTGCACGCCCTTTTAAGTTCTGGCTTATAACAGGGATGTCATATAGAGTGGCAGATATACTATTCCATCCTTTTCCGCTAAGTCTGAGGTGTGAATGACATAAGGGGTCGATAGATAATTCTTATATTTCTTAATGCACTTTTCCAAAGAAGAAATGGTGTAACGATTGGTTGATTTAACCTCTATAGGAGAGATGTTGTGCTTGCTCGTAATCGAAGGTTTGGCTATCAGAAAGTCGATTTCCATTCTGTCTTCTGCTTCACGAGAATAGTTGGAATAGAAAAACAGTTTATGCCCCTTTGCCCTCAACATCTGGGCCACGACATTCTCTACAAGCATCCCTTCGTTTACTTCCAACTTGTCCATCATCAGTTTCTTGTAAAGTGATTCCTGCATGATTCGGTTCTCATCGAAAGCCATACTGATTAACAAACCAGTATCAGCCATGTAACATTTCAAGCTCGAGTTTTCCAACTTGAGATTAAGCCCGATGCTTGGCTCTGTTGCCCCATAACAGATATTTGCAACCATAGCTTCGTTCAGCCAAAAGAAAGCACCCTCGTACTCAC